>Ga0265293_10013145_pt1 | contig 10808 bp, 8 predicted proteins | sample Munlanlewell138R_FD_192505 | JGI IMG/M metagenome (GOLD analysis project Ga0265293, IMG submission 192505) | Leachate microbial communities from a municipal landfill in Southern Ontario, Canada - Leachate well 138R | ecosystem: Engineered > Solid waste > Landfill > Unclassified | place: Canada... | reverse complement strand
CAGTAGAGCATAGTACATTACAAGATATATATGGATAATCATATTTAACTACATCATACTTGCTCACAGTAATATCTTTAGCTTGAAGTTCAACAGTTCTACCCTCTCTTGCAATTTCATACGCTTTCCTACCATCAACCTTTTTTGCAGAATACATAGGTGGAGTTTGAGATATATTACCTAAGAGATTCTTCTTAATTACCCTCGCTATATCTTCTAATGATGGTCTAATATTCTCATTTCTCTCAATAACTTTGCCTGTAATATCTTGAGTATCAGTACAGAATCCTAACTGAGCATCTACTAAATATTCTTTTTCAAAAGTATGAAAAGTATTCATAAGCTTGGTTGCCCTACCTAGGAGTACTATTAACAATCCAGTAGCAAATGGATCAAGAGTTCCAGCGTGACCAATCTTTTGGCCTCTCTTAAGAGCTCTCTTTAATTTCCTAATTACATCGTATGAGGTTATACCCTCCTGCTTGTCTATTAGTAAAATTCCGTCTATCATATTCATATACCTTATTTTTAATCACCATATTATCTCATATGCCAAACGGATTAGCACTTGCGATAGTACTGTTGGTAGTTATGCTTTTCTTAGCATATATGGTATCCCTTCTTTTAAACTTCTTAACTCCCTTTTACACAACGCCAAAGAAAGCCTCTAAAAAGATTATAGATCTCTTTAATCTCTCCTCTAAAGATTCCTTCGTTGATTTAGGAAGTGGAGATGGGAGAATGGTTTTTGAAACATACAGAAGATATAAATGTAAGAGTACTGGATATGAAATTAGTCCTGTACTACTACTTTTTGTTAAATTAAAGAAACTACTTCTTTACCCATTTAATCCTAAGATACAGATAAAAGAGGAGAGTTTCTTCTCTGCTGATCTCTCTTCATACAGTGTAATATACTGCTGTTTAGCAAGGGATGTTTTAGAAATACTGGAGAAGAAGTTTGAGAAAGAGTTAGTAAAAGATACAATTGTATATACATATAGGGATAGACTTCCTACTAAAAAGGGCAAAACTTTTGATATAGATGGTGAAGTAGTATACCAGTATACCTTCTAGTAATTCAGATATTCCATATTTCTCTTAAAAGTGTACAATGGGGTATACATGTCAGTATACGAACCATTAGCATCAAAATATAGACCCTCTTCATTAGATGGATTCATAGGGCAAGAACATCTTGTAGGAGAGAGTGGACCAATAAGGAGATTTTTACAATCAGGAAATATCCCCTCTATGATTTTTTGGGGACCTCCTGGTACTGGTAAGACTACTCTTGCATATATCATCTCACTAAATCTTTACTATGATTTTTACAAAATGCAAGCCGTTGCAAGTGGTAAAGATGCGTTAAGAAAGGTTATTAAAATAGCCATAGCTAATCAGCAGTACAACAAAAAGACAGTTCTTTTCTTAGATGAAATACACAGATGGAACAAAGCTCAACAAGATGCACTACTTCCATATGTAGAGAAGGGGATAATAATATTAATAGGGGCTACTACAGAGAACCCTTCTTTTACAATTAACAGTGCTCTTCTTTCTAGAACAAAGGTATTTGTTTTTAATCAACAAACAGAACAGGATATTGAGAATTTAATAAAGGATATTGCAAAGAAAGAGTATCCAGATATATCTCTACCTAAAAAAAGTATTCAAATATTAGGAGAGTTAGCTAATGGAGATATAAGGAGTGCATTAAATATATTAGAAATGGGAGCTACACTTGTACAAGCAAGTAAGGGAGATAAAAAGAAAGCAATACTCTCTCCAGAAACTCTCTACGAGGTAGTACAAAAACCTCTCTACTACGATAAACATGGAGAGGAGCACTTCAATATCATCTCTGCAATACATAAATCAATGAGATCTAGTAATCCTGATGCTGCCATTTACTGGGTAGAAAGAATGCTCTCTAGTGGGGAAGACCCTTTGTATGTTGCAAGACGTTTACTTAGGTTTGCTAGTGAAGATATCGGAAACGCAGATCCTCAAGCCGTCATCCTTGCAAACAGTGTATATGAATCGTGTCAAAAGCTTGGTATGCCAGAATGTGGAGTTTTTCTAATTCAATTAGCAATATATCTTTCTAATGCTCCTAAGGATAACAGTGCATATATGGCAGAAATAAAAGCAAAGGAAGATATTGAGAAGTTTGGTAACTTACCCGTCCCTATGAACTTACGTAATGCAGAAAGTAAACTAATGAAAGAGTTAGGATACGGTAAAGGATATGAATATGATCATGATTTAGAAAGTAAGAAATCTAAACAGCAGTGCCTTCCTGACAAGCTTAAAGGTAGGAAATACATATAGCTAAATATTTGACTATCTAAATAACTCCATATACAATATTAATATACAGATTCCATATCTGTATTAGTTAATTTTTTACTCTCAACAAATATGGAGAATCTCTTAGTTCTTTTAATAATCGGTTTACTGGCAGGTTGGTTAGCAGGTCTTCTTTACAAAGGCTCTGGCTTCGGTTTAATTGGAAATATCGTTGTAGGATTAGTAGGTTCTGTATTAGGTGGATACTTAGCAGGAGTATTTGGAATTAATGCAGACAACCTAGTAGGCACAATATTGGTTGCAACTGGTGGTGCAGTAGTACTCTTAGTAATACTAAACTTCTTTTCAAAAGGCAGTGTTAAGAGTGATTAAAGGAGAGAAATAGGGGTAGTAAAAAAGTAATTCATTTGTATTCTTAATATACCTTTGTAAAAATACCTTACAGAATATATAATACAAAGGTAAATGGAAATACTTAAAGATGAGAAAATAATAAATAGGATATTAGAGAAAGGAGTAGAACAGGTTCTACCCTCTAAAGACGCACTTAGGAGTTTACTAACCTCAGGTAAAAGAATAAATGTATATCAAGGATTTGATCCTACAGCACCTACATTACATATAGGGCATACAGTAGGTATGAGAAAGTTAGAAGATTTTAGGAAGTTAGGTCATCAGGTATACTTTGTAATTGGAGACTTCACAGCAAGAGTAGGAGATCCTTCAGACAAGACATCTGCTAGAGTTACACTTTCTAAAGAGCAGGTAGAAGAGAATATGAAAACATATGTAGATCAAGCCTCCCATATTGTAGATATCTTTAATAAAGAGAACCCTGTTAAAGTTGTATATAATAGTGAATGGTTAGAACCTCTTACATTTACAGATATAATCGGATTAGCATCAGAATTCACAGTTCAACAAATGCTTAAAAGGAATATGTTCCAAAAAAGACTTGAAGAAGACAAACCAATATATTTAAACGAATTCCTCTACCCATTAATGCAAGGATATGATTGTGTAATGATGGATATTGATGTTGAAATAGGGGGTAATGATCAACTCTTTAATATGTTAGCTGGAAGAGATTTAATAAAGAGTAGATTAAACAAAGAAAAAATTGTACTCGCAGGCAAGTTACTCGCGACTTCAGATGGTGTAAAAATGGGTAAATCGGAGGGAAATATGATAAAGCTAAGTGACAATAGTAATGATATATATGGAAAAGTAATGGCATTTAACGATGAACAAATAGTAATTGGATTTGAAATTTTAACTACATTTGAATTAGATGATGTAAAGGCAATAGAGAAGAGATTAGAAGAGGGAGAGAATCCAATTGTATTAAAGAAAGAATTAGCATATCAGATTACTAAAGAGATAAAAGGGGAGGAGGAAGCAAAGGAAGCAGAGAAATACTTTGAAAATGTCTTTCAAAAGATAGATGTTGATACCCATATAGAAGTAGTTGAAATAGATAGTACAGAAATATCTATTGTAGATTTACTTACACAATTAAATATCTCTGAGAGTAAATCACAAGCAAGAAGATTAGTAGAGCAAGGTGCAGTAAAACTAAACGAAGAAAAAATTACAGATTGGAGTTTAAATATTACTTTAGACCCAAATAAAACATATGTACTTAAGTGTGGGAAACACATATATCAAATTAAGTACAAAGCTAACTAATTGGAGATATATATTACTTTTAAATCTCCAATAAGGGGATTACTTTCTCTATGGATAAAACATTACAAGAACAACTTTTAGAATACAGCCCAAAGAGATTCAATGACCTAATCCTTGAGGGAATCTCTTTTGCACAAAAGTACCATGAAGGACAGAGTAGACTCTCTGGAGAACACTTTGTAAATCATTCCATTAGAACAGCAAGAACATTAGCAAGGATGGGGCTAGAGACAAATACAATATTAGGTGCACTCTTCCATAATGTACTCTCTAAGAATGAGCAACAGAGGGATAATATAGAGAAAGAAATGAGTTCTAAATTCGGAGAAGAGGTTCTTACCATAGTAAAACAGTGTGAAGGTATAAGTAAAGCTACTGGTAGTCAAGATACAGAGTTTGAAATAATTAATAAATATATCCTTAACAGTGCTAGAGATCTTAGAGCAGTATTAATAAAGCTTGCAGATACACTGGACAATGTTAGACATATTGAATTCATGCCCTCTGAGAGAATAGGTAGCAAGATACAGAAAGTTTTTAATATCTACGGTCCATTAGCAGAGTACCTAAATCTAGATATTCTTAAAAAGGAGCTTGAGGAAAGAGCATTACAAATATATAGGCCTGAGGAGTATAACACAATTAAACATATGCTTGAGAGTAAAGATTTCACAGTAGATGCAAGAGATAGATACATTGCATATTTAGAAAACCTTACCTCTACAATATCTGGACAACAGATAGTACATGGAAGACTTAAAAGTATCTACAGTATATATAACAAACAGAAGAAAAATCTTAAAGAGGGAAGTAGTATAAATATATCTAATATTAGAGATCTACTAGCATTTAGAATAATTACAGAGAGTGAAAATGACTGTTTTAAAGTATTAGAGCTAATAATGGATAATGGAGAAATTCTAACAGAGGAATTTGACGACTATATCACTCACCCTAAACCTAATGGATATAAAGCTCTACAAGGGCCAATAATACTACCTAAAGTCTCAAACAATATCATAGAGTTACAAATAATGAGTCAAGAGATGTACTACCATAATACATACGGCCCTGCATCCCATATTGCATATAAAGAGAGTAAAAGTAGATATGCAAAACCTACAGACAAGTACAGTTGGGTAGAACAAATACATAAAGAAATACAGAAAAATATTTCACTAAGGGAACAACAAGTAAATATTCCAATTAATGTAGAAATCTTTGCAGAGAATGTATACGCATTCACTCCTAAAGGAAAAATCTTACAGCTAGATAAAGGAGACACCGTAGTAGATTTTGCATATCTTGTTCACACAGATATTGGTAACAGTATGGTATCCGCAAAGGTAAATGGTAATGCTGTAAAGCATAACTATGAAGTTAAAACAGGAGATATTGTTGATATAAAAACGCAAGCTGGAAAGAAATCTGTAAATCCCGACTGGGTTTTGTATGCTAATTCTCCTAGTACTCAGGCTAAAATACAAAAGACTTGGAAAAAACATTAGATACTAGTAAAATCTACACAATGAAAAAGAAAACAGCATCTCTTTTTACAAAAATATTTAGTATATTCATTGCAGTATTAATGATTGCTAGTTTACTAGTACCAATCCTTCTTACTTTGTTTGACTATCTTTAAATATGACAAACCTTTCAACCTCAACTCCAATAATTGAGGTTAAGGGAGTAGGTAACTCTCAAGCTCTTAAGTTCTCAAAACTATCAATCGAAAATATTGGTGACTTACTCTTCCATATACCTTTTAGATATAGAGATACATCTGAGATTCTTAATATCTCTGATTTTAAACTTCTCAATGAAGGTACTTTTTTAGCACAAATAGTTGAAGTAAAAAATATATATACTAAAACAAGAAAAGTCCTTACAAAAGTTAAAGTAAGCGACAGTACAGACACATTAGATATCTCTTTTTTTAATCAAAGCTACTTACAAAAAAGTCTTAAACCGAAAGAGTGGTATATCTTTGATGGGAAGATAACGCAGAAAGGAAAAAGTAAGAATATATACAATCCTAAATATGAGAAATATACAGGAGACATATCTTCACAAAGACATTTAGGAAAGATAATAGGGATATACCATGAGACAGAGGGACTAACATCTAGAACAATTAGAAACATACTACTTACCCTTAAAACAGAAATAAAAGATATTGTAAAAGAACCATTACCAAAAGAAAGTATAAAAGATTTAGAATCACTACCTACAAGTATATTTAATATACACTTTCCCAAATCAGAGAAATCCTTAATTAAAGCAAGAGAGAGATTAGCCTTTGATGAAATGCTTCATATTGCACTTAGGCTAGAGCAGGAGAAAGAGGCTAGATCTAAATTAAGTTCTCTACCAATATTAGAAGATAAAGCTCTTACAAAAGAGTTCTTTAAATCATTACCATTTACATTAACTAATGATCAAAAAGAAAGTATTAAGGAAATACTCTTAGATATATCATCTCCCCTACCAATGAATCGCCTTTTAAATGGAGATGTAGGAAGTGGTAAAACAGTAGTAGCAGCACTAGCAATACTTCAAAGTATTAGAAATGGATACAGTGCTGTAGTACTTGCACCTACAACAGTACTTGCACAGCAACACTTTGAAACATTAACAGAAATACTTAAACCTTTTAATATAGATATACAGCTTTGGATAGCATCTAAGAAAACAGTACAATCATCTGAGAGTAGATTAATAGTTGGTACACATGCAATATTTTTTAAAAAAGATATACCAGAGAACCTTAATCTAGTAATAATAGATGAACAGCACAGATTTGGAGTAGAGCAAAGAGAGAAGCTTCTTAAGCTGCAGAAAAGAACACCTCACTACTTAACTATGACTGCAACACCAATACCAAGAAGTTTAACTGAGATAGTGTTTGGTAATACACAGGTAAGTATCATTAAAGAGAAGCCAAAGAGTAGGAAAGATATAGATACAAAGTATGTACCATTTAGAAAAAGAGAAGCCTGTTTACAGTGGGTAGCAAGCAAGATTAAAGAGAGTAAGTATAAAGAGCAAGCTTTCGTGGTATATCCACTAATAGAAGAATCAGAGAAGATGGATGCTAAGGCAGTATTAACAGAGTTTGAAAATCTTAAACATAACAGCTTTAAAGATATTAAGATTGAGCTACTACATGGGAAGTTAAAAGATAAAGAGAAGAATGAAATAGTAGAAAGATTTAGAAAAAAGGAGTTCAATATATTAGTAACAACATCTGTAATAGAAGTAGGTATAGATATACCTGACGCTACTGTAATGGTAATAGAGGATGCACACAGATTTGGATTAGCACAGCTACATCAATTAAGAGGTAGAGTAGGTCGATCAGACTTACAATCATACTGCTTTGTAGTAGCAAGTAAGAAAGAAGCAGAGAAAGAGGAAGTAATAGAAAGATTAAAATATTTCTCATCACATAACTCTGGATTTGATGTAGCAGAGTATGATTTACAAAGAAGAGGACCTGGAGAGGTATACGGTATTAGACAATCTGGAATCCCACAATTTAAGATAGCATCTTTAACAGATATTAAACTTTTTAAAGAGGCTAAAACAGTTGCAAGAGAGATATTAAATAGGGATAATGTTGATCTTGAATATATATATGAAAATCTTTTTAAATAATAATGGAGATATACATAATACTAGACAATATTAGATCTGCTTTTAATGTAGGAAGTATATTTAGATCTGCAGATGGAGCAGGTAGTGTTAAAAAGATATATCTTTGTGGTATGACAACGGATATTGATAATCCTAAATTAGATAAAACAGCACTAGGTGCTACAGATATGATACCCTCTGAGCATTACGATAGTACTCAGGAAGCTATAGATGAATTAAAAGAGATGGGTATTCCAATCTATGCAGTAGAGCTAACAGATGATGCACAACACTTTCAAAAGATACAGTATCCTAATAAAGTAGCATTACTTTTTGGTCATGAGAAAAGAGGTGTAAGTGATGATATATTAGAAAGGGTAGATGAGAAGATATATATACCAATGAGAGGTAAAAAAGAATCTCTTAATGTTGCTAATTGTGCCTCTATTATTCTGTATGAGATAACTAAAGAGAGTTAGATTGTTGACTCTTTTTTGATATCATATTTATAGATGAAAAATCCGTTTAAGAAAATTTCAAAGAAAACAGTATTAATAGCATCTACACTAGTAGTATTAATAGCTATACCTGTATCAATATATTTCTTAACAAGAGATCAAGGAGATGTAAAGTCATGGTATAGCTCTAGTTGGATGTATAGGAGAGCTATTACAGTAAGTAATCCAGGAGGTACTCTTACAGATGAAGACGTATTAATAACAGTAGATACAGCAACTTTAATATCCGCAGGCAAACTACAAGCAGATTGTGATGATTTAAGATTTGTAGATAGTGATGACTCTCTTTTAAGTTACTGGATAGAGGCAGGGTGTAATTCTTCTACAACGCAGATATGGGCCAGAGTCCCAAATATTCCTACAGGTGGGAAAAATATCTATCTCTACTATGGTAACCCTGCTGCTACTGTGGGCTCCACCTCATGGAGTGGGAATTTCTTAATGCTTGCAAATGCTGCTTGCCCATCGGAATGGATTAGAGAAACAACTTTTGACAATAAATTCTTAATGATTGCTTCTTCATACGGGATAAACGGTGGCTCTAATACTCATAATCATGGTACAATAAGCCTAGTTACAACAACTAATCCTGACGCTATTCCAAGTGGATTCCCAGCAGGAACCGACGATAATAAACTCGCTTATTCGCACTCACATACATACAAAGTATCTTCTAATAATAGCTCTACCATACCACCATATAAAAGAGCTGTCATTTGCTATAAGAATAATCTTGACAATCTTACTTCCAATCTCTTGGCAATACAACTCAATACTTCTAATGCCGATTGGACATCTTTTGCTGGTTTTGATAACTATTATTTATCTGGATATTCATCTTATGGTGCAACAGGGGGAGATAGCACACATACACATACTACTACTGGGGGACAAGATACCGAAGCTCTTACTACATACGGTACAGCCGACCTTTGGGCTAGAACTCCAGACCTCGCCGCTTCTTTGTATACTCACCAGCATACAACACTCTCTGGAACAACAGGAGCCGCTAATCTAGATCCCTCATACATGGCTACTCGACTTCTTTCTCCAAACAGTACTACTACACGTGCCTTCCAGGGGGTAGCTATACTCGTCAGTAGTATACCTCCATATGGTTGGTCTAATAATTCTTCCTACGACGATAGGCTATTAAAAGGAGGTTCTTCTTTATCTACAGGGGGAACTGCTTCACATAGACATCAAGTATCTATTTATGCAAGTGCTGCATCTTTAAATACAACCAAAATATATAAGAAATCAATAATGGGTGATTCTGCAAGCGTTGCTTCTCATTCTCATACTGCGAGTGGATTTAGTGAATATGCTTCTAGCTTCCCAGAATACCGTACTGCAGTTTTAGTAGAAAGAAAAATCTCTCTTGCAACATCGATTGCAGAATATCCTAGTGGAGAAGAAATATCGAATGCTTCTCCTACTGCACCAACAGCTTTATTTACAGAGGGAACTACTAACCCATCAGGAGTAGGAGATATTACACCAGAATTTAGTGCAATATTTAATGACCCTGATTCAGGAGATACCGCCATTTACTATGAAATAGAGGTAAATACTACCTCTGCTTTTAATGGTACTGTCATGTGGGACTCCAATAAAACCGCTATGAGTGCTGTTAACCAAGGTGCTAGAATTGCAGATAAATCATACGCAGGAACAACCCTTAGTACAAATGGAACTACATATTACTGGAGAATTAGACTGTGGGATAACAGCGATACAGTAAGTCCATGGTCTGCTACTGCACAATTCACCATGAATAGCACTCCTACTGCACCAACAGCTCTACTTACTGAGGGTGCTACTAATCCAACTAAAGTAACTGATTTAACACCTGAGTTTAGTGCAATATATAACGATCCTGATACAGGAGATACAGCCATTTACTATGAAATAGAGGTAAATACAACTCCAGCTTTCAATGGAACTGTTATGTGGGACTCTAATAAAACCGCTATGAGTGCTGTTGCTAATGGAGCTAGAATTGCAGATCTCTCATATGCCGGAACAACCCTTAGTTTAAATGGTGCTACATATTACTGGAGAATTAGATTGTGGGATAACAGTGATACAGTAAGCCCATGGTCTGCTACTGCTCAATTCACCATGTCTTCACCACCAAATGCACCAGTAGAATTAACAGTAGATGGATACTTAACACCTACATATCAAATCTTCTCCCTATACCCAAGCTTTAGAGCTAAACATACAGATATTAATACTGATAGTGCAGTCTTTTATGAGATAGAAGTAAACAGTAATTCCGTCTTTACAGGCACAGTCATGTGGGATACAGGTAAACAATCAATGACATCTACACCTAATAACAGTGTATGCCCTAATATTACATACGCAGGCACAATGCTCTCTAACTCCTCAAATACATATTTCTGGAGGATTAGATTCTGGGATACTGATGATACTGTAAGCCCATGGTCTGCTGTTGGCTCCTTTGTTGATCATTTAACAAACATACAGTTAGAAGGCTTAGGACTGGAAGGTTTAGGCATAAACTAGTAGAATACACACCATATGAGCTTAAAATTCGATTCAGCAAAAAAATTAAGAAAAGAAAAATCTAAACACAAAGTAGAATCTTGGGAGGAGTACGAAGCTAGAGAAGATATATTTCTT
>Ga0265293_10013142_pt1 | contig 10810 bp, 10 predicted proteins | sample Munlanlewell138R_FD_192505 | JGI IMG/M metagenome (GOLD analysis project Ga0265293, IMG submission 192505) | Leachate microbial communities from a municipal landfill in Southern Ontario, Canada - Leachate well 138R | ecosystem: Engineered > Solid waste > Landfill > Unclassified | place: Canada... | reverse complement strand
GCGTGTCGGCATAGCGATGCCCCACCACCTCGAACCATTCCATGGCGTTGCGGGCCGCGTTCTGGATGCGCGCGACATCGACGCGGCGCACCTCCTCATAGGCGTCCAGCACGGCCGGAATGCTCTGCGCATCGTGGCCGAAGGCGTTGAACTGGCGGGTCAGTTCGATGGCGTCGTCGATGGCGAGCTTGGTGCCGGAGCCGATCGCGAAATGGGCGGTGTGGGCGCTGTCACCCATCAGCACGACATGGCTTTTGCCGTTGAAATGGCTCCATTTCTCGCAGATCAGCCGGCCAAAGTTCAGCCATGCGGAGCCGCGCAGATGGCGCGCATTGCTCATCAGCCGCGAGCCGTCCAGCGTATCCGCGAACAGCTTTTCGCAGAAGGCGATCGACTGGTCCTGATCCATCTCGCCGATGCCGTGTGCGTTGAACACGTCCTCGGTGGTCTCGACGATGAAGGTCGAGGTGCTGTCGTCGAACTTGTAGATATGCGCCTGGAACCAGCCATGTTCGGTGCGCTGGAAATCGAAGGTGAAGGCATCGAAGGCCTTGTCGGTGCCGAGCCAGATATAGCGGTTGGGCCGCATCAGCATGTCGGGTCGGAACACATCTTCATAGCGGGCGCGAATGCGCGAATTGACGCCGTCCGAAGCGATGATCAGATCGGCATCGGCGAATTCCTCGTCGCTTAGCACATCCTGCTCGAACACCAGCTCGACGCCGAGTTCGAGGCAACGCTCCTGCAATATGTTGAGCATTTTCTTGCGGCCGATGCCGACGAAGCCGTGGCCGGTGGTGCGGATCTTGCGACCCTTGAACACCAGCTCGATGTCGTCCCAGTGGTTGAATGCGTCCTCGATGGTGGCGGCCGTCTGCGGGTCCCACTCGCGCATCGACTGCATGGTGGCATCGGAAAACACCACGCCCCAGCCGAACGTGTCGAAGGCCCGGTTGCGCTCGACCACGGTCACCCGATGCGCGGGGTTCTGCTTTTTCATCAGCAGGGCGAAATAGAGACCGGCCGGCCCGCCTCCGATGCAGACAATGCGCATGATTGTTCCTCCCGTCATCGGCATGGCGGAGCCTGAACACCACCTTTGCCGCTCTCAAGAAAGAGCATTCCGAAAAAAACTTCAAGCTTAAAGTTTCTTGGAGTGACGCAAAAATCGCAACGCTCCCGCCGGGCGAACTGGGGGAACCATGCACCAGCCGGCGAAAAGGGGGTTAGGTGCCCGACAGTGCCTGACGGATCGAACCCTTGAGCCGGCCCAGTGCATCCATCAGCAAGGCTTCGTCATTGCGCGACAGATGGCCGAACAATTCGCCGATCCATTCGCCATGGCGATCTGCCATGGTGCGGAATGCGGCACGTCCCTCATCGGTCAGGGCGATGATCTGAACGCGGCGATCCTTCGGCGAGACAGTGCGGCTGACATAGCCCATCTCCACCAGCCGCTCGACCAGCGCGGTGAGGTTGCCGGCTGAAACCATCATGCGCCGCGAAACCTCGCCCAGCACCATGCCGTTTTCGGCGCGTTCGAGCTGTGCCATCAGGTCGAAGCGCGGCAGGGTGAAGTCGAATTCCTCGCGCAACCGCCGCCGGATCTCGGTCTCGGCCAGCGTCGCGCAGGTCAGGAGCCTGAGCCACAGGCGAATTTCCGCGCCATGGTCGCCCGGCGCCTCCAGCACCTTGGTCTCCCCGTCCAGCCATTCGGCCTGACGCTCGTCGTCCCTGATCTCGTTCATCTCCGGCCCGGTCGTCCTCCAGCAATCCGGCTCTTGTAGAGCCGTTTAGCCGGTCTGGACAAGCCGCAGCTTGCATCGGCAGGGCGTCAGGGCCGGGGGATGCCCCCTGCAAGCGCCGTCGCATAGGCGTCCGCATCGATGTTGCCGCCCGAGATCACACACACCACATTGCCTTGCGCGCGCGGACTGGAAAGGGCGGCGGCAAGCGAAGCAGCACCTGCACCCTCCGCCACCACCCTAGCCCGCGAAAACAGAAGCCGCATGGCAGCCGTCACCTGTTCAAGGCTGACGGTCTCGGCGCCGTCGATCAGCTCGCGCGCCACGGGCCACAGCTGCGGCACCAGCGAAGGGCCGCCGATGCTCTTGATGAAGGACGGCTTCGTTTCAATGTCCACGATGCGGCTGGCCGCCAGTGCCGCCGTGACCGGCGCGGCATTCTCGTCCTCGACGGCCAGAATCTTTGTGTCCGGCTTCAGCGCCCGGACAGCGCTGGCGACACCCGTTGTCATCGAGCCGCCACCATAGGGCGTGAGGACCACGTCGACCTCAGGCAGCGCCTCAACGATTTCGAGCCCGATGGTGCCGTTGCCGTCCAGCACGGCCTGATCGGTGACCGGATTGATCAGCAACTCGTCAAGCTGCGGGCGGTCGGCATCGGTGATGTAGCGCCACCAGCCGTCCATGCCGATGAAACGCACCTGGCCGCCGAGGCCCCGCACGCCGTCGATCTTGGTCTGCGGCGCGCCTTCATACATGTAAGCGGCCATCTTCACGCCGAGCGCATGCGCCGCCCACGCCATGCCATAGGCCATGTTGCCGGAACTGACCGTGGCAACGCCGTTCGACAGTTCGGCACGCTGGCGCGACAGCAGCGCATTGAGCGCCGGCCGCAGCTTGAAGGCGCCGATGGGCGAAAGCGTTTCCAGCTTCAGGAAAATGCGCCGGTCAGGCAGCCCGAGATCGAGCGGCACCAGCGGAGTCGGCTGCATGTAAGCGCCAAGGCGTGCCTGCGCAGCCTGCATCGCTGCGAGCACCGGTCTTTGCAGGGCGTTCATTCAACAGTGGCCTTTCTGCCCCCTGCCTTGTCTGACCTTTTGCGGCGCCCCGCTTCTTCCCCGGCCTGAATATAGGCATGCAGCGTGTAGCCGATATGCTCTTCCATCAGCCGGCGCGCGCGCTCCATGTCGCGGTCGAGCGCCGCCTCCATCAGCGCCGTGTGATGCTCGATCCCCATCGCCTCGCGCAACGCCGTCACCGCGGCCTCATACCCTTCCTGCCGCCCCTCAGCGGCGCGCAGGGTGGGTGCCAGACCAAGAAAGCGGTGGTGCCGGCGCAATTGATCGGAGATCGTGGCGTGGAAGCGCAGCAGCCAGCTCGAGCGCGCAGCGCTCAGCAGCGCATCATGGAAAGCACTGTGCTTTTCATCCCATTCGTCGACCGCCGCCTCGGACGGATCGTCGGGCGCGATCTTGCAGCGCGACAGACGGAAATGGCTGGTGACGACGGCCGCCTCCCACGCCTCATCGCCATTGGCGATCGATTCCAGCAGCAGCGGCAACTCCACCACCATGCGCGCGCGCGCCAGATCCTCCAGCTCCCCCTTCGACACCGGCGCCACCGCGAAGCCGCGATTGGAGATGGCGGTGACCAGCTTCTCGGCCTCCAGCCGCGACAGCGCCTCGCGCAGCGGCGTCCAGCCGACGCCATAGGCATCGCGCAACGCGCCCAGTTTCAGCGCCGCCCCCGGTTTCAGCCGGGTGGCCAGGATATCGCGCCGCAGCAGGCTGTAGGCTGCTTCCGTCTTGCTCTGTCGGGTTTCTTCCTGCATCGTGCCATCCGCTTGCATCCGGCCGTCTCCGGCCATGATCGCGTCTCCTCCCCGGCTCCGCGCGAATTATATATGAAATGGCTCCGGAACCAAATTATATATCATCCGCTGCATTCCTCCGATCTATATATATACGTTTGACAAGACTTCCGAAGCCGGTATGATCACGCCCCAAGGCGAAAATGAAAACGCCGATGGTCGATGTCTCGGGAGGTTACAATGAACATGTCGAAATCCGGCTGGCTGTCCGGAATTGTTGTCGCCGGCGCCATGCTGGCAAGCGCCATGACGGCGGCGGCGGACCCTGTCCGCATCGGCATCGCCAATTTCGGTGAGCATTCGCAGCTCAACATTGCCATTGCAGGCTTCAAGCGCGCCATTTCCGACGCCGGCTACGAAGACGGCAAGGATGTTGTCTACACCGAAAGCCACACCAATTTCGACGCTTCGCTGGTGCCGCAGATGATCGCCAAGCTGCAGGCCGAGCAGCCGAAGCTGATCTACACCGTCACCACCCCGGTGTCGCAGATCGCCCAGAAGGCGCTCGCGGGCTCCGGCATTCCGATCGTCTTCACCGCTGTGACCGATCCGGTCGCCGCCAAGCTGGTGCCGTCCTGGGATGAAGGCGGCGAGGGCATCACCGGCTCTTCCGACCTCCAGGATCTGGCCGCCGTGATGAAGTTCACCAAGGAGCTGATGCCCAACGCCACGCGCTTCGGCATTCCCTATAATCCCGGCGAGGCCAATGACGTGGCGCTGGTCGACAGCGCCCGCGAACTGGCCAAGGATGCCGGTCTGGAGATCGTTGCCGTCGGCGTTGACAATGTCAACGACATCCAGCAGCGCGTTGCCTCCTTCGCCGGCAAGGCCGATGTGATCTACGTGCCGACCTCGAACCTGCTGCAGCCGGCTGTCGCGGCCGTGGCCGCCGCCGCCCGCCAGGCCGGCATCCCGATCGTCAATTCCGACGATGGCGCTGTCCGCGAAGGTGTGGTTCCGGCAAGTTTCGCCGTCAACTACGACAAGGTCGGCGAGAATGCAGGCAAGATCGCTGTGCGCATTCTCAAGGGCGAAGACCCCAAGTCGATCGCCCCTTCCAAGCCTGCTTACGAGGACCATGTCATGGTCATCTCGAAGAAGTCCGCCAAGGAGTTCGGCCTCGAAATCCCGGCCGCTCTCGATGATTGCGGATGCTTCGTCGACTGACGAATATCTCCATCGCCGAAAATGGCGGCGCTCTGAAAGCGCCGCCTTTTTCTTAAGTTTTTCAGAAACGCGCAGGAGGTGCGGATGCTGGAAGTCCGGTCCGCGCGCAAGGTCTTCTATCGGGGTCAGCCCGACGAGAAGGTCGCGCTCGACAATCTCAATCTGACGCTCGCCACCGGCGAATTCGGCGTCGTCATCGGCTCCAACGGCGCCGGCAAGAGCTCCATGCTCAACGCCATCTCGGGCTCGCTTGTGCTCGATTCCGGCAAGATCCTCATCAACGGCGCCGACGTCACCTCGATGCCGGTTCACAAGCGCGCCGCACGGCTGGCGCGCGTGTTTCAGGACCCGATGCGCGGCACCGCCGCCTCGATGACGGTGGCCGAGAACATGCTGCTGGCCGAACTGCGCGCCAAGAGCCGCACGTTCCGGCCCGGCCTGAATGCCGGCCGTCTGGCTGAGTATCGCGAGCGCCTTTCGGTGCTTGGCCTCGGCCTTGAAAACCGCCTCGACACCAAGGTCGAGCTGCTTTCCGGCGGCCAGCGCCAGTCGCTGTCGCTGATCATGGCGGTGAGCGACCGGCCGGATGTGCTGCTGCTCGACGAGCACACCGCAGCGCTCGACCCGCGCACCGCCGACATCGTCATGCAGGCCACCATCCGCACCGTTTCCTCGCTGAAACTGACCACGCTGATGGTGACCCACAACATGCAGCATGCCGTCGACTTCGGCGACCGTGTCATCATGCTGGATGCCGGCAAGGTGAAGCTGGAAATCGCCGGCGAGGAAAAAAAGAACGTCACGGTGGTGGACCTGATCGGCCACTTCTCCGTCAAGACCGACCGCATGCTGCTGGCGAGCTGACATCATGGGCTTCATCGAAACCACCCTGTCGAGCTTCGTCTCGCTCATTCCCGTCACGCTGGCGCAGAGCCTGATCCTGAGCTTTGTCGTGCTCGGCATCATGATCCCGTTCCGCATGCTGAGCTTTCCGGACCTGACCAGCGAAGGCGCCTTCCCGCTGGGCGGCAGCGTCTGCGGCGTGCTGATGATCGCCGGCTCTTCGCCGGTCGTCGCCATTGCCGGCGCTCTGCTCGCCGGCTTCGTGGCCGGCTGCTGCACGGCCTTCATCCATCTGCGCTTCCGCATCCATACGCTGCTTGCCGGCATTCTGGTCATGACGATGCTCTACAGCGTCAATCTGCGCATCATGGGCCGCTCGAACCTGTCCGTGTTCGGCAACACCACCGTCTTCGACTGGGTGCCGGGCCTGCAGGGCGGGTTCCCGGCCTCCAAGATCGTGGTCGCCGGCATCGTGGTTCTGGCGGTGTTTTGCCTGCTCTATTTCTACTTCAAGACCGAGAAGGGCACCGCCATGCGCGCGGTCGGCTCCAACCCGGATATGGCCGAAGCGCAGGGCATCAATGTCTGGGCAGCCACCATCGGCGGCATTGGCCTCGCCGGCGCCTTCTCCGCCACCGGCGGCGCGCTGATGGTGCAGAGCCAGGGCTTTGCCGACGTCAACATGGGCATTGGCGTGCTGATCAACGGTCTGGCCGCGCTGATGATCGGCGAGGCGATCACCGGCAAGCAGACCGTGCTGCGCCAGCTTCTGGCCCCCTTTGTCGGCGCCATCGTCTACTACCAGCTTGTCTCGCTGTGTCTTGCCGCCGGCATGCCGCCGCCCGACCTGAAGCTGGCCACCGGCCTCTTCGTGCTGATCATGCTGGCGCTGCCCAGCATCAAGCGCGGACGCGGCCCCGCCGCTGCAAAGGAAACGTTCCGCGAATAGGAGCCCTGCTCCTAAAAAAAAAGCTCCGGCGAAGCCTCAGCGCTTCGCCGGCAGCCCGTAACCCACAAGTAACCGGGCACTGCCTCTGCTCCCACGGCGTGGCCCGCCTTAGCAATTCCAGCAAAAGTGCGAAGCGATTTTGCGTTCGGAATTGCGCCAGAACAAGGGGCTGGAGCTTTTCTCCGATGCGGAGAAAAGCGGAAAAAGCTCCAGGAGGTTTGCATGTCCGCTCTTCCCGATCTTTCCGCTATCGAGGCATTTGATGCGGCCGATCCGCTGCGCGCATTCCGCGAGCGCTTCGTGCTGCCGCAAGGCGTGATCTATCTGGACGGCAATTCGCTGGGCGCGGCCTCGCATGCCGCACTTGCCGAGCTCGAAACGGCTGCCCGGCAGGAATGGAGCCAGGACCTGATCCGCTCATGGAACACGGCCGGCTGGTTCGACATGCCGGTGAAGCTCGGCGACCGCCTCGGCCGGCTGGTGGGCGCCGCTGAAGGCCAGATCGTCGTCGGCGACACCACCTCGGTCAACATCTTCAAGGCTCTGCATGCCGCACTCGCCCTGCGTCCCGGCCGCAACATCATCGTCGCCGAAAGCGGCTCCTTCCCGACCGATCTCTATGTCGCCGAAGGCGTCGTCTCGACCCGTCCGGGCACGTCGCTGAAACTGGAAGGCATCGATGCGCCGGCGATCGAGGATCTCATCGACGAGACCGTGGCCGTGGTGCTCGTCAACCACGTCAACTTTAAGAGCGGCACCCTGCGCGACATGGCGGCGCTGACGAAGCGCATCCACGACGCCGGTGCGCTCGCCGTCTGGGACCTGTGCCACAGCGCCGGCGCCCTGCCGGTGGAACTCGACGCCGCCGGAGCCGACTTCGCTGTTGGCTGCACCTACAAATATCTCAATGGCGGCCCCGGCGCCCCGGCCTTCATCTATGCGGCCCGCCGGCATCACGACAACATCCTGCAGCCGCTTTCCGGCTGGTGGGGCCATGCCCGCCCCTTCGCCATGGAAACCGGATTTGCGGCGGCTGAAGGCATACGCCGCTTCCAGTGCGGCACCCAGCCGATCCTGTCGATGCGGGCACTGAAGGGCGCGCTCGATATCTGGGACGAGGTCGACATGCAGGCGCTGCGGGAAAAGAGCCTCGCCCTGACCGACCTGTTCATCGAACTGGTCGAATCCCGCTGCGGCCAATATGGCGTTTCGCTGGAAACCACCGGCGCCCGCGCCAGCCGCGGCAGTCAGGTGTCGTTCGCGCATGAGCATGCCTATGAAGTGATGCAGGCGCTGATCGAGCGTGGCGTCATCGGCGATTTCCGCGCCCCGTCCACACTCCGCTTCGGCTTCACGCCGCTCTACACCAGCTATCGCGATGTCTGGGATGCGGTTGCCGTTCTGGAAGATATTCTGGCGAGCGGCGTGTGGAAGGAGCCACGCTTCGCCGTGCGCGCCGCGGTGACCTGACCATTCTCAGTCATCCCGGAAGCCATCGCATGGCGAAGGTTTCCCCGGGTGAGAAAGAGGCTAAGGGCTCAAACGCCCAGATAGCGGTCCTGCAAGTCGGACGTCAGCGCCTGTGGTGTGCCGGCAAAGACGGTGACGCCTTTTTCCAGCACGAAGCAGCGGTCGGCAACCGGCAGAAGTTCCGACAGCGTCTTGTCGACCACGAGGATCGACTGGCCGGCCGCCTTCAGCTTGCGGATCGCTGCCCAGATGTCCTGCCTGATCACCGGGGCGAGCCCCTCCGTCGCCTCATCGAGGATCAGCAGGCGCGGATTGGTCATCAGCGCCCGGCCGATGGCCAGCATCTGCTGCTCGCCGCCCGACAGCGTGTTGGCATACTGGCTGCGCCGTTCGCCAAGACGCGGGAACAGATCCGTCACCCGCTCCAGCGTCCACTCGCTGCCGCCCGCCGCCACCAGCAGGTTTTCCTCGACAGTGAGGTTCGAGAAGCAGCGCCGTCCTTCCGGCACGAGGCCGAGCCCCAGCCGCGCGATGCGATGCGGACGCAGGCCCGCCAGTTCGCTGCCGGCGAAGCGGATCGAGCCCGCGCGCGGCCGCACAAGGCCGAGGATGGAATTGATGGTCGTGGTCTTGCCCATGCCGTTGCGGCCCATCAGCGCCACCACCTCGCCGTCCTCGATGGCAAGATCGACGCCGAACAGCGCCTGCGAGGCACCATAGAAGCTTTCAACGCCATTGAGGACGAGCAGGCTCATGCCGCATCTCCGAGATAGGCGCGCCGGACCTCCGGATCGGAGCGGATTTCGGCCACGGTGCCGGTGGCGATGATGCGGCCATAGACCAGCACCGAGATGCGGTCGGCCAGCGCGAAGACGGCATCCATGTCGTGCTCGACCAGCAGGATCGGCGCTTCGTGACGCAGGCCATCTAGAAATCCGGTCAGCCGTTTCGAGCCTTCCGGCCCAAGCCCCGCCATCGGCTCGTCGAACAGGAAGGCTTTCGGCCCCAGCGCCAGCGCAATGGCGATCTCGAGCTGGCGGCGCTCGCCATGCGACAGTTCCGCCGCCGGCACTTTTGCGCGCGCCTCAAGCCCGACACGCTCCAGCATCGCCATGGCGGGCCCGGTCAGGCTGCCATCGCTCGCCACAGGACGCAGGAAGCGGAAGCTGGAGCCCTGCCTTGCCTGCACGGCGAGCATGACGTTGCGCAGAGCGGAAAATTCCGGCGCCAGCGAGGAGATCTGGAAGCTGCGCCCCAGCCCCTTGCGCACGCGCGCCGCCATGTCGAGCCCGGCCATATCCTCGCCGAGGAAACGGATGATGCCGCTGTCGGGCCGGATCGAGCCGCAGATCTGGTGGATCAGCGTGCTCTTGCCGGCCCCGTTCGGACCGATCAGCGCATGGATTTCACCTTGCCGCAGGTCGAGGCTCACGCCGTCGGTGGCCTTCAGCGCGCCGAAGTTCTTCCGCAGATCGGAAAGCTGGAGGACCGGCTCAGCCATGACGCGCCTTTCCGGCCAGAAGCCCGAGAAGTCCCCCGCGCGCGAACAGCACCACGCCAAGCAGGATCAGACCGAGGAAGAACTGCCAGCGCTCGGTGATGCCGCCTAGTGCATATTCGAACAGCACATAGACCATGGCCCCGGCCAGCGGCCCGAACAGGCGACCTTTGCCGCCAAGAATGATGAGCACGATCAGCTCACCCGACATGTGCCAGGACAGCATGGAGGGGCTGACGAAGCGGTTGAGATCGGCAAACAGCGCACCGGCCAGCCCCGTCACCATAGCCGAGACGGCGAAGGCCACCAGCCGGATGCCGAACGGTGCGATGCCGACCGCGGCAAGCCGTGTGGGGTTCTGCCGCGAGGCTTCCAGTGCCGTGCCGAAGCGCGAGCCCTTGATGAGCTGGAACAGCACGAGCCCCGCCATCAAAACGCCAAGGCAAAGCAGGAAGTAAGGCAGAGGCTGCGCCGTATTCAGGCCCGGAAAGCCGTTGCGCACATAGATAGACAGCCCATCCTCACCGCCATAGCTCGGCCAGGAGACGGCGAAATAATAGATCATCTGGGCGAAGGCCAGTGTGATCATGATGAAATAGACGCCCGAGGTGCGCAGGCTGATCGCGCCGATCGGCAGCGCCACAAGTCCGCACAGCGCCATAGCGCTCAGCCAGATCACCGGCATAGAGGTGGTCGCCGCAATGCCGAACGGCAGCGGCTCGCCATTGAATGCATGGGTGGCGAAAATGCCGGCAACATAGCCGCCAAGGCCGAAGAAGGCGGCGTGTCCGAACGACACCAGCCCGCCGAGGCCGAGCGCGATGTTCAGCCCCACCGCCGCCAGCGCCAGAATGGCGATGCGGGTGGCAAGCGTCACGTAGAACGGCTCGCCCGCCATCGTTGCCGCCACCGGAATGGCGACCAGCAGCACGAGCAGCAGCGCGCTGACCAGCGTTTCGCGCGACAGGGCCATCATGCCTGCCCCGCGAACAGGCCGCGCGGCCGCAATGCCAGGATCAGCGCCATGACGATGTAGATGAGCATCGAGGCAAGGGCTGCCCCCACCAGATTGGCCTGCGAAGCGGGCATGGTCAGCGCCAGCAGCTTGGGCAGCAGGAAACGGCCCATCGTATCGACCACCCCGACCAGAATGGCCCCGACCAGCGCGCCCTTGATCGAGCCGATGCCGCCAATGACGATGACCACGAAGGCAAGGATCAGCGCCGGCTCGCCCATACCCACCTGAACAGATTGCAGCGCGCCGACCA
>Ga0265293_10013141_pt1 | contig 10810 bp, 11 predicted proteins | sample Munlanlewell138R_FD_192505 | JGI IMG/M metagenome (GOLD analysis project Ga0265293, IMG submission 192505) | Leachate microbial communities from a municipal landfill in Southern Ontario, Canada - Leachate well 138R | ecosystem: Engineered > Solid waste > Landfill > Unclassified | place: Canada... | reverse complement strand
TTACCTGCCCCGTTAGGCCCAAGAAAACCAAGTACCTCGCCTTCGGCGACTTCAAGATTCAGGTCTTCTACTGCCGTAATATCGCCAAATCTTTTGCTAATATTGTGTGCTTCGATTATCGTCATCTTGGTTAATACAATCTTTGCGCTATCCTGCAATCACAATTGTCTTTGAGCACATCAGTTGCAATTGCAAGTATAGGATAAACGTAGCCACCTATCAACTTTCAGGATGCATGAGAAGCACGTTCAACAAGTTTTAATAGTCTACTCACCCAGTTATCAATGCATCCTATTTCAGGGAGGCGCTATCCATTCTGTTTTTCACTTCATTGTATACTGCTTGGGAGGGGACGATAAGTTGAGTGAGGCGGAATGGGTGATGTATTGGGAGGAGTTTTGGGGTTGTGAAGTTTAGATTGAAAATTTGAAATAGCAGAGTAAACCTTCGAATTGAACTATTATTATCAATAAAAGGTTATTATTTGTAGACAGGTACCTTGTCTGGAGTTAAAATACAAATTATGTCTATAGAGTCTACTTTCAAGGGATTTATCGGAGAAGCCCAAACCAAACTAGTGCAGACCATCCTCGATCCCAAGTATCATCGTAAATATGACAATGTTCTTATCAAAAACGCTGATGATTCTACACAGATAGATCATGTAATAGTTTCTCGATATGGGATTTTCGTAGTAGAAACAAAAAGATGGAATAGCGATTCTGTTATATACGGCTCCTTACATGATAAAACTTGGACTGTTTTTATTAATGGTGGCAAGTTTTCTTACCCAAATCCCATTCGGCAGAATTACAAACACAAGATCATGTTGTCTGAATATTTATCAATACCCCCCGAGAATGTTTTCGCCATAGTCTATATTTGGGGTGGATGCAAGTTTAAGAAGGAAAAACCTCAAGGAGTTATATGTGAAACTAGCGCTTTTTCAAATGGCTATAGTTATATCAAAGAGATAGTTAGTCATAAAGAAGTCATATTCACCGACGAAGAAGTTGCAAAATTTAATCAGAGCATACAAGAAATCCAAAATATCACAAACTTCTCTGATCATCTTAAGCATATCCATACTGTAAAATCTAAGCATTCCGAACAATCGAAATCGTCGATAATGTTAAACACAATTGTCGCACGATCTGACGTCACTCCAAAAATATGCCCTAAGTGCAAAGAAGGTAAACTTATCACGCGCGAAGCAAAAAAGGGTGCTCATGCGGGAGAGTCATTTTTATGTTGTTCAAATTTCCCTAAGTGTAAATATAGAACTTTATTGAATAAAAAGAAACTTGAGGTATCTTCTTGTAGTAATTGTGGTACTGAAGTCCAAGACGAGTATAGATTTTGTTTTAAATGTGGTACTAAATTATCTAATACATCCGCTAGTAATCAATAATGAGGTGTGATAGAAATGCGTCTTCGGTTTAGCAAAGCTGACAAAAAGAATATTGCCAAGTATCAGAACCAAGAAAATATTGAAGAGGATATATGGCTTGGAACCACAAGAGTAGTAGGCTACAGGTGTAAGAAGTGCCGAAGAGAATTCCCATTAGATATTCTTGAAGTTGATCATATAACTCCTGTTTCCAAAGGTGGCAAAGATAATCCTGCTAATCTTCAATTGCTATGTCCACCTTGTAATAAAAAGAAGGGCGCTACATTTAAACCCAAAATATCAACCTTAAAGAGTGCCCCATTAAAATCCAAAATTACTCAGAATAAGACCGGTCAGTCGAAATCAAAGTCTACCTCAAGCAAACCAAAAACAACATCTGTAAAAACTAAGCCAAGTAATAAAAGAAGCGTGAAGCCAAAGTAATAATTACAAAGATTCCATAGTAACTGATTGGAATATATCTGCTTCTACACTATTTGGATATTTAAACAAACAATATGTTACAAAATTGTTAGGAGTAGACTAAATGAAGAAATTTGTGCTAATTATGACTTTCGGCATAGTTTTTATTGCTATCGGGATGTTTCAGTGGCAGGAAGGTTTGAATTTACAAAAATTAACACCTCTTGAAGAAGCAAGACCTGTGTGGTCTTCAACAACCGAAAGCAGGATTAAATCTGGTGAAAATAAAGAAACCCTAGGATTAACATTATTAGCTACTGGAGCTGTTCTCACCACTGGGGGCTTAATAGGGTCAATAATATATTCCAACAAAGATGCCAACAGACAAAAATATGATTACGAAAACAATAACAATTCAATTTGTGAGAAATGTGGGACTATCGTACAAGACGATGATTTGTTTTGCCCAAAATGTGGCGTACAATTTGAATTAAGTAACGGAAACACAAGTAATTTTGCTACCTCGCAAAAACAACACACACATTTTCAGGGTGTGAACCTTTGCTCAAAATGCGGACGGGCTATTTCTGGTAGAAGTAATACTTGTGGCGGGTGTGGAGGAAAATTTGAAGACGAATATTTGGATTACAAATTAAAAAAGTGCCCCTATTGTCAAAGTAGAAACATTGTGGATTCGGTAAGTGAAAAAGCAAATAATGAAAATGAGAAACTTCAACTTGGTTATGAATATCTCTGGCGAGGGCACTGTTTAGATTGTAAAAAGAATTGGCATTGGAAACAACCTTAAAATGAATCATACAAAATCGAACCTATCATAGAGGATGTTGAACGAGTTGAACACATAGAGCCATCAAGCGAATTGTTATCCGTTGATGAGTATTGTTTTTCACGTGGCAGAAAGATTAGCCCTGAAGTGCAATTCTGCGCTCGGTGCGGAAGACAAGTAAGAAATTAGCTTGATGTTCTCTCCTCTAATTAGTGGAACATTCATGTCGATCTAATCATATTTTGCTATATCGCATAAAATGAGTTCCAAAACTTACTAACAGCAACAAGTACACAAATTATACAATGTGCATTTTATCTCTCCAACCCCCTGATACAACCTCAAACTCTCCTCAAACTTCACTGACCTTGTATACCTCAATACCATATCCAGGCTCTCCCACCCGCCAAGCCTCATGATATGTTCTATGTCCAGTCCCTGTCTATGCAAATTACTGGCAAAAGTCCTCCTGAATGTATGTGGATTACACCGTAAACCAATCCTCTTCTCCAGTCTATACAGCATGATCTGGATGCCTCTTCTTTTTATGTTCCACATATTGAAACGCTCATTATTGGCGGTGCTCAAATATTCATTTATGAGATTCAGTGTTCTTGATGTGAAAGGAGCTTTCCGCTACTTGGCGCCCTTGCCCCAGATAATGATTTTCTGGGTTTCGAAGTCTATATGTTCTTCTTTGATGTTGATGAGTTCATTAAGACGGATGCCTGAGTCTGCAAGCAGGCTGATGATTGCTTTGTCACGGGTATTATCTGCTTGATCTATCAGATACGTTACCTGTTCACTGGTAAGACTCGGAAGGATGACCTTCCTCATCCTGGGCGGGTCTCCCTTTGTTATAGGGTTATCGGTGATGTATCCCTGTCTGTACAGCCAGTTGCAGAAGGCTCTTATGGATCTGTAGTAGGCGTTCTTGCCGTTGGTGCAGGTCCTGGTGGATAGGAACTGGCATATGTCATTGGGTGAGAGTGTGCATGTCTGTGTAAATGGTATAAGCAGGTACCTATAGAATTTGATGGTTCTTTTGGATGTTCCCTGGCTGCGGGATTTGAGAAATAGAGATAATAGAAGCGGTAATGGAGGATTGGAAGTAGGCCGTACAGGTCTCGAACCTGTGACACCCTGATTAAAAGATACAATTTACATCCCTAAATGTAAATCTGAGTAACGAGACATGCCTCTCAATTGGATGATTTAGCTTTGATGTGTACCGTTATGTCATGTTTGGTTTATTAGTGTAGTGGAAAGTTCGTTAGCAAAAACAATGTCGAGAAAGTGGCGGAAGGTATATGTCATTTAATCTGAGGTTTTCTTCAATAACATTTATTTGATTTTCGGATAAATCAAGGAGTTTGTATATGAGTTTATCGATATCATATGCTATTAAATCAACTTTCGAATTATGTTCGGTTGTTAACTTCGATAGTATCTCTCTTTGCTTGTCATCTTTTATATTGTATTTCCTCTGTTTTACTAAATAATTAGATTCTAACTTGATTATTTCATCTATACTATTGTGTATCTCATTTATAGCTTGGGATGAATCGCTATGTTTAAGATTTATAACAGGTAGCCTTAGATTGTTAAATACCTCAGGTTGAAATATATCTATATTATCTAATTTATTCTTTAAATACCATAGATTAAAAGATGATTTCAAAAAAGCCACAATAAATTTAGCACTTGGTTTGATATCCCCAGAAATCTTTAATATATTAGGTAAACTCTCGGAAAAGAATTGAAAATTTTTAGTAGAATAAAATACTGCTCCGCCAGGAACAATATATATTGTCTCCTTCCTTTTAATATCTAATTTCACTTTAGCTAAAGTGAATAACGGAATACTATATCTTAAATATGTAGATGTTAATCTAGGTGGTATTACATTATCTAAATAGTATATATTTCCCCTACTTGTACCATTAATTCCTATTTTTTTTAGCTTATCAATATTTTTTTTCTCTAGGCTTATCGACTTAGCTACTTCAAATCGAAAAATAGCTTCATGGCTATGGCAATCAAAAAAACGAATAATAGGCAAGCAACAGAATATATTTTTAATTAAACAACACTCATTTTGAACAGATAATAGGTGATTAGATATTTTACTTTCAATGTCAACCAATAATTTATCTTGGGCTATTGCTTCAATTTCTGTTGCCTTTAAAACACTTATTGTCCCCTTTTTTATCGAATATACAAGCCTGTCATTCTTAATGTTAATTAAAGTCGGAGATTTTTGAACGTGAATAGAAAATATATGTTTTTTGCTTTGTAGGTTATATTGAGTAATTGTAGGTCTTACTGCTGGCTCAATATTAGAAAAACACTCAAAAATTGGGTTGATAATATGGCTTAATGCATGTCCGCCTCCTTCACTTTTCTCAACTAAGCCTATTTTGCTTTTATTTTTGGAAACTCCTAAAAGTATATACCCACCATCTGTATTTCCAAAAGCACAAATATATTTTTTTAACAATGATTGTGAATCTTCTGAAACATCGGGTATCCCTATCGAATTGTCTAACTTTATTAAGTCATCTAATATACGAGCCATAGATGGCTCTTCTGTTGAGACCATCTCCGACGGATTTGAAAATGCGATTTTCAAAGAAGGAAATGACAGCTTTTCAACTTTTACCCAAGACAGCGGTTTTCCTACTTCTTCAGCAATATGAGCATCTGAAAATTTTAAAAACGGAAGAGGTGTTTTTCTTAAATATGGGCGTTGGGATTTTATTGTATTCGCCAGTTTTTCTTTTTGCTCCTCACTCCTATAGCAAACGGCTGCAAGATAAGGGGAACTAAAACAATTAGCTCTTGTATTGCCTTGAGGGATTGTGTTTAATATTCCTTTGTTAGAATCAGTGTGAGCATCAATTACCAGGCAATCATATTTAGCAGATTCTTCATATAATTTGAAAATATCCCAGTTAGATAATACGTTTGGCTCTTCTATTCCAAAATTATCTTGATTGTACCCACCATTAGATAAAAACTGATGTATATCCTCAATTGGGGTTGTATCATTAAAAACAACTAGTAAATGAATTCCGTTACTTACCTCAAATTCAATTGCTGGAAGAATAAGAATACTTTTAAATATTTCTAAATCATCGTCTATTTTTGATATTCTATTTTTTACTTGCTTAGAGTCGGTAATCAATGAAAGGGATTTTCTTTCATTGGCTAATTTCTCTTTTATATTTAAAATCCGTTTATAACCATCAATTGAATTATGGTCAGATATACCTAATATCTTTATATCATTAGAACGTGCAAATCGCAGAATTCTTAAATACTCATCATCACTCTTGGGGCCTTTATAGCATGAAGATGCCGGCGTGTGCACATGAAGGTCTATTTTTACAAAATCTGATTTCATAAACTTATGTATTATATATTTTAGACAATCTTTCTATTATTAATACATTTATAAAATACCTTTCTCATTATACACCCAAGGTCAAGCTAGTAATTTTGACTATTGCAGGGCATGGTACAATTTATATAGTGGTTATTACTATATGGCTATATTGACTATCGAAGGGGGGGGTAAAAACATGGGCATACGGCTAATTGAAGGCAACGCTGAAGACAAAGGCTACATACTTGAAAATAACATTCACGTTACTTTCCGGGAACTCCAAGTGCTGTTTTTGTTAGCAAGAGGCCAGGAACAAAGTGAAATAGCGAAACAATTTGGTATCAGCATCAACACGGTTAGAAATCACATCTATAACGTAATGATAAAACTAAACGCAAAGAACCGCTCACAGGCAATAGTAAAAGCTTTGGAGAATGGTATTTTCGAAATTGTTAAATCAAAGTATTTAGTGAAAAAATCTGCTAGTGAATATGGATGGTGTTGGAAATGCAATAAAGTTTTTTTAATAAAGGATTGGGTTACTATACAACTTGAACCTATAGAAATTAATCATGTAATGGTTAATCCTTCCCCATATCCAGCATGTCCATACTGCAAAGAAGAGTTTGATATTAGCTGTTTATGGAGTTATTTACTTGATTACAATCCTGAGCTTCCTAAAGTACCAAACAAAAATAAGACATATAAAAATCTTGATTATGTAAGGTCATATTTTAAGGAATCTGATTTATCGGTCGAAGAAGATTATCAACAAGAAGTTGAAAGTGTCTAGAAATCAATCAAAGCTTGAGAATGAGGATGGAACGCAGTGCCTTCTGAATGAACAAGCCATTGTTGGCAGTCAGCGAAATGGGACAGTTTTCCAACCGAAGACTTTAGCATAATCAAGTAGCGTTCACAAGCTCCCGCAGGTACCGGTTGTAGTTTCTGCGACGATTTATTGTTTGTGCCTGCATCTCCTTTCGGTGTTCCAGGATTTGATTTCTCCTCCCTTAAAGAACATCTGCTGGCTATGTGCCGATAGTGCTCTACCATCATAAGAGTAGAATGGCCCAAGTTGTGTTTAAGCAAAAAGACATCACCCCCGTTGAGCAAGAATCTTGTTGCATAAGTATGCCGGAAAAGATGAGGGTGTATCCTTGGAACATTAGCGGCTTTTGCCAGGCGTCTAATCATCGACTTGACGGCGGTAGTCGTCATAGAATAACCATCCAGCGTCAGGAAAAACGTGTCTATACCTTGATGAGCCGGCCTTTGCCGGAAATGATAGTAGTAGTGAAGCAAGGTCTTCTGGCAATCGGCACCAAAAGGCACGATACGTTCCTTAGAACCTTTGCCCAGTACTTTAAAGTATCTCTGGTCCAGGTGGACGTCCGCTTCTTTTAAGTTTGCCAGTTCCGACAATCGAATACCGGTATCGAGAAAAAGCGCTAGTATAGCTCCGTTTCTTGCTCCGAGAGCCGTGCTCTGATTAATATTGCTAAATAACTGGTCTATCTCTTGTGGTGTAAGGGGTTCAACCAGCAACTGTGTCGTTTTAGGTGGCTTGAAATCGGCCAGAACATGCCCATCGGTATAACCCTTCCAAGCAAGCCACGAGTAGAATCCTCTTAGCGCCCGGACTCGATTGGCAACTGAGTGTTTTGAAAGCGGCTTGCCTCTGATTATTTTGCTGTATAGATATAATACAAATGCACGTACTTCGTTCTCGCCAACATTACCAAGCCTGGTTGGCATGTTCTCCATCTGCAGCCAGCGCAGAAAGGCGTTAAGAGCTTCGCTATACCATGATACCGTCTGGGGTGATTTTCCTTCACTGCGGTTAAACACCTCGTAGTGTTGAATGAGTTGACCCAGTTCAATGCCACCCTTTTCCATGTCTTCCCACCGAAAGTTTTTTCGTGCCTTCATCGTAATACTTGCCCCCTTTATTGTGAAGTGACTGTGAGGCAAGTAGTGGCGGGAATCATTTTGGCTTTCTTATCAGTCAGGGCGCCGGATTGCACTTTTTAACAAAAGAAGAGGCGCCTTAAAAGGCGCCTCTTACGATTGGAGCATTTCCCCTTTGAAGCTAACTGGTAGGCCGTACAGGTCTCGAACCTGTGACACCCTGATTAAAAGTCAGGTGCTCTACCAACTGAGCTAACGGCCCACGTGCGGATTAAAGTCTAGCAAAAATCTGCCACTTTAGGCAAGCGGATATTTTTATATATCAATTATGTAATATCGTTTACGCATGTATGATGTTTAAGTGCCAGATGATATCATCCGGAGTTAGTTATACTAACGTTTTCGATAATACGGGCACAATCCGTGTGAGATTCTTTCCTTTGTTAAAGAATGACACGTGTATATGGGTAGCCAACGGTAACATGTTTTTAAGTGTGCTCCGGGTTACAATAGGGGTGCTCAAGAATGGCATAAGTTTATGGATGCCCAATTATACACCCGTGGTAATTGAAAGGGGTAATCATAAAAAAAGAGGGCTTAATTTAAGCCCTCTCTCATGTGAGTTAAAATATTTTAGGCAGTAGCGCCACTTTGGTTGCTGGTATTATCCGCCGGGTAGGCGGCTTCTGCCAGTTGGTGCGCAGTTTGATCCAGCCTTGCACGCATATTTATGCGGGCTCGCCATCTTCTGATTAACGCCGGAATAACAAATATTGGCAAACCCGGGAAAAGCGCACCAGGCAAACCAAGGCGGGGTATCAGCCACATGGTAATCAACACGAAGATGATGTAGAAGGGCAAATACATTAAAGCGCCTTTAGCAAAGTTCAGGCTGCCATCTACGCCACCAACCCGATATGTGCTCAAGACATTGAGCAGAAACATTACCGGTATGTTGGCAACAAGAATAGTTAATGTAGCGTTACCTTTTTGTGCTACAAACGACACAAGCGCCAGTAAACCGCCACCAACAAAGAATGATAAAAGGCACTGCAGCATATTTTCCCTTAATTTTCCCCCTTCTTCCCTTGACAATTTAAACTTCGTAATGTAATACTAATGTCAATCATAACTAGAACGTTAACACATAATTATTATTGCTATAGTTCTAATTCTTGAATACAATTTCAGGTATAATTATACCGTCTTTAGTCATTTATGTCAAAACAGTTCTGGTTTGGGTAATTTGGTCAATTAAGGATGTTAGAAAATGGCAGATTGGTCTTTTTTTACTAATCATGGGCTGGTGCTGGCAACCATTGCCAAACAACCCAAGAGCACCGCGCGGGAGATTGGTGATACCGTAGGCATTACCGAACGCACCGCCCATAAAATCATCAATGACCTTGAAAATGAAGGGTACATAACCAAGATTAAAACCGGTCGTAAAAACCGTTATCGTATACATTCTAACGTTCCCCTGGTTGATGAAGGAAGTGATGTTGCAGTTGGCGAACTCCTTGCCATGCTTGGCTGGAAACGCCGGCGCACCTTGCCTTCTAAACCTGTCCCCGGCACAACTTCCGATCCTTCCAGTTAACTATTAAACTTAGTTTTACCAGTGAACCTTATGTATTATTTATTCGGTTCTTTGGTATTTGTTGAGGTATGTTTTACTTTTATGTCTGATAATATTATTCAAATTCAAGACGGCTGTATTACTTCTTCCCGCGGGTTTCAAGCTGGCGCAACCTATGCCGGCATCAACAAGCACCCACCTCACAATATGGATCTCGCCCTGCTGTATTCTGAAGCACCATGCAATGCATGTGCCCTGTTCACCACTAACCGGGTAAAAGCTGCTCCGGTACTTATAAGCCGTGATCGCCTACCTTCCAGCTGCATCCAGGCACTGATAGTAAACAGCGGTGTCGCTAATGCTTGTACCGGTGAAAAAGGCATGGCTGATGCTCGTTTTATGGCAGACCTGGCAGCGGCAAGACTGAACTTAAAACCGGAATGCGCTTTACCAATGAGTACCGGTGTTATCGGCAAGCCTCTTCCAGTTGACTTGATAGCATGGCATTTGCCTTTAATAAGTCTGTCCAACGAAGGTGGGGCAGCCTTTGCCAGAGCGATTATGACCACCGATACCCGCCCGAAAGAAATTGCGGTTAAAGTGAAATCTGGCGGAGGAGACTATACAATTTCCGGCGCGGCAAAGGGTGCAGGGATGATTGCCCCCAATATGGCAACAACCCTGTGCTTTATTACTACAGATGCAGCTATAGAGCTGGAAGCCCTTGAAACTGCCCTGAGAAAAGCTGGTAACAAATCATTCAATATGATTACTGTTGATGGGGACACATCAACAAATGATACTCTGCTTGTCATGGCGAACGGCCTTGCTAGGAATCAGGTTATCAAAACCGGATCCCGTGCAATGAGAGTGTTTCAGGAAGCTCTGGACCACGTTTGCATTTTTCTTGCCCGCTCGGTTGTTTCTGACGGTGAAGGTGCAACTCGGCTTATTACTGCCAATGTTGCCGGCGCTCGTTCTAAAAAAGAAGCTCGTATTGTCGCTAAAGCTATCGCTAGCTCCAACCTGGTTAAAACCGCCATTCACGGCGCTGATCCTAACTGGGGGCGAATTGTCAGCGCCGCTGGTAGCAGCGGAGCCGCATTTGAAGAAAGCCGGTTAAGCCTCACGATTGGCGGCATTAAAATATGGCAAGAAGGTAAAGTACTGGATTTTGAGTTATCCTCGCTGCGTTCCAAGCTCCAACAGGAAGAAATAGTCATTAATTTGAACTTGAACCTTGGAAAAGGCACTGCTACAGCCTGGGGTTGTGATATGAGCGAGGAATATGTAACCATAAACAGCGAGTACACAACTTAGCAAAGGCACTGA
>Ga0265293_10013138_pt1 | contig 10813 bp, 9 predicted proteins | sample Munlanlewell138R_FD_192505 | JGI IMG/M metagenome (GOLD analysis project Ga0265293, IMG submission 192505) | Leachate microbial communities from a municipal landfill in Southern Ontario, Canada - Leachate well 138R | ecosystem: Engineered > Solid waste > Landfill > Unclassified | place: Canada... | reverse complement strand
CGGAACTTGCACCCTTAGCGCTTGCGAACCAGGGTTTTCAACTCACATAACAGCTCGGCGTATATTTTGTCCCGATGACACTTTGCCCGCAGGTGCTTATTTCAGTCGGCGTTGTTGATGGCCATTGACAGGCGCGAACATTCAGGCAGCTGGTGCCATCTCCGGATTGCATATTCTCGACAAATATTTCCGTTGCGGTTGTGATTCGCAGATTTTGCCACTAGGATACGCACCCTATTGGTGCAAATACGAGTATTTTGTGGCATTGAAGAGTTTTTATTCGGAATTCAAGTTACTGCTTGGCATTGAGAAAAAAATCACAACCCATACCGAGAAGCTGATTTCAGCCCTCGGCGCATTCATCGCTATAGCAGCGATTTACCAAGTAACCAACGGTTTATTTGAGCAGGGTTATCTAAGCCAGACTGGCCAAAACCTGGTGATTGCCTCCATGGGCGCCAGCGCAGTTTTGTTGTTTGCCGTGCCCCACGGTCTTCTATCTCAACCCTGGGCGGTGATTGGCGGACACCTGATTTCAGCCTGCATCGGCGTTTTCTGCCAGCGCCATGTTCCCCATGTTGTTTATGGCGCAGCCCTGGCCGTGAGCCTTTCTATACTGTTGATGTACTACCTGCACTGCATACATCCGCCGGGTGGTGCAACCGCATTGACCGCCGTAATAGGCGGCCCGGAAATTTTTGACCTGGCTTACGGTTATGTGATTGCGCCCATACTGCTCAATGTTGCCCTGATTCTTGCGGTTGCCGTAACCTTCAACTGCCTGTTTCGCTGGCGACGCTATCCGGTACATTTACTCCACCGCCACAAAACCGTTGCCGGAAAACAACTGCAGCGGCAATACGAACTGACCCATGAAGATTTTGCCGCGGCCATGCAGTCTTTTGACTCCTATGTGGATATTACCGCTGAAGATCTTGCCCAACTGCTGGAGCTGGCAAAACTTCACGCCGAGAAAAATATCACCCATCCCGACAAAATCAGTGAAGGTCGTTTTTATAGTAACGGCAAAATTGGCAGCCACTGGAGCATTCGCCAGATTATCGACGCTGCCAACCACAGCGACCCCCACAAAGACCAGGTGATTTACAAGGTTATTGCCGGTGATGGCAGCTATGAAACCGGCATTTGCAGCCGCGAAGAGTTCCGGCTCTGGACGCGATTCGAGGTCACCAGACAGAACGCCCAATGGGTAAAAGTGGATGACTATTAAACCCTGCCTCTTGGAAAGACACCCCACTGGACAGCAAAACTGCCCCGCAAACGGTTGCCAACACGGGTAATAATGATTGAATTCTGGCGCCAAAACATTGAAACTGAACCCCTCCAAAAAACCACTACCGCTTCCTGAAACTGCGGGGAAAACTGCCATGACCGATGATTATGATGTAAAAATGTCCCCCTTAAGCCAACATTTCGAGCAGGACAGCGAATTCGTTAGCATAGAAATTTACGAAGACGGCGAAGGCGGTTGGTTGCTGGAAATCGTTGACGAAGGCAATAACTCCACCATGTGGGAAGATGCCTTTGACAGCGATGACGAAGCTTTGGCAGAAGCCCTGGCCGCCATCGAGGAACAGGGGATTGCTGCGTTTATTGGTTCCGCAGGCTAGCCTGAAAATTGCGTCCGCACCGGCTTAAATCCAGAGTCGCTGCCGCCAGTCAACCTGGTCAGCGGCTCACCATACCCCGGCAATCACTGCCTCCGCATGGCAATTTCATCTATCGCCGCTTGCAGACAAACGCCAGGCAAAAAGACACCGCAATAACGGTATAAAAATCTAATGGCACGACTGACAACCATAGAAATCAAAAAGCAGGACATGCATTTTTCCGCAGCCCACTTTACGATTTTTTCCGCCAGCGAAAGAGAAAGGCTGCACGGCCACAATTTTTATGTAGCAGCAGAAATTACCGGCACCGTCAAAGAAGACGGCCTCTGTTTTGATTATGTCGGCGTCAAGCAGAGACTGCGCGCCCTCTGCAGGCAATACGATGAATACACCTTAATCGCCGCGCGTTCCCCCTACTTATCCGTGACCAGCGAAGGTGACGCCTATATTGTTGTTTTTGATGGCGACAGACTGACGTTCAAAAAGGCGGAAACACTGCTGTTACCGGTTTCAAATGTCACTATTGAAGAACTTGCCCACATGCTTTTATCTGAACTGCTTGAGGACACCAGCTATTTTGACGCCAGCGATATTGTCAAACTGGTAATCAAGGTGTCTTCCGGGCCAGGGCAGTGGGGATCGAGCAGCTGGACAAACAACACCAACGTGGACAAATCGTGAAAAAACTGATTATTACCGGAGCCAGCCGCGGCATTGGCCTGGCCGTGGCCCGCAACTTTCTCAACCAGGGTTACCAGGTTGTCAATTTGTCCCGCAGCCCCTGCCCCTTGGAATCTGTGCGCCAGATTCATGTGGATTTGAGCGATCCAGTGTCCATCGCCAGCATTGGTGATGAGCTCAGCGATGAAGCCCAAAATTGCCAACAGCTGCTGCTTGTTCACAATGCTGGCCTGCTGCAAAAAGACTCGCTGACCACGGTTTCAGGTGCTGCCTTACGGCGCTCCCTGGAAGTTAACCTGGTGGCACCGGTGGCGCTCAACCAGCTTCTGCTTCCCCTGATGCCGCCTTCATCTTCTATTATCTATGTGGGTTCTACCCTCAGCGAAAAGGCCGTCGCCAACAGCCTCTCCTATGTGGTCGCAAAACATGGGCTGATCGGCTTGATGCGCAGTACCTGCCAGGATCTCGCTGGCACAGGCATTCACACCGCTTGTGTCTGTCCCGGCTTTACTGATACCGAAATGCTTCGCACCCATATCGGCAATGACCAGAATGTCATAAGTGCCATCGCCGCAGGCGTTACCTTTGGCCGCCTGATAACGCCGGAGGAAATCGCCGATACCATTGGTTTTTGCGCCACCAGCCCCGTACTCAACGGCGCCGTGATACACGCCAACCTGGGGCAGATAGAACGTTAAGCCAAAAATAATTACAACTGCTGGCTAAAGATCACCTGGTATTGCTTTACCTTGCGAACATAGTTCTGGGTTTCTGTATAGGGGGGAATACTGTTGCCGTACTTCATCACCGCGCCTTCACCAGCGTTGTATGCGGCGAGAACAAGATTGAGATCGCCTTTAAACAATCCCATCAGATGTTGCAGGTAGCGGGAACCACCGCGAATATTTTCGTCAGGACTAAAAGAATTTTTGACGCCAAAGCGCTCTGCCGTATCCGGCATCAGCTGCATCAAACCCATGGCGCCAGCCCTGGAAACCGCTTGGGGGTTGTATGCGGACTCGACGGTAATCACGGCATGAAGCAAGGGCAAAGGCAGGTTGTACTGCTCGGCGGCACTTTCAACGTAAAGCTTGTATTTTTCCATATTCACCCGCACATGGGCGGGATTCATCGACCTGGTGGGATCGCTCCAACCTTTCAGTTGAACCTTGACGTACTCGCTGGTTTTAGGCACATCGGTAAAAATAATGCGGCCAAACTTGTCTTTGAATTTGTAGATTTCAGCCTGGGCAAGGTTGCAAAAAAGACACAGTGAAAGAGCGCCCATCACCAGGCTGGCATTGACTCTGCAGGAATACAGGGGCATCAGGCCTGTTTGTTGTTGTCGTTGTTCTTCCATGGGCTGAGCTGATCGGAGTCAGATTAGTTGCACAAACGAAACTTTAGCCCCCTATTGGGGGCTAGTCAATCCAGTGGAAGAATGAAAAGGCAGACGCTTATATTGCAGAAATCTTACATAAAGGCGTTGGTTGTATCTGAGTGGTCAGTCACATCACGGACGCCGCGAAGTTCGGGAACCTTTTCCAGCAGCGTGGCTTCCACCCCTTGTTTGAGGGTCACATCCACCATGCCACAACCCTGGCAACCACCGCCAAAACGCAGAATGGCAACGCCATCGACAATATCTTCCAGCGACACCATGCCGCCGTGTGAGGCCAGGCTGGGGTTGACGTCACTTTGAAGCACATAGTTAATTTTGTCCTCGATGGGGCTGTCATCGCTGACTTTGGGAGCGCGGGAATTGGGGGCGCGGATGGTGAGCTGGCCGCCCATTCGGTCTGAAGAATATTCCACCTTGGCATCTTCCAGAAATGGCAGGCTGCGTTTTTCGAGATAGACTCGGAATTTGCTCAACTCCCTGATTTCGTCCCCTTCCTTTTCTTCGCCGGGACGGCAATAGGCAATGCAGGTTTCAGCTTTCGGGGTACCGGGATCGCTGACAAACATGCGGATGCCAATGCCGTCACAATTTTGTTTGGCGAGCAGATCAGCGAGATAGTTTTCCGCACTTTCAGTAATGTTAATGCTATCGACCAATGGGTTCGAGGACATATTTCTATACCTGACTAATTTAGTCATGTATTTTATCAGGGCTTCACAGCACCTACAAGCTGTGGATTTTGTTTTCTCCTAGCAACCATTGCGTTGACCACCTTTTGCTGATGGCGAAATGTCCCAACGCCAACTATATATCAAAATATTTTGATATATAGTTCAGGCATGCTAGAATTGCCGCCCTCTTCAACCGGACAACAAGACAGTAAATCATGGCAAATACTCCCAGAGATCAGCGACTCAATGCACTCCACCAAGCAACCAGGGAGAGAATCCTGGTGATGGATGGCGCCATGGGCACCATGATTCAGGGGTATAGGCTCAGCGAAAGCGATTTTCGCGGTCAGCGTTTTCACGAATGGCCGTCAGACCTCAAAGGCAATAACGATTTGCTGATTCTCACCCAGCCCGACATTATCAGCGATATCCACCGCGCCTATCTGGATGCCGGCGCCGATATTATTGAAACCAATACCTTTAACTCAACAGCGGTTTCCCAGCTCGACTACGGCATGCAGGATCTGGTGGCGGAGCTTAATTTTCAAGGCGCAGCCATCGCTCGCCAGGTTGCTGACCAGGTGACCGAGAACACTGGCAGACCCCGCTGGGTCGCCGGTGTTCTCGGCCCCACCAGCCGAACCTGTTCCCTGTCGCCGGATGTCAATGATCCAGGCGCCCGCAATATCACTTTTGATGAACTGCGCGAAGGCTATGAAGTTGCCACTACCGCACTCATTGAAGGCGGTTCCGACCTGATCCTCATCGAAACGGTTTTTGACACCCTCAATGCCAAGGCGGCGCTGTTTGCTGTGGAAAATGTCTTTGACCGCCTAGGTGTTCGCCTGCCCATTATGGTGTCCGGCACTATTACCGACGCCAGCGGCCGCACCCTTTCCGGCCAGACACCAGAAGCTTTCTGGAACTCACTGGCTCACGGCAGCCTCTTTTCCATTGGCCTCAACTGCGCCCTGGGCGGCAAACAGCTACGCCCCCATATTGAAGAAATTGCCCGTGTCGCCAGCACCCTTGTCAGCGTCCACCCCAATGCCGGTCTGCCCAATGAATTTGGCGAATACGACGAATCTGCAGCCCAGACCGCCGCCACCATCAAAGAATTTGCCGAAAGTGGCTTTGTCAATATCGTCGGCGGTTGCTGCGGCACCCGCCCAGAGCATATCCGCGCCATTGCCGGCGCGGTGGCCGGCATTAAGCCGCGAAAGACACCGAACATAGCCGCCGCGTGCCGCTTGTCGGGGCTGGAGCCATTCAATATTACGGCAGACTCCCTGTTCGTCAATGTGGGCGAGCGCTGCAATGTCACCGGTTCGGCGCAATTCAAGCGCCTTGTTCTCAACGGCGACTACGCCACCGCCCTGGATGTGGCCCGTGACCAGGTGGAAAACGGCGCCCAGATCATCGATGTCAACATGGATGAAGGCATGCTCGACGCCGTCCATGCCATGACCACATTTCTCAAGTTAATCGCTTCAGAGCCAGATATTTCCCGCATTCCCATTATGGTGGATTCCTCCAAATGGCATGTCATCGAAGCGGGACTGAAATGCATTCAGGGCAAAGCGGTGGTCAATTCCATCAGCCTGAAAGAAGGGGAAGCGCCTTTTATTGAGCAAGCCAGATTGTGCAAACGCTATGGCGCTGCCGTGGTTGTGATGGCATTCGATGAGCGGGGGCAGGCGGACAACCTTGAGCGCCGCAAGGAAATTTGCCAACGCTGCTACGACATCCTCACCAAAAAAGTCGGCTTTAACCCCAGCGATATTATTTTCGACCCCAACGTTTTCGCTGTGGCCACCGGCATTGAGGAGCACAACAACTACGCCCTGGATTTTATTCAGGCCTGTGAATGGATCACCAAGAATCTTCCCGGCACACGCATTTCCGGCGGCATTAGCAATGTATCCTTCTCGTTTCGCGGCAACAATACGGTTCGCGAAGCCATTCACTCGGTATTTCTCTACCACGCCATCAAGGCAGGCTTGTCCATGGGCATTGTCAATGCCGGGCAGCTGGCTGTTTACGACGATCTTCCCGAAGAGCTGCGGGTTGCGGTCGAGGATGTCATTCTCAACCGCAAACCCGCCCAGGGAATCGACGCCACTGAAAACCTCCTCGCCATTGCCGAGAAATACCGCAGCGACGGCAAAAAAGAAAGCAAGCAGGATCTGGAATGGCGCAACTGGCCGGTGATAAAGCGCCTCGAGTACTCTTTGGTAAAAGGTATCAATGCCTTTATTGAAGAGGACACCGAAGATGCTCGCAAACTTTCTGCCCGTCCTCTGGATGTTATCGAAGGCCCCTTGATGGATGGCATGAATGTGGTTGGCGATCTTTTTGGCGAAGGCAAAATGTTTCTGCCCCAGGTGGTGAAGTCCGCCAGGGTTATGAAACAAGCGGTTGCCTATTTACAGCCTTTTATTGAGGCTGAAAAGGAGGAAGGCGCCGAAGCCAATGGCCGCATTCTCATGGCCACTGTAAAGGGCGATGTTCACGACATCGGTAAAAATATTGTCGGCGTTGTTCTCCAGTGCAACAACTACGAGGTCATTGATCTGGGCGTGATGGTGGCGGCGGAAAAAATTCTCCAAACTGCCATCGACGAAAAGGTGGATATTATTGGCCTGTCCGGCCTGATTACGCCCTCTCTGGATGAAATGGTGCATGTGGCTGCAGAAATGGAGCGTCTGGGCATGAATCTGCCGTTGATGATCGGCGGCGCCACCACTTCAAAAGCCCACACTGCCGTCAAGATTGACCCCAAATACAATCGAGGTCAGGCTATCTATGTGCCAGACGCCTCCCGCGCCGTGGGTATCGCCAGCCGTCTTATCAGCCACGAACACCGCGCCCAGCTGGCAGCGGAAGTTCGCGCCGAGTATGAAGTGGTTCGCGAACGCAACGCCAAACGCCAACCCAGGGGTACCACCCTGCCCTATGCGGATGCCGTTGCCGCAGGTTTTCAGTGGGATTGGCGCAATTACCAGCCACCGGCGCCAACAGCAACAGGGGTGACTGTGTTTGAGGATTACCCCCTTGAAGAATTGGTGGACAGTATCGACTGGACACCCTTTTTTATCACCTGGGATCTGATGGGCAAATACCCTGCCATCCTCACTGACAATGTGGTGGGGGAAACCGCCAGGCAGCTTTTCAGCGATGCCCAGGAAATGCTGAAAAAACTCATCGCCGAAAAACGCCTGCAAGCAAAAGCCGTCTTTGGTTTGTGGCCTGCCAATCGCATCAACAGCGACGACATCGCCGTCTACGCCGACGAAACCAGAGAAAAACCCCTGGCCGTATTTCACCAGTTGCGCCAACAAACTCAGAAACCAGGTGCCAGTAACACCATGTACTCCCTCGCCGACTTTATTGCCCCCAAAGAATCCGGGGTTGCCGATTACGTGGGCGCCTTTGCCGTCACTGCGGGGATCGGCGCCGCCGAGCTGGCCAAAGAATACGAAGCCAACCACGACGACTACAACTCGATCATGGTCAAAGCCCTGGCGGATCGTCTCGCCGAGTCTCTGGCGGAAAAACTGCATCAGCGGGTAAGAAAGGAGTTCTGGGGATACGCTGCGAACGAAAACCTCGACAACGCTGAACTTATCCGCGAGAAATACCAGGGCATTCGCCCGGCACCCGGCTATCCGGCCTGTCCAGATCACACCGAAAAAACCACCATTTTTTCCCTTCTCGACGCGGAATCCAAAGCGAAAATCACATTGACAGACAGTTTTGCCATGCTCCCTGCAGCCTCTGTTAGCGGCCTTTATTTTTCCCACCCGGAATCCCGCTACTTCAATGTGGGTAAGATTCAGCGGGATCAGGTAGAATCCCTAGCAGAGCGCAAAGGTGTAGAGGTTGGCGAGCTGGAGAGATGGCTCAGCCCGAATCTCGGTTACTGATACCAGAATGAGAGCGAGCCATGACGGATAAAAACCAGGAATCAAAACCCGGCTTTGCCGCCATTGTCAAAAGTACAATGGCGGCAGCACTGGGAGTGCAAAGCAGTAAAAATCGCGAGCGGGATTTCAAACACGGCAACATTAAAACCTTTATCGTTGCCGGCATCATTTTTACCATTATTTTTATTGCCACCATAATAACTGTGGTCAAACTGGTGCTTAAAAATGCCGGCGTTTAACCCTGCAGTGACGAAACCACATCATATGCACGTTGAAATCCACCGGGGTTGACCCCAGAACTGCAGCGCAACATTCAACAGCAAGTTTCAGAGTGTTATTCGGTTTGGCAGCAACTACACTTCGAGCATCGAACTCTGTGGAGATCAGCATGTCGAGGAAAGTAGCCGCCAAGCCCACTGATGCCCTGTTGACCGCGCAGCTCAAAAATGCTTTTTGGCGCGCAGTAATTAACCGCGACAACACGGCCGATGGCCGCTTCTTTTATGCCGTTAAAACCACCGGGGTTTACTGCCGACCCGCCTGCGGCGCACGCACACCGAAACGTGAAAACATCCTTTTTTATCTCACTGGGGCAGACGCCGAGGAGGCGGGATTTCGCCCCTGCAAACGTTGCAAGCCCAATCAGCTGCCAATATCAAAGGGGCACCTGGCGCTAATAACCAGGCTCTGCCGCGACATCGACAATGCCGAATCCCCGCCTACCCTGTCGGCATTGGCCGAGCGTGCCAATCTCAGCCCCTACCATCTCCATCGCCTATTCAAGCAGGTTACGGGTTTAACCCCAAAAGCCTACGCAACAGCCCGGCGCGCCAACAGAATTCGCGAGGGACTCAACCGCAACGTCAACATTACCCAGGCTATTTTTGATGCGGGCTTTAATGCCAATAGCGCCTTCTACACCAAAACCCACCAGCTTTTGGGCATGACGCCAAACCGCTACCGCCGTGGTGGCGCAGGCCTTGCCATCCACTTTGCCGTCGGCCAATGCTCCCTTGGCAGTATTCTGGTTGCCGCCACCAGCAGGGGAGTTTGCGCCATTTTTATGGGCGACTCCCCCGAAGAACTCGTCAACGGCCTCGAACAGCGCTTTCCAAACGCCGAACTCATCGGCGGTGACAGGGATTTTGAGCAGTGTGTCGCCCTGGTAGTTGGATTCGTGGAAGCACCGGAAACCGGACTGGATTTACCTCTGGATATTCGTGGAACCGCATTTCAACAGCGTGTCTGGCAGGCATTGCAGGCCATTCCTCCAGGCTCGACACTGAGCTATTCTCAGGTGGCAGAGCGTATCGGCTCCCCCCAAGCTACCCGCGCAGTTGCCACCGCCTGTGCCGCAAACCCTTTGGCTGTTGCCATTCCCTGCCATAGAGTGGTGCGCAGCGACGGCAGTATTTCCGGTTACCGCTGGGGCATCGAACGCAAGCGCGCTCTGCTCGCCCGCGAAGTCAATGGGCAATCCACGGGCTGCGAAAAGGCGCCTGTGGTAAAGAAATAATGAAACGCCACCCCGTTTCCTCGTTTCGCTCCGACCAACGTCATACCCCGGCATTATTTTTCACCCTGGGCATGAGACAGTGGCAATGACATCCACCCTGTCCTGCTCCCTGGGGTTGCCAAAAGCGTTCAGGGTGGCCGATATTCTCAATTTTCATCGCCGCGACCGCCAGCAAATTGCCGAAGTGGTGGCCCCCGAATCACTACAAAAAGGCCTGGTGTGGCGAGGTCTGCCCGCGCGCTTAACTGTTTATTTTGACAATAACCGTGCTCAGGCCGAACTCTGCGTCGATGGCCAGGCCGTCCCCAATGATGAGCAACCGTTGATTGCCATGGTGCAACGGATGCTGGGATTATCCCAGGATATTGACGCTTTTGAAGAAAAATACCGCCATCATTACTGCCTTCGGCATCTCCTTCGTCGTCAGCGTGGGTTGCGGGTGCCCATGACAAACAGTCCCTTTGAAGCCTTGACATGGGCGATAACCGGTCAGCAGATAAGCATCCATGCTGCGGTTTCTGTTCGCCGCAAACTCATACAAACCGCTGGTGTTCGCCATTCATCGGGGCTTTGGTGTTACCCGGAAGCACCTCAGATTGCCGCCATCAAACCACAGGCACTGCGCACCGCCGGTTTTTCCGAAACCAAAGCCCGCACCCTGCTCACCCTGTCGGAGTTGGTGTGCAACGGGCAATTGCCATTGCACCAGTGGCTGCAAACCATGCCCATAAAAACCATTGAAAATAAACTTTTGGCGGTGCCTGGCATCGGCCCCTGGACGGTAAATTACAGCCTGCTGCGCGGTTTCGGCTGGCTGGATGGTTCCTTGCACGGCGATGTCGCTGTTCGCCGCGGAATTCAGAAGCTGCTTGGGGAGTCGGAGAAAGTTGATATGGAGACGGCAAAAGCCTGGCTGGCGCAATTTTCACCCTGGCGCGCCCTGGTTGCCGCCCATCTGTGGATTTATGATCCGTCAATAGTTGAAA
>Ga0265293_10013137_pt1 | contig 10814 bp, 7 predicted proteins | sample Munlanlewell138R_FD_192505 | JGI IMG/M metagenome (GOLD analysis project Ga0265293, IMG submission 192505) | Leachate microbial communities from a municipal landfill in Southern Ontario, Canada - Leachate well 138R | ecosystem: Engineered > Solid waste > Landfill > Unclassified | place: Canada... | reverse complement strand
TCTAAAATATTTAAGAGCGATTTATAGATAGAGGGGGTCAAATGGCCCATACATCCACTATAATATAAAACTTTATCACTCCCCCCCTCTCTCATATTGTTATTTGGAGCCTCTCTAAGATAGCTGTATCTACCGGTAGGGAGGGGACTCTCCTCTCTTTTTTTTAGCAGCCTCAAACGGGAAGAGTCAATCTCTACAGGACAGAGTTGGGTGCATTTTCCGCAGAGGAGACACTCTTGAGCAAAGAGAGGGGTATCGGGGCTGCCTCTTCTTAGTTTGCGTATAAAATAGACAGCGGTAAAAGGCTCTTTCCCTTCGGCCGAACAGAGAGGGCAGCCATCTATACACAAACCACATGAAGAGCAGGAGTATATTTGAGCTTCGGCAAAGCCGCCTCTACTTGTTTGAGAAGTGATTCCGGCTCTTCTAAGGAGTATTAGAAGAATTTCAGTTGGAATATGCATATAGCGCGAGAGGGGAAGGGTAAAGAAGAAGAGTGCCAATGCTATAGAGTATAGCCACCATGAAAGCTCCATCATGTTGTTGTAAAAGGGGATTCCGGCAAGCATGCTGTTGAGCGATTTTGTAAGAAAACTTCCGCCGCTAATCTCTGCAGTGAAGCTTTCTGCCAAAAGTCGGAGCGGAAATATGGCCCAAAGAGAGTAGAGGGCAACTCTGTCGCCCAAAGGGTGTCGAGTAGTTCGGACCATTCCCAATCGCTTCGATTTAAAGCGTTTAAAGATAGCCAAGGCAACTCCACTAAGCACTATAAGAAGGAAGAAATCCATTAGAAAAAATAGAAAAGCCCCTTTAAGTGTGTGGTTTACTTCGGCTACAAAGTATCTAAAGAAGATAGGGTAGTAGAGAACTCCCCCTCTGTGGGGAGTATAGAGAAACACCTCTATATGGCCAATTACAATTAATAGAAACCATCCAAAAGCTATCGAGGCGTGCATATAGCCTAAGAGGAGATTTTTCTTAAAGATTTTAAGATGAAGAAGAACATCTCTTATAATTTCCCATATAGTTCCAAAAATTTTGGGAGGAAGGAGAGAGATAAAGAACTTTTTTCTCTCTTTGGGAGTTAGAGAAATTATAATTTTTACTGCCCCTACAGATAGATAGAGCAGTGCAAAGACCATCCCAACTGTAAAGGGTAGTACAAAAAAGTCAAAACCAAAAATAAATCTCTCTTTCAACTCTTTAATAAATTGAAAATTATTGCTCTACAATTTATTCCTCTCGGGCAGACAATTGTACATTTTCCACATAGCATACAGGGAGAGAGTAACATTTTTGCCTCATTCTCCATATCTCTTTCAAGAAGAAGAATTGCCTCTCTAAAGCTACAGCCGGTAAATAGCGCAGCACTACAAGTGGCACTACATGAGCCACATCCAATACAGTTTAAAATATCGGGCTCAATTTGGGACAACTTCTCAAAAAGGTTCCCTTTCGAGCGATCAATAGTCACTCTCTTTTCTACATATATCTCAAATCCAAAATCTTCCCTCATAGAGATCTCTCTTTTAAAAATTTCTCTACTTCACATATTGCCGCCGCCGCTTCACCCATCAGCTCAGGAATGGTTTTTGGCCCATTCACCGCTCCAACCGAAAATAGTCCTTCAACCGAAGTGTGTGATGGAAGTGAGTAGAGATTTGGGGAGTCTATAAAACCATCTTTACCAAATTTTACCGATGCCGACTTTAAAAGTGGCAGATTGCTCTTGTCACTAACCATTCCACTCATCAACACCAACATATCTACGCTCAACTTAATTGGCTTTGATATAAGTGTATCTTCTGCTTTTATGGTGAGCTCGCTTTTATGGTTTTGGGAGACCTCAGAGACCCTCCCTCTTACAAATCGAACTCCCTCTTTTTGAGCCTTTAGATAGAGCTCTTCGTAACCCCTTCCAAACATTCTAAGATCCATATAAAAGAGCCAAATGGAAGAGTGGGGGAGTAGCTCTTTAATCTTTAGAGCCTGCTTGACTGCTGTAATACAGCACACTTTAGAGCACCCCATATTATTAGACTTGGAGTCTCGAGAACCTACACAGTGAAGAAAAGCTATCTTCTCTCCAGCCATCCTCATAAGCTCTTTTGGCCTAACAAAGAGCTCCTCTAAATTGGCGTTGGTGATTACCCCCGGAAAGAGAGAGTAACCATACTCCTCCTTTAAGGAGGCGTCAAACAGTTCAAAACCTGTAGCCACAATAACGCTATTTGAGAGATAGGAGCGGCCACATTCGGTTTTTGTCTCAAAGAGCTGCCCATCTCTCTTATTTATTGAGATTGCACGCTTATTGGTAGAAATTCTATTGGGATTTATTGAGAGAGAGGGCGAATTTATCAGTTGGGCACTCTCTATTCCCTCAGGAAAGAGTGTATTCCATTGGGCTACATGCCCCCCAACCTTACTCTCTCTCTCTAAAAGGAGATACTCTATTTTTTTTGCCTCCAAAAGTGAGGCACACCTTAATGCTGCTACTCCACCACCAATAATGAGTACACGGTATGTAAACTCTTTACTCATAGTAAAGTTCCACTATGTGAATTGATATTTGACGACATAGCCTCTAAAACTTTCAAAAAGATTAAGAGATCGCTTTTAGATATACCTTCAATTATTGCATCTGTAGAGGCGAGAGCAATAGTGGTTGCACTCTCTTTCAGTTCCAGTGCCTTTTGGGTGAGATGAATCTGTTTTTGTCTCTTATCTTCCAAGTCTGCTACCCTTGTTACCAACCCTTTATCCTCTAATGCATCGATTAGTTTTACAACAGAGTTTTTATCTTTGATCAATATATCGGCAATTTGCTGTTGAAAAAGAACCCCCTCTTCATCCCAGAGAGTATCCATTACCAAAAACTGTTCTGGAGTAAGAATGCATCCATGTTTCTGAAAAAGAGAGTTTAAAAACTTTTTAAACTGAAAATGGACTAAATTTAAAAATATTCCAACCTGTTTATTTATAATCATAATGAGCAGATTATATTTAGTAATAGCTTTTACTACTACAAATATAAAAAAAAGGAGGCGTAGACCCCCTTTAAATGGTAAAATTATAGATTAAAGAGTATTTAGGATGTTAGATACTCTCCCCAACTTTTAATTGGAATCTCTCTTAACTCAAGAGAACAAAAAGCATTTACAAAAGCAGATGCCAAGCGGGCATTGGTTATTAGTGGAATATTATAATCGATTGCTGCTCTACGGATCTTATACCCATTTTCAAGCTCTATAAGGGTTAGATTTTTGGGAATATTGATCACCAACTCTATAGATTTCTCCATTATGAGCTTTAAAGCCTGGGGCTCTTTATTTGGTTCCGATGGCCAATAGACTTTGGTAGAGGGAATATTGTTCTCCATAAGATAGCGGTGCGACCCTCCTGTTGCATAGATTTTATATCCTTTTTGAGCCAATAGGCGAGCAGAGGAGAGAAGATCGGCCTTCTGTTTGGCTGCTCCGGAAGAGATTAAGATATTTTTTTTAGGCACTCTATATCCTACAGAGAGCATAGATTTTAGAACAGCCTCATTGGTATCGTCTCCAATACAGCCAACCTCTCCGGTAGAGGCCATATCTACACCCAAAACCGGATCGGCCTTCTGAAGTCTGGAGAAGGAGAACTGTGAGGCCTTTATTCCAACATAGTCTAAATCAAATGCATTTTTATTGGGGATAGAGTAGGGGGCATCAATCATCACCTTTGTAGCCAGCTCTATAAGGTTAATTCTAAGAACTTTTGAGACAAAGGGGAAGCTTCTGGATGCCCTTAGGTTACACTCTATAACTTTTATATCGTTCTCTTTAGCTAAGAATTGCATATTGAACGGGCCCGATATATCCAACTCCTTTGCAATTTTGTGAGCTATCCTCTTCACTCTTCTAACAGTCTCTATATAAATCTTTTGAGGGGGAAACTGTATTGTTGCATCGCCGGAGTGGACCCCGGCAAACTCTATATGTTCAGAGATGGCATAGGCAATAATCTTACCTTTGTCTGCAACAGCATCAAATTCAATCTCTTTAGCATACTCTATAAACTCAGAAACTACAACGGGATGACGCTTTGAAAGATTGGCTGCCAGCTTTAAAAAGTGTGTAAGTTCACGATCGTTTGAGCAGATATTCATAGCAGCCCCCGATAGAACATAGGAGGGTCTTACCAATAGGGGGTATCCAACCTCTTTTGTGAAATTGAAAATATCATCCATAGAGCTCAACTCCTTCCACCTGGGCTGGTCTACTTGAAGGGAGTCCAACATTGCCGAAAATTTATGGCGATTCTCTGCTCTATCAATACTCTTTGCCGATGTTCCTAAAATATTTACACCGGCACTATCAAGCTTTATAGCCAAATTATTTGGTATCTGTCCCCCAACCGATAGAATAATTCCTTGTGGGTTCTCTATCTGATAGATATCCATAACCCGTTCATAGGTAAGTTCATCAAAATAGAGCCTGTCGCATATATCGTAATCGGTAGAGACCGTTTCGGGATTGTAATTGATCATAACTCCCCTCCAGCCACATCTTTTGATACTCTCCAATGCATTTACCGAACACCAGTCAAACTCTACAGAACTTCCTATTCTATAAGCGCCCGAACCCAATACTATAATAGACTTTTGATCCCCTTTAAATTGGATATCGTTTTTACTCCCATTGTAGGTTAAGTAGAGGTAGTTGGCCTCTGCCTTATATTCACCGGCAAGAGTATCGATCTGCTTTACTACCGGTATCACACCGGCCTCTATACGATGCTTCCTCACCATTAGCGAACTCTCATCTACATCTACTCTATCTTTATATATCAATCGACCTATTTGGAAGTCGGAGAAGCCTTCACTCTTGGCTCTTCTAAGAAGAGAGAGGGGAAGCTCTTGCAGAGTCTCTATTTTGGAGAGCTCTTTGGCACTATCTACAATCTTTTGAAGCCTACTTAGAAACCACTTGTCTATTTTAGTTAAGCTGTGTATCTTATCTATAGTATACCCCTTTTGTAGAGCTTTGGAAATTACAAAGATTCGGTTATCTGTGGGCTCTTGAAGGGCTCTCTCGATATCCTCTACCAATATCTCTTTGTTGGCCACAAAGCCATGAGCTCCCTGGCCTATCATTCTCAACCCCTTTTGGATAGCCTCTTCAAAGCTTCTTCCAATAGACATAACCTCTCCAACACTCTTCATGCTGGAGCCAATCTCACGAGAGACTCCCTGAAACTTCGAGAGATCCCAACGGGGAATTTTACACACTATATAGTCGAGTGCAGGCTCAAAAAATGCAGAGCTCCTCTTGGTAATTGAGTTGGTTAATGAGTAGAGAGGATAACCCAAACTCAATTTTGCAGCTATAAAAGCTAAAGGATACCCCGTAGCCTTAGAGGCAAGAGCCGAAGAGCGGCTAAGCCGGGCATTCACCTCAATAACTCTATAATCTTCCGAGTGGGGGTCAAAGGCATATTGAACATTACACTCCCCCACAACACCTATATCTTTTACAATCTTTATAGAGAGCTCCCTTAAAAGGTGAAACTCTTTGGCATTCAAAGTTTGGGAGGGTGCAACAACTATACTCTCTCCAGTGTGTATTCCCAGAGGATCAAAGTTTTCCATATTACAGACTGTAATAGAGTTGTCATAACTGTCTCTTACAACCTCATATTCAATCTCTTTCCACCCCTTAAATGATTTTTCTACTAAAATTTGAGAGGAGTATGATAGAGATTTTATAGCTAATCGTGAGAGCTCCTCTGCATTGTTACAGAAGCCACTTCCCAATCCGCCTAAAGCGTAGGCAGCTCTTATAATAACAGGATAACCCAATCTGTCGGCAGCAGCAAGAGCCCCCTCTACGCTATCGGTAGCTTCACTCTCTATAGTTTTTACCCCAATTCTATCTAACTTCTTTACAAAGAGCTCTCTATCTTCCGTTGCAATAATTGCCTCTACCGGGGTTCCCAGCACCTCTACTCCCCATCTCTCTAAAGCTCCACTTCTATATAGTTCAACACCACAATTGAGTGCTGTCTGCCCCCCAAAAGCTAAAAGGATAGCTTGAGGCTTCTCCTTTTTTATAACCTCTTCAACAAAAAATGGAGTAAGGGGTAAAAAATAGATTGTGTCGGCAATCTCTTCCGAAGTTTGAATAGTAGCTATATTGGGATTTATAAGAACTGTTTTAATCCCCTCCTCTTTCATAGCCTTTAGAGCTTGAGAACCAGAGTAGTCGAACTCTCCCGCCTCTCCTATTTTAAGTGCTCCAGAACCTAAGAGCAGTACCTTATCATATTTTTTCATAGTTCAGTTAGAGAAGATTACAAAAGTTTTCTAAAATAAATTGTGTATCTGTTGGCGCACTCTCCACTTCTGGATAGAAGAGGAGTGCATAAAAGGGCTTTTGAAGATGCTTTACCCCCTCACATGAGAGATCGTTAAGGTTGGTGAAGTATCTCTCCCATCCCTTCTCTATTGTGGAGTCGTCTACTCCCCAGCCGTGATTTTGATAGGTTATATAGGCTCTACTGCTACCGTGGAGCTGAACCGGCTGGTTGGAGCCTCTATGGGGGCGCTTCATCTTAAATGGGATAGCACCGGCAGCTATAGCTACCATCACTCCACCAAGAGAGAGCCCCAGAAGAGGTTTGGAAGGGTTGGATTCTATTGCACTCTTTATATGTTCGATAGTTTCTCTACAGTGTAGAGGAGATCCGGGACCTCCCGCAATGATGACAGCATCACTCTCTATTGTATTGAAATTGAAGTCCCAAGGTGTACGGATAATCTCAATACCTTGTTGAAGCAGGTTTCTAATTAGAGAATCCTTTACTCCACAATCTACCAAAACCACTTTTTTAGAGCCACTTCCGTAATGGAGAACCTTTTGAGTACTCACTTGAGCTACATAGTTTATTGCTTCTATATCTATAAGAGGGGGCTCTTCACACCCCATTGGAACAATTGCTCCTCTTATACTACCCTCATCTCTAAGTACTTGAGCTAATTCCCTGCTATCTACTCCCCATATTGCACTCACTTTATGCTCTTCGAGCCACTCATCTAAACTTTTGATTCCATTCCAGTGGCTATATTGGTTAGAATAGTCTAAAAGAACCAACCCTTTAGCCTGTATCTTATTGGAATTGAAATAGGAGGAGACTCCATCTACTATTTCGCTACTGGGCGGAATACCATAATTGCCAACGATAGGGTAGGTTAGAGATAGAATCTCTCCCCTGTATGCGGGGTCGGTCAAACTCTCCGGGTAGCCTACCATGGCGGTAGAAAAAACGACCTCACCACTTACGGCTTGGTCGTATCCAAAAGAGAAACCATTAAATATCAATCCATTGGCCAATTTAAGGTGTGCCGGATTGGGGTTGCTTCTGTTCATCCTCTTCATCCTCTTTTTATATATTTATATTTAGTGGAAAAAACTCCCTAAACCAGGCAAAGGTAAAAAAAAGAGAGAGGCAATTACATACTTCTTATAAAAATCTCTAAAACTTTTCCTTTAAGTTCTCTCCAACGCTCTATGGCAGAAGCTGCAAAATGGTTGGTAAAATTGGTAAGGAGTTCTCTAACTTCGTCTTTTTTACCACTCTCATAGAGAGCCAAAGCGCGCTCTTCAATTTTGGATGCCTCCCAAAAGAGTCTCTGCTCAAAATTTTCTATTTCGGGTTCAATAATTTCACGCGAACGATCCCAGTTTATAGTAGAGATCCTATTGGTCTCTCTAAAACTCCATATTGCAGCGTCGTTACGGTATCTGTGTTGGCCGCACACCTCAAAGGATGAAGGAAGCTTGGTAGTTCCGGCGTAGATTGGAATCCTTGGACTTTGGGCAGGATTGTCGAAAGAGAACCACGCTACCCCACCAATTTCGTCGGGGAGCCAATCTCTAAGTTGGATAATTTGAGAGTAAGAGCATTGAATAACAGCTATGGTGCGGGTTCTCTCTGTAATACCCGGTTTTATTTGATTAAGTAGAGCTCTCATCTCTACACTCATAAAGTTGGAGATAGGCTTAACGCTCCTCTTATACTCAACTCCATCTCTATCTTCTCCACTTATCTCAGCTACCAGATCTTTGGTTTGGTCCCACTCACTACCTTCATAACACTCTCTGTATAGCGCCAATACCTGCTGTACATCTACCAATTTGTCGGGTTTAACAGAGAAGGGGAGTTCGTGGGCATCAAAAGAGAGATTTAGTGAGGGAGCTAAAGCGTTTAAAACAAAAAACTCTCTAATGGCAAAGGGTTTTCTGCCACCATTTATTTTCCAAAAGATAAAATCGCCCTTACCATCCCACAATCCCATAGATTTACACCTCTCTCTAATATCGCTGCTGTAGAGGAAATTGCTACTGTTAAAATCTACTTTTGAAATTCTTGGAATATTGGCAGAGATTGCCACATGGTTGTCTGGGACTCTTTGGGCTACCCAAATGGCACTTGGGTCGCCTTTTCCAGATCCAAAGATCTCAAGTTGCCATATCTCACTCTTATCTGCTATTGTTAGGCATTCGCCGGCATCGCCGTAGCCATACTCTTGTGCCAACTTCCCTATAAGCACTACCGCATCCTTAGCTGTAGAGCAGCGTTGTAGGGCTATCCTCTGTAACTCATCTATCTTAAAGAGGCCATCGCTATTTATTAAATTTTTATCGCCTGTTATAGTGGTCTCACCAATTGCAAGCTGTTTCTCATTTAAACAGGGGTAGGCACTGTTTAAATAGGAGAGGGTAGAGGTAGGGGCAGGGATATATCCTTTAATCTCTACATTACGCATATCCCAGGGCTCTTCATTGTGTAATTTTCCCCAAAATATTGGCTCCTTCTCTCCCTCTTTAAAGTGTTGTGAAGGTACAACATTCAACCAGGTTCTATAGTTGCCGTCGCAGGTGTGCCCTACAATTACAGAGCCATCTTTTGAAGCTTTTTTACCAACCATTATTGAGGTGCAACTTTCACTCTCATCAAATTGCACAATAGACTCTTTTCCATAGAGGAGTGAGTAGTGTGGGAGGAGTAGGTGAATAATTAGAAGGAGGGTAGTGAAGAGCATTTTTCTCATATCGTTTCAACTTATTGGGTTATCCCCACAAAAATAGAAATATTGAGCTATATTTAGCTTTTAAATAGATTTAAAGAGTATAGATGAGAAGAATCTCCCTATTATTGGCTCTGTTTATTGCCTCTATGGCAGCAGCCCAATCGCCTACCATTTTTGTATTGGAGATAAAAGAGGAGATCAACAACTCCTCACTTAGAAAATTCTCTAAAGGGGTAGAGCGGGCGTTAAAATTGGAGGTCGATTATCTTATGCTCCATCTCAACACATATGGGGGAGCAGTAGATGCAGCCGATTCGATTCGAACCAAGTTGCTAAATTTAAAAATTCCTACCGCCGTCTATATAGACAATCAGGCGGTGTCGGCAGGAGCTCTTATATCAATTGCCTGCGACAGTATCTATATGAAGGGGGGTGGTACTATTGGAGCTGCAACTGTTGTAGATCAAACCGGCACTCCCGCCCCCGACAAGTACCAATCTTTTATGAGGGCAGTTATGAGATCTACCGCACAGGTGCAGGGAAGAGACCCCAATATAGCCGAAGCAATGGTAGATCCCACCATCTCTATAAAGGGTTTAATAGATAGTACCAAAGTCCTTAGTTTTACCGCTTCGGAGGCGATAGAGCACAACTACTGCGAAGCAGAAGCAGACTCCTTAGAGGAGGCTCTCCAACTATTTACAGCTTCTACCAATTTTAATATTGAGCGCGAGAAGATTACTCTCTTAGATAGAGTAATTCTAGCCCTTCTACTCCCCTTTGTACAAGGTATTCTACTTATGGTTATTGTTGGAGGAATCTATTTTGAACTGCAGAGCCCCGGAATAGGTTTTCCCTCTTTAGCTGCAGTGACAGCCGCTTTTCTATACTTTGCCCCTCTCTATTTGGAAGGGATAGCCCAATATTGGGAGATTCTACTATTTGCACTTGGGGTGATACTTCTACTGATAGAAATTTTTGTAATTCCCGGATTTGGAATAACGGGAATAAGCGGGATTATTTTAATAATATTGGGACTCTCATTTGCTATGGTAGAGAATGATCTCTTCTATCGTTACGGCTCCTTCAATTTTGCAGTACTTGTCCGTCCGGTATCCATAGTAGTAACTGCTCTATTTTTCTCATTGGCGGGCTCTCTCTATCTTGCAGGAAAGTTTCTTCCCAAACGCTCTTTTTCAAAAATTTCGCTACAGACAGTGTTGAGCAACCAAGAGGGCTTTGTTAGCAGTTCAGAGGGTTTAGAGGGAGTTGTTGGGGAGAGGGCTGTTGTAAAGAGCGCTATGCGACCTTCGGGAAAAGTAGAGATTGGTGGGAGGTGGTACGATGCAATTATGGTTAGGGGAATGGCTGAATTGGGAGATATTGTAGAGGTTATTAAAGTTGAGGGGGGGCGACTCCACTGTCAATATCCTTCTCAATAAGCTCTACTAAGAGATCAATCGCAACCGATTCATCTACCGATACAATAACAGGCTCTTTGCCACGATAGATGGTAACTTTACCTCTTCCTGCCCCCACATATCCGTAGTGGGCATCGGCCATCTCGCCGGGGCCATTAACTATACACCCCATAACAGCTATCTTATAGCCTACAAGATGAGAGGTTCTCTCTTTTACCTTGTTGAGAACTCTCTCTATATTGTAGAGAGTTCTCCCACACCCGGGGCATGCAATATATTCTGCTCGAGTAAATTTCCTTTGGGCTACCTGTAAAAGAGTCTCT
>Ga0265293_10013136_pt1 | contig 10815 bp, 11 predicted proteins | sample Munlanlewell138R_FD_192505 | JGI IMG/M metagenome (GOLD analysis project Ga0265293, IMG submission 192505) | Leachate microbial communities from a municipal landfill in Southern Ontario, Canada - Leachate well 138R | ecosystem: Engineered > Solid waste > Landfill > Unclassified | place: Canada... | reverse complement strand
AATCATTATTCTCTTTCTTTGATTTTCTTATTATAAAGTGGATGATAAAGGATAATTGTCTCCCTTAGTTCTTCTGTATCTAAATGTGTATAGATTTGAGTTGAAGACACATTAGCATGCCCCATCAATTCCCTTACTACCATTATATCCGCCCCTCCAATTATCAGCTCTGTTGCAAAACTATGTCTAAATGTGTGTGGATGAATGTTCTTTTTAATATTTGCCCTCTCTGCTATTTCCTTTACTGCCTGAAATACTGCTATTCTCGAAAGCTTACCTCCCCTTTGGTTTAAAAACAAAACATCCTCACAACCAAGTTTAGGTTTTATTTTTGAGCGTGTATTTCGAACAAAGAGTTTAATCTTTTTTAAAGCAAGTTTATTAAGAGGTATCCATCTTTCCTTGTCCCCTTTTCCTATAACCTTAATTATCTCTTGCTTAAAAAATATATTAGAAATCCTTAGATTAATAAGTTCACTAACTCTAAGACCAGAGCCATACATCACCTCTATTGCAAGATTTATCCATTCTCCTCTATAGGTTGATTTATCTATTGAATCAATCAGATTAATTATCTCCAAATTGGTTAATACTACCGGTAATCTCTCATCAAGTCTTGGCAAATCGATTAATTCCGTAGGGTCTGTTTCTGCAATATTCTCGATTATTAAATACTTATAAAAGGCTCTAATTCCAGAGACTATTCTCTTTACAGAGCTAATTCTAATGATTTTTCCCTCTTTTGGTTTTTGTAATGAGGTTAGAAATTTATTGATATGTGAGAATTTTAATTCCTTTGGTAATAAATTTGGATAAGATTCCTGACAATAATCAATCAATCTCTTACAATCCCTCAAATAAGCCTCTTGGGTGTTTTTTGAATAGGATTTCTCTAAAAGAAGATATGATTCAAAGCCTTTAAGGTAAGTATCCCACATTAATATTTATCTTATATCTATTAGTTTCTTGATAGTTTTTTCCCTCTTTTAATTGGACTTGGCAATAATCTTGCTAATTTCTTTGCCTCAGTGTAGTTTAATCTCTTGGCTGATTTACCATAATAATGTTTAGAGGCAGCCTCAATGCCATATATTCCATCTCCAAACTCAATTACATTAAGATATACCTCCATTATTCTATCCTTAGACCAGAAGAATTCTATTAATACAGTATAATAGGTTTCCAATCCCTTCCTTACCCAATCTCTCCCAGGCCAAAGAAACACATTCTTAGCAGTTTGTTGGCTAATTGTACTTGCTCCTCGCTTTCTCTTACTTACTTTATTATGGTCAATTGCTCTTTCAATAGCTTTCCAATCAAACCCATTATGTCTATAAAATAAATTATCCTCAGTCGAAACAACTGCCCTAACCATATTAGGAGAAATCTCATCCAAATCTACCCAATCTTTTTTAAATCTAAAATCTCTTTTATCAGAAAAGCTTTGTTCAATACTTCGTCTTACCATCAATATTGTAAGTGGAGGATTAATAAAGCGATATGCAATGGTTATTAGTATTGAAAAAATAAAGAAGCCAAGAATGGAATAGGAAATAAATTTAAAAATCTTTCTTCCAATTCTCTTTTTCCCCTTTGTTTTTATAGTATTTGTTTTTCTGCTGCCCTGCCTTTTTGCCATAGAATTTATAAGTGATTTAATCTGCAAAATTAATAATTAAACCCAAAAAAATGGTCATTTGTAAAATATGTTTTATCTTTGCACGTTCTGTAAGCATTATTTTCATTATTCAATCTTATGAGATTTAAAGTTTTAATATTATTATTTTTGGGATTTGGCTTGGTATTTTCATCATGTTCAAGCAAGCATAAAAAACTATTAAGCAGTAACGACCATGATGCTAAGTACAAGGCTGCTGTGGAAGCATATGACAAAAAAGATTACTACCATGCTTCTCAAATTTTTGAGAACTTATTAATGTATTACAGAGGTAGAGATAAGGCAGAGTCGGTTAATCTTTACTATGCTAAATCGCTTTTAGGTTCAGGCGACCATTATTCTGCTGGATATCAATTCCAAAACTTTGTGAAATGGTTTCCTTACTCAAAGGATGCTGAAGAGGCTTTATTCCAAGCTGCTTATTGCAAGTATTTAGAAAGTCCTAAATACTCCTTAGACCAAACTCTTACTTACGAATCATTAAAGGATTTCCAGGTCTATATTGAGAAATACCCTAATTCGCCAAGAGTAACGGAAGCTAATAAGCTAATGGACGAATTAAGAGAGAAGATAATTAGAAAAGAATACGAGATAGCTTATAATTATTATAAAACCAGTAATTTCCAATCGGCTCAAAACTCACTTAGAAATTTTATTCACCATTATCCTGATGCAAAATATCGCCAAGATGCAATGTATTACTTAGTAATGTCGGGGATAAAATTTGCTCAAAACAGTATTGAGGATAAGAAGCAACAAAGGTTTAATGAGGTAAAGGCAGATTATGATAAATTCATAGCTCTTTACCCTAATTCATCCAAAGCAGGAGAATTGACTAAGATTATAAATACAGAATTTAACAAATAAAATAAAAATAAATCATTTATAGAATCATGGATTATAAAAAGGTAAAAGCAGACACAACAACTCAAACACGTAATTTAAATGATTTCGTTAAACTTACTGATAATGTTTACGAATCTGTAGTAGTTTTGTCTAAACGTGCAGACCAAATATCATTGGATTTAAAACATGAATTATATCGCAAGATAGAAGAGTTTTCTGGTTCAAATGATAATTTAGAAGAGGTATTTGAAAATAGAGAACAAATCGAAATAGCAAGATTCTACGAACAATTACCAAAACCAACCCTAATTGCTATTCATGAATATCTAAACGACCAATTAGTATATCGTAATGAAGCAAACGGCAAAGGAATAGTTCAGGAAATGATAACCGATGTAAATCAAGTTATCGAAAAGAAAGACTAATAAAAAAATGCTAAGGGATAAGAAAATTATTATTGGCATAAGTGGAGGCATTGCGGCATATAAGATTCCTTTGCTAATTAGGCTTTTAGTAAAAGAAGGTGCTCAGGTAAAAATTATTGCAACAAATAACGCCTTAGAGTTTGTTACTCTTACAACCCTTAGAACATTATCAAACAACTCTGTTTATCACCAGCTCTTTCCAAAAGAAATTGATTATTCTACCGAGCATATATCAATTAGCGATTGGGGAGATTTGTTTGTATTAGCACCTGCAACAGCAAATATTATTGGTAAATATGCTAATGGTATTGCTGATGATGCTCTTTCAACTACTTTGCTTGCATTCAATAAGGATGTATTTATTGCTCCTGCAATGAATACAAAGATGTATAATAATCCAGCAGTAAAAGCAAATATCTCTAAGCTAAAATCTTTTGGAGCTAACTTTATCTCACCTACCTTAGGCAACCTTGCCTGTGGGTATGATGGAGAAGGGAGAATGGAGGATGTTGAGAATATATTTTCGAGGATAAGGGAGTATTTCCAAAAAGACCTGCCATTAAAAGGTAAGACAGTCTTAGTAACTGCAGGTCCTACTTATGAGCAAATTGATGCGGTAAGATTTATAGGTAATTACTCAAGTGGGAAGATGGGATTTTGCTTAGCAGAGGAAATCGCAAAACAGGGAGGGAAAGTAATCTTAATAGCTGGACCTGTTGCTCTAACTACTCAAAATAAAGATATCACAAGAATAGATGTGAAAAGTGCTGAGGAAATGTTTTTGGAGACAAATAAGTATTTCCCTGATGCAGATGTTGCAATACTTTCTGCAGCTGTTGCAGACTATAAACCAAAGCAAGAGTTTAAAAATAAACTAAAGAAAACTCAAAGCTCTTTGAATATTGAGCTTTGCCCTACTAAAGACATTCTCAAAAGTCTTGGAGAAAAGAAAAAAGATGGGCAAATTCTAATTGGCTTTGCACTTGAGACTGATAATGAGATTGAAAATGCAAAGAAAAAACTCAATACAAAAAATCTTGACTTTATAGTGCTGAACTCTCTAAACGATAAGGGAGCTGGTTTTGGCACTCCAACCAATAAGGTTACAATAATTGATAAGGATGAAATCCTAAGCCTTAGCTTGAAATCAAAAGAAGAGGTTGCACAAGATATTGTAAAAAAACTCGTTACTTTCTTATAATACAAAAGATTTTACTATCTTTGCCAATAGGATTTTTTTCACATGAATAGAATATTAATTTTATTTACTGCATTATTTTTGTCCTTAACCTCCTTTTCTCAAGAGTTTAAGGTAAATGTTTCTGTGAATTCTCAGGTTCAGGGACAAGACAGAAGGATATATGATAATATGCAAACAGCCCTCAATGAATTTGTTAATTCAAGAAAATGGACAAAATTTAACTACAAAACCGAAGAAAAGATTGAAGGGACAATTTCTATTACAATTAGAAAAAATCCATCTCAAGACAATTACGAAGGAGACTTAAACATTCAATTAAGACGCCCTGTCTATAATTCTTCCTATACAACTACTCTACTTAACTGGCAGGAGAATGACTTTTTCTTTACATTTGTCGAAACTGCAAATCTTGAATTCGAAGAAAACACATATTACGACAACCTCACCTCAACTCTTGGCTTTTATCTATACTATTTTCTTGCACTTGATGCTAATACTTTTTCGCTTAATGGAGGCAGGGAATACTTTAGAACGATGCAAAACATTGTGAGTGCAGCTCAAAAAAGTGTACAAAAGGGATGGAAATCATTTGAGAACCAAAAAAACAAATATTGGATTAGTGAAAACTATAATAACTCAGCTTATAGATATATTCACGATGCTTTATATCTTTACCATAGAATGGGATTAGATATGATGTCAACAGATGCTCAAAGTGAGGCAAGAAACAATATCTTTTCCGCTTTAGAAAGTCTTCAGAAAGTACATAGAGAAAAGATTAACTTGATTTGTGTTCAACATTTCTTAGATGCCAAGGCAGATGAAATTATTAATATCTATAAGGGAGCTCCTGAAAACGAAAAGGAAAGAGTTATTAAACTAATGAGTGAGATAAATCCTGTTAATACAAGCCGTTACGAACAGATTCGTCAGACAAACAATCAAAATACAAATAAACCATTTTAATTTATTATGCAATCAAATATACCATTCAACAGAGAACTCGTAGACGAGATTATCTCAAAAAACAAGACTAAGAGAGTTGGAGCAGCCTCGATACGTGAGGTTAAGAAGATTATAGATGATGTAGAACAAGCAACTGGCGAAAAGTTTATCCGTATGGAAATGGGTATTCCTGGTATTCCTGCTTCTCAAATTGGAATAGAAGCAGAAATACAAGCCCTTAGAGATGGTGTTGCTTCAATTTATCCTGATATCTATGGAACAGCTGAATTGAAAAAAGAAACTTCTCGCTTCGTAAAGAACTTTATTAACTTAGATGTCCCTGAGGATTCTTGTGTACCTACTGTAGGTTCTATGCAAGGAGGTTATGCAGCCTTTTTGACATTAACCAAGATGCACCCAACTAAAAATAAGGTGTTATTTATCGATCCAGGTTTCCCTGTCCAAAAACTACAATGTAGAATAATGGGAATCGAAACCGAACAATTCGATGTTTATGACTATAGAGGAGACAAACTAAGAGATAAGCTTGAATCATATCTTTCAAAGGGAGATATTGCTTGTATTCTTTATTCCTCTCCTAATAATCCTGCTTGGTTTTGTTTTAACGAAGAAGAATTACAAATCATTGGAGAATTATCAAATAAATACGATACTGTTGTAATAGAAGACTTAGCATATTTTGCTATGGACTTTAGACATGATTATTCAAAGCCAGGAGTGGCACCTTACCAACCCTCAGCAGGGCATTGGGCTAAGAAATATCTATTATTGATTTCTGGCTCAAAAGCCTTTAGCTATGCTGGTCAAAGAATTGCAGTAATGATAATCAGCCCTGAGTTATATAATTTTGAATCAGAGCTATTAGAAAAATACTTTGCACAAAAGAACTTTGGTAGAGCAATGGTGTTTGGAGCTCTTTATGCTTTAACCTCTGGAACTGCTCATTCTCCACAATATGCATTAACAGCATTATTCAAAGCAGCTAATGACGGTAAATTTAATTTTATCGAAGGTCTTAAGGACTATGAGAAAAAGGCTCATATTATGAAGAAATCTTTTACTGACAACGGATTTAAGATTGTTTACGATAAGGATTTAGATGTTGATATTGCAGATGGATTCTATTTTACCTTTGGATATCCTGGTATGACTGGAGTAGAACTTTTAGACGAACTTGTATATTACGGTATTAGTGCAATCTCACTAAGTATTACTGGCAGTACAAGAGGCGAAGGTGTAAGAGCTTGCGTTTCTTTAGTTCCTCACGAACTTCTTCCTGATTTGGAAATAAGATTAAAGAAATTCCACGAAGACCACCCAATTAAATAAAAGATAAAGTTTAATTATTAATATAAGGCTGCTATTTTACTTAGCAGCCTTTTTTTGAGAGAATATGCCATACTTATTTAGAATTAGAAAAAAGAAATATGTAAAAGACGGTGATACTCACCAGAAGTATTTCGCAGTTGCTAAAACCAAAGGGACTTTATGCTTAGAAGAAATTGCTCAGATAATTAGCGAAAAGAATATCGCAAAACAAGAGGCAGTAATTGAAGTATTAAATGAGTTTGCTGAACTAATGGGCGATAAGCTATGTGATGGTTATAATATCAAGCTCGAGGGAATTGGCACCTTTGGAGTTGCTATTACAAGCGAAGGATTTGATAACCAAACAAAGATTGACACTAACAAAATCAAATTCTCTAAACTTACTTTTCGCTCTGATTCAAAATTAGTCAAAAAACTTAAAGAGATAAAATTCTCACAAGAATCCCAAAAGCAAAAAGGATTTGTTCTTGTAGAAAATACAAAGGATTTGAGCATGGTTAGCAATGATAGAATACCTATTAAATTGAAAAAACGTAATTAGCAACAAATAAATAAGCACACCATGGCAAAACTTGTAGAGATAAAAACACGACAAAGCGAAGCTTCGGTAATGGATTTCTTGAATAATATTGAAGATGAGAAAAAGCGTTTAGACTCATTAGAGATTTATAAATTAATGTCGGAAATCACCAAAGAAGAAGGCAAAATATGGGGAGATAGCATAATTGGTTTTAAGAATTTTATAGTCTCCTCACCCTCGGGAAGAGAAGTAGAATGGTTTCGATTAGGATTTTCCCCAAGAAAGAACTATATCTCACTATACCTAAACCTTGAGTTACAAACCCCTGAAATAAACGAGGTAGCAAAACAACTTGGTAAAGTAAAATTAGGAAGAGGCTGCATTAATTTCAACAAACTCGAAACCCTAAACAAAGAAATATTAAACCAACTAATAGAAATGTCCCTACAAGAAAACTAAGTTCATTTAAACTAAAAAAACATCTCAAAAATAAAATCTAAGACATATTAAAAAAGATACGCCGAAAAAATAAAAAGATTCGGCGTATCTTTTATTTTTTTCGGCATAAAATTTTAAACCTAATTCAAAGAAAAGAATTTAATCAATTATCACTCCCCAATTATAACCTTCCCACTAATTCCTTTTCCATTAATTACAACTCGATAAGTATATGCACCTGGATTAAGTGTAGAAACATCTATCCTATTACCAATTTGAGCATTTAACTTACTCTTCTTAACCATTATACCCTGATTATCAAAAAGTTCTATCTCAGAAGATGAAAATCTATCCGCCTCAATATCCACATTAATAAAATCCCTCGCAGGATTAGGATAAACCTTTATAGATGCTTTTTCGTTTGTCTCAATGTTAGTCAATCCTACAAATCCATTAGGCATAAACTTCACTATCCAACTTAATGAATATTGAAATTGTACTGACATCAATACTCCTCCATCTTCAGTCGCTTTTACCCCTGTTATATATTTTGGTAAAAGTGTATCGTAATCAAATCTATAATCCAAATTTAAATTACCATCTAAATCAAAATTAATAATTTGGAAGTAACCAGATAAATCTTCATCTGCTATACCATCTGCTTTTCTTATAATACAGCAATAGTAGATTGAGTCTGGATTTATAAAGTCGACGACTTTCTGATATAAGGGGAGAACATTACCTCCTGCAACAAATACACCTCCATGTTCAACTTTAATTCGATTTTGGAGTTTCATAGTCTTGTAGTTTACGATATTAACAAAATATCTTGGGAGTTCATTTGGGGAGATACTTCCATTCGATGATATTGTTACATATATTGAATCGTTAATTTGCCTATGATTAGTTATAAAAAAGGTTGTGTCATATTCTGCTGAATCAATTACATGTAAACTATTTTTATCTAAATAATACTCTGTTGTATTTTTCAATTTTCCCAAAATATCTTTTGAATGAGTAATTCTAAATACAAAATCAGTCTCATAAATGCGTATTTTTGAATTTTTATCAGTAGGAATTTGTAATAAGGATTTCGTTTTCTTTTTGTTTCCTAATGTATCTATAATCATCAAATCATAATATACAGCATTATTATTGCTTGTGTCTAATGAACTTGATAAAATAGCAATATTATAATCATGAGTAAGAAAGCAAGATTCAACTTTATGTAATTTTATATCATTTTCTTCTTTATTAAATATAATTTTGCTTACTAAATTGTTTGAGTTAGTATCATTCACATAAAGATACATTGAGTCGAGTACTAAACCATATGAATTATGTAAAGCATGGTAATTCTGCGTCCCGTATAGTTTATTGTTTAATTTAAAATACAAAAAATGTTCTCTATTATTTATTAGAGTCTTTTTAACATTCAAATCATTATCAATAAGATATAAATTAAAAGAAGTATCTGTAATTAATGAGAACCAATCATTCTCTTTATTATCTAAATCATCAAATAATAAGGAATATAAATACTTGTTATTATTATAGAATTCATTTAGTTTGACATTGTTATTGACATTAGTTTGCCCAATAGATATATAACCAGTGCAAACTAGTATTATAAATAAAAGTTTAAATAAAATCCTACTCATAATCAATCAACAAATATTATATTTTCTATTTCGTATGAAAATTCAAGTTCAAGCCAATGCACTAAGTACCCCTCTCTATAACTTGAAAATCTTAACCCTCCAAATTTTATTGTATATAACATATCAGGAAGAGGAGGAAAATCAAGAACAGGGACAACATCAAGAAGATACTTATTATTATCTAAAGATTGCCTAATTTCATCTGAAGCTATAAGTGTCGAAGGGAGCAAGACATTCATTATTTCAGTATAATTAAATTTATGATTGGGCGGAAAATTATCATGATTATATGTATCATTACTTCTAAAATAATACTGTTCCCAATTTTGCAAATCAACTATTAAATGAGATGAATTTATTCCATATACAAATCCTTCTGCTTGTTTTAGGCAATATGAATGCAATATTTCTTGATAATTATTAAAGAAATAATTAAAACCACTAAATCCACTACCAGGAATAGGTACAAAATCCTCAAAATATATATTCCAATCTATTTCTACCTCTTCAGGAACATCTGGAATTTCATTTATATTTCTCACAATTGGGCATGAAGGAAGATTCATTATGTCTTCATTTATATTTTCAATTCCATCTAAATAAGGAGGAATAATTAATGTAAAGGTTAATAAAGAATCAGTTTTGGAAGATACAAACAAATCAGAGAATCGAAGAAACTTATTTGCCATTACACTTTTAATTCCTATCAAAAAATCTGTATAATTTGTTTTTAATTCATCTCCTGAAATTACATCATCAATAATATTTAATGTAAATTCAAATTCTTGTTGTGGATATGAAGCTTGAATATCATATTCTGTATTCTTGTCAACAATAGCATAATTAAAATACATTTCCATTGCTAATAATGCTTCATTAATATTCATATCTTCCATAGGAATAATGTCATTCATAGACTCATTAAATTGAAGAAGCAAATCAAATGCTTCTTGATGAGAGATATCTATTTCTTCATACTCGGGAAAAAGTCTTTCATTATTAATAATATTCTTATTGGTCTTTGAAGTTTTATTGTCTATAAAATCTGCCTCATTTGTGCAAGATGATAATACTAATGCTACTAATGCTGTAGCTAAAAATAACTTATTTATAATTTTATTCATGATTTAAATCTATTAATTTAATAATCTGTTTTTATTACTTTGAACAGATACAAAGTTTTCTGTCTATTTTAACTTTATACAGAAAAATATAAAGTTCTCTTTGGTGGGCGTTATTTTAAAATATAACGCCAAGTGGGTGCCAAGTTTGTCTTACAAATAAAGAATACTCCTTTGAGAGATTTAAACTTTTCTCTATTATATCCTTTTGTATTGAGATTATCTTTATTTGTATGTATTTATTTGCTGTCTTAGTAACATATTAGTTTACTTTTGTATAATATCTGGCTACAAATGTAATAAAATAAATTGGAATATCAAACAATTTTTGTTTTTAATTATTATTTATCTTTTTTTTGCTTGATTATTTTAAGCAGCTATAACCTATTCTTAATTAACCTTTGTGTTAAGAAAAATAGCTCTTGATTCTACGAAAATAGAATCAAATTACATTTTCGTAGAATCAAGAGTTAGTTTTATGTAATTTGATTCTATTTCGCTGTAATTTGATTCTATTTCACGGAACATTGATAAAGGAATTTTTAGAGATTATCAAATAAAGAGCGGCTTGACAAACATCTATATCAAGCCGCATTAATATTTATAATTACTTAACAGGTTTTACTCCCC
>Ga0265293_10013135_pt1 | contig 10816 bp, 8 predicted proteins | sample Munlanlewell138R_FD_192505 | JGI IMG/M metagenome (GOLD analysis project Ga0265293, IMG submission 192505) | Leachate microbial communities from a municipal landfill in Southern Ontario, Canada - Leachate well 138R | ecosystem: Engineered > Solid waste > Landfill > Unclassified | place: Canada... | reverse complement strand
CTGAAACACTGGCGGCAGTTGACCTATCGTGACCGCTTAAAGTACAAAACCCACTCCAGCGCGATGGCCGTGTGCAAACCGGTCACGATGCCCGGAATGACCGGTCACGCTCGCCGGAATACGCAAACGGAGATCAAATCGAGATCCACCCTCGCTGGATGGAGTACCTCACTGTAAATCTCCCCATCGTCAAAGGCTGGGCTTTCAACCATTGGGCGTCCTATCTGCAGAGGGCCAATCCAAATTCGCCAGCCATCATCAGGAAGATCGCACCGCTGTCAATGGCCATTAACAACCGCCATCCGAACGAACATCTCTCGCGAAGCAGCGCCAGGTGTGGCAGCAGCTCCTCAGCCAGTTACCCTTGATATGCATTTACTCCAACACACCCCTCAAGTCCGATTCCTTTGACCTGGACCACTTTCTGCCCTGGTCTTTCATCTGCCACGACCAATACTGGAATCTGATCCCCGCCACGCCGGAAAGCAACCGTAGCATCGGCAAGTCGTTGCCTACGCCGGAGCAGGTAGAAGCCTTCATCGACGCCCAGATCCAGGCACTGCAACTGGCCCAACGCTTGTTATCGTCCAAGCATTGGGCAGCCATGGCTGAGGATTACAGCGCTGGCCTTGGTCTCAGCCAAGCCGAGCTGGCATACCCGGAAAGGGTGGCGGAGGCATACACCAAAACCTTGCATCCGATGATTTCACTGGCTCAGAGCTTAGGGTATTAGCACACAAGGGATCAAAGCCGGGAGGGCCAATAAAGGGCCACGCTCTTACGAAAGGCGGACCAGCGTCACTTCCAGCATGCCCTTGTAAGGGCAGCTTCAGGAAACCATTTCTGGTATATCGCTACGAGCAGATGAGTAGCGAGCATCCCTGACCATCCACCAGCATTCCGTCCTCTTTGCCCATTCAGAAATCAATCTTCCTCCCGCCCCTTTTTCAAGAACCTCCGCCACCTCTTGGGCCCATTGGAGTATTTGCTGATGCAGCTGCAATGAAACTGCCTGCAATTCCCATATGCGACCAAGATTCAAGCTATCTCCAAGCTTGTGCGATACAAGAGCTACTGTGTAGTTGGTTATATTTATCTGATTGGCCTTGAAGTGCGAGCGAATCGCCTTGTGAGCGCTCTTGAAAACTATTGCCTTGGCAATCATTTCCTTATAGCCGTCCCGATCCGGGATAACATCTTCGCCTTTCTCTTCGCGGTCGGTCAGTTTTTGCATGAAGACCTGGAAATTCTTCTGGGCCCCCAGGCTCGCCTCGTGCGGGTTCTGATCCCAAACATTCAGGAACCGCGCAAGGTCAGGCTTTGTAATCTTGCGGGCGGGCGGTATCACAGCCTGCAGTTTCTTGCGCTGAGCTGGCGTGGAAGCATCCTTTTCGAGCATGACTTTATAGCTGCCAGTAGAGCGTTCGTAGAACCACCGGCCAACCCCATCAGGACAGTAGATCTGCGTCGAGAGCTTCTCGACCTCTCGATGGAAAGGCTTGTTCGCGGAGAGGTCTGACTGCCGTACAACGTTCTGGCTATTGGCAAAGCGGGATATGTTGGCAATCAACTCCTCATCATCCATGCGCCCTTCACGAAGGACGATTATCTTCGCGGGTACTCGTACGGTAGACAGGTCAATTTCCGCATGTTTCTTCTTCGCAAAAAAAATGGACGCGGTAGTCTGACCACCGTTCACGATCTGCAATCCCTGCAAACCCAGCAGACCTATTGAGCCATCCTCGGTACGGGCAAGCCTTGCCTCATCGGCAACAATGACAACCCCATTGTTATAGGCCATGAAACGCTGCGGAGTGTCTCGCAGACTATCCCGTATTCCCTTGTTCACACCTCTACTACTCACACCAAGAAACGAACGAACGTTTGCTTCGAGAATGCGCGGCCCATACTTCTCATATAGATATCGCAACGCCTCCCCCGGCATGGCGGTCATGGCGTAGTCATACTCGTCCTCCCCCGTACCAGGCACCCAGACACTGGGCAACGGAGCGCCACAGATTTCCTGAAAGTTGACCAAAATCTCGTCGCGTGGCCGTCCCTGCTGCAGGTGGTTGAACAACCTCTGGATATCCATCACCTCAAGGTGGACCTGCTTACCCTCCACTTCCGTGGGGGCATAGTTTCGACTCTTGGCGACTCCGTCCGTAATAATGAAGATGCGAATAGTGTCTATTTCAGAAAAAACCCGTTTTACTTCGGCAACCAATGCATATGCATCATGTGTCCGATCAAGCTTCTCCAAGAGCTCACCTGTCGCGCTGAAACGCAGAAACAGAAGCCCTTGCTTGGCTGCCCTGCCTACATCTATATCACTTATATTTTCGAGTTCCGTCTTCCCCTTGTAGAGGCTGACAAAAAGATCTAGCCGGTCCGGGAGATCATCTTCGCCTGCTCCTCGAGGAATGGCATATCCACTTATCTTGACCTTGCCTCTTCCCGCACCACCAAACACGGCTTCATAATGGCAGACCTCCGGATCAAAGGTGATTCCCTCATTCGCCATATGCTCCATGACCTGCTCGGTGAATATCTCTTCTGCCGAGACTGGCATTTCTCCGGGCTCCAGCTCTCTTTCCACTTCGTCCCGGATACCGGCCTGCGTTTCCCGCAGAAAATCAGCTAACTCCATTTAAACCACTCCTAAATGCACAAGCACATCCGTCACGGTCTGGCTTTCCACTGAAACGAGTGCAAGATCCAGATCATACTGCGCGCGGCGAATGGCACCTGGAATATTAAACGGCACCAACCTGGGGAATTCCACATCAACTGGGTAGACTTTCATCTCACTCAACAGGAAATGCCGCTCGTAACTATCAGCATGCATATCCAGATAGCCAGCAGCCAATAGAGCCGATTCAAAAAGACTCGCAGCAGCTTGGTCAGGCTCGATGGTGGACCTCATTTCACTCACGAGCTGGGGCAGTGTCGAACCTGAGGTACCAACTGAAAACCGTAGACCTGCAAGGAACAGTGGCTGGCTATATGAGTCATCGAGCTGATCGAGAGACAGGATCCTCACGGGAAAGCCTTCCGAAGCAAGCGTGGATTTCACCTCAATTGCACCACCTGCAAGAAGATAGTCGTGCAGGCCGTCATGGGGGCCTTTCCAGGCATCGGCAACAGTAAACAAGGGAACGCCCTGCTCTATCATTTCCCTCATCACGTACAGCTCGCCCACCACGCCCAACTCCGCTTCGGCGCTCAATCCCTCGCGCCCCTTGCGCATGAACTCCTGCCAACTGCGAACTCGACCAAGCACCTTCTGATACACCTGCTTTTCAGACATTTGTTGCGATGATGAAAGCAGTCTCACCAAGTCTGACGCCACCGCAGAAAATAGCTCCAAGCTACCCGCAGGTTGCCGCACAACTGCGAGCCAGAGAAAGTCTCCTCCCGAGTCGCCCAGTTGGGCTTTTTCCATACGAAACCCCTGCCCTTTGGGTAGCAGGGTATTGGCACCAACCTTCATGGTGGGGAAGCCCAGCAGAATCGCTTCCTCGTTGCCGGGCGAACATCGTGCGGCCTTCACCTTGCATCCACCGGCCTCGAGCAGGTCGATGGAGCGCCACCCCGGCCGCGACTCATTTCCTGGTAAGGCCCGCCAGAACCCCAGGATGTCAGTACTATTCACTTCCGCCATACTCTTGCTCCCAGAGCTGACTGGTCACCATATATGGAACCGACTTCCCCGCCCGACTTGATGGAAAACTAATGGCGAAAGCAACAACAGGAATATCGACCCCCTCTACGCCGGAGTCTTGCGGGTCGAGCAGATAGATAAGAAGCAACCCCCGCTCCGGCTGCGGAAGCACTCCATCCGCGCCATACCCTCTAACGCGGCGAATGTACGGTCCACTCGGAACTTCGGGCAGCTCCCGGCTGCGCACTCTCCCCGGATCAGGCTTCCAATTCTTTCTGGTCATCTCCAGCGCAGCATTCCAAGCTCGTTCATCCATTCCCAGCCCCTCATCCTGCGGTGAGAGCAGTCGTCCTATCGAGTATTTATCGTCCCCAGCCTGCGCCTTGTTCTTCCGCCTCATCCGCTTGACAGGGAGCCCACGTATATCAACCGGCTCCTTGCTCACTCCGCCTCCAACCACAGCTACCGTCCAGGACTTCAGTTCACCCGACAGAGCCATCTCACCGATGAAGTCAGCAAGCGGTTCGCTACGAACCTTTCTGGAGTCTTGATGTGTCCTATAGTCCCGAAGAAACCCTACGACCTGCTCTGCCGCCACGTTTTCCCACTGTGCGCCATTCCAGCTATCCTTTCGCCCATTGCGCTCCTGTGACGGGATATGCGCTGCAGGCCCCAGCTCAGATGTCAGCGATTCGAAGGCTCTCAAATTCTGTTCAAGTCTTGCCTTATCCTTGTAGAAACTGACTGTCTCGACCAGATCACCACTGAAGGACAGATACAGTGACTTGGCCGTGCGCATCTTCAACGGTGATGTAACCATGAGAACCGGGTGGGACTTGACTTTCAGACCGTAGTCGCGAGGAGTCAAACCACTGTTCATCATATAGTCGAATTCGCCCCGCAGCTCTTCAGCCGCATCTGCAATATGTTCAAACCACTCCACCAGATCAGCCGTGGTATAGAGGCGACACACATCGAGATAACCCGATCTGTACCCGAACCACCGTCCCATCTGCATCAGGGTGTCGTACATCTTGGAGGCGCGCAGGAAGTAACTGACGCAGAGCCCTTCCAAAGTCAACCCTCGGGCCAGCTTGTCACCGCCAATGGCAATGACCTTGAGTCCAGTAGGACTGTCAGCGTAATCAAGAACATCCTTCGCGGTGCCATTGACTACCCGGACCTTGATCTGCTCCAGCACGCCGAGCAGTTGCTCTTCAACCTCACTCCAATAAATCGGCACAGCGTAGATTTCCTCCGATGTGAACTCGGCGATATCACTGCTTGCGGGTATGAAGTCCTCTTCCCAGAGCGCCTGCATATCAGCGAGGACCCCTTCATGGTCGACTCGCCGCTTGATTCGCTGCTTGAGCTGCTGGACATATCTCTCTACTTGCTGATAGACATGCTCCTGTACGCGGTTGAAACGAGTCACATGTACCAGCATTGATGTGTGCGCGGAGATTTGCCCCCTTATATCCCGCACAGCACAAGCAAGAATGAATGCATGTATGGCTTCCTCCAGTGAGCGCGGCAGCTCATCCTTTCTCCCTACCAGCGGGACATGCGTACTTTTATGCTTAACAGGCATCCAGCCGGTCTTGCCGTCTTCCGAACATTGATCCGAGACAACTCTCGCTAGGTCCAGCGCACCCGTGCGGCCCTCCTCGGAGGCCAACCCGAACACCCTGGACGGGCCGATATAGTTTGACGGGGCAGATAGATTGGTTATGAAAGCAGAAGGGAACAGATCCGGGCCCTCTTTCTCCGTTGCCCCCTGCTCATGAATGAAGATATTGGCAAAGGGTGTCGCGGTATAACCTACATACGCCTTGCGGGAGAATGAATGGAGGATCTGCCGAATGAGGCGGTTGATCGCGGTAGGCTGGTGGATCAGATCAGGCTGTCCGTTTTCATCGACGACGTTCTCACCCGTATCTACAGAGGCGTGATCTGCTTCATCGTCAATTACAAGCAAGGGTAAGTGCGTAACCAGTTTCCTGCCTGTTTCGTGATCAGTTGTCTCCGCCACATGTTTATGTATCCAGGTCAACAGTCGTTGCAGAACTGTCTTGTTCTTCTTGACTACGAACAGCCAGGGTTTCTGCTCTGGGGAAACTCCAAGATTCCTTACGAACCTAGTGTTGAAGTCTCCTTTCTCGGTTCGGTTGGTAACATACTGAGGCCGCAGCGAGGGTGACGGATCTATCGTGCCAACACCTATCGGGATATTCCCTTCGCCTTCGGTATTACTGGTTTCGTACCCGAGAAACCCTTCATCCAGCCGCATCTGTGTCTGGGACCGGAGATTGTTATGCAATCCCGCAAGTACAATGATGATCTTGTAGCCAGCATCTGCTGCCTTGCATATCAACCCCGTGTAATTGCCTGTCTTGCCTGATTGAACGTGACCAACCACCATTCCCCGCCGGTCCCAGCGCCCCTCACGCTCCGGGTCCTCCAGCATCGACAGGATCTGGTCAGTTGAGGTATCCAGGGCCTCAACCGCCTCCCAGGGCAGCTTCCCTTCCTGCCATTCCCTGTATCTTCTCCAGTAACGCCAGTCCTTCTTGCGCTCCGGCGTAAGCCATTTCACGTGACCCTCGTTGTTGACCAGGGAAGAGTTGTCACCCACCCAAACACTGTACCGCCGTACCAGCTCATCTATGACAGCTTGGCGGTCCAAGCCTTCCCTCTTTCCAGGCATGATCTGCAGTGCCAGGTCTATCTTCCTAGCGATATTGACAGCCGATTTATCGTCATCTGCTGACAACATCTCCTGAACAACCTTGATGACACTCCATTTATTATCCTCTGACATCTGCCAACTACTCCTTTTCGCTAGTCAGGCAACGCGTCCACCAACTCCGGGTAAGCATGAAACGGCTCGGTGCTCTTCAATAGCTCCTTGGCCGAGGCAGAGGAATACCCCTTGCCATCTCTCATGCTGCGATACATCACCTCCAATACCTGACTGACCTCTTCACTTGCCACCTTCTCGAAGCCAGTGCTGGGTGTATCCTTGTTTTCCGCCGTGTCAATCCAGATGCGCTGGACAGGTACAGTCTCCTCGATAACCCGTAGCATTGCCTTGACTTGTGGCAGCAGGATACCCGCTTCATCCAGCACGGCTCTTACAGCAGGATGATCATTGTCTATTCGGTAGCGCATGCCATCAGCCAGCCTTTCAACCTTCCACGCTTCAACGACCTCTTTTCCTCTTACCAAGGAAGGTCTGCCTCGATGGGCAAAGGCACGCCTCGCTCGCCCGCGCGTCGCCTCGGCAAGACGCACAAGCCATGCCCTCAGATACACCGGCGGTCGTGCGGTAGACTTCCTGATATCAATTTTCCAGTCTGCATCTGCCGAGTTGGGAATATCGAGACGGATACGCGCCAGTCTATGGGCCTCGTCCTTCGTCCAGGATCGGCCGCTTCCCAAACCCAACCAACTGCCGGCAACGAGTAACCGTTCGTTCCGGTACACATAGAAGCCCTGCTGCGCAGTCCAACCCCCAGGACCTGCCAACCTCTCAAATTCTTCTTCCGTCAGTCGATCCTTATGCGGCAACACATGGCACTCCGCTTCAACCCCTCGGTGTGTTGGGTGTTTGAAGACCGGTGGGTTATAGGGCTTGCTCGGGTGTCCTGTCATGAATGGGTCCCACGCCTTTACAAGCTCCCCATTGATACGGATCCGTAAGCGAGGCCTGTTCCCTTCCAAGTACCTGTGAAACACCATACCCAGATGTCTTTCCACCAGATCTGTGTGGTTGAGGAAGTCCTGAACGGAACTCCCTTCAGTCACGACGCGGTCCATGACTTCCCATAGAACCAGAGTCCCACGACCTTGGCACTTCAACTCTTCCAGGTAACTTTCCGACCCCGGATGCATCCCTTCAAGCAGATACCATCCGTCGTCTTCCTGCTCGGCCAGATAGTCCAGATCCCAACGCAGGGCGTGAACCTCTTCCGCCTCTGTTGTCGCAACGGTTACACGTCTGCACTGGGAGAAAGATGCTGTCTTCAGGCCCAAACCAAAGCGTCCAAGGTCACTGGCAGACCTCTCCTCCAAGGGGTTTCGTTCTCCCAGTCGCATGGCTTTATCAAGCTGTTCCGCCGACATGCCTGTACCGTTATCCAAACAGGTAATACAGCTTTCACCCTCCGCCCAGTGAAACCCAAGGCGCACCTCCGTTGCTTTGGCAGCGATACTGTTATCAATGATGTCTGCCAAGGCTGTCGAAAGACTGTAGCCCAGCCCTCGCAGTGCCTCTATCATTGCCCCTGCCTTGGGAGGTGCGCTACGACTCTTGAACGATGAATTCACCTGTTTCTCCTCGAAGCATGCACTAGCCAACCCGCCCTTGCTGGAGGATCTTCGCTACCACCTCTGCAATCTGGGCTGCAAGAAGGGGCGGGACTGCGTTACCAACCTGATGATATTGCTCAGTGCGGTTGCCAAGAAAAAAGTAATTATCCGGGAAGGTCTGTAGGCGCGCTGCTTCTCGCACAGTCAGACTACGACACTGAGCTGCGTCATAGTGGATGAAATAATGCCCATCCTTGGATATATGACTGGTAATCGTCGTGGACGGTTGGTCCCGAAGCTGGACCCTGAACCGATCACTGAAATCGCCACTCTTCCAGCTCCGATGGTCAGGCGCCAAGCCCGGAAGACTGAAGTCAACGCTACCCTTGGGTGAACGCTGCATCACCTCTGCAAAGACTGCCGCATAAGCGTAGCGCCGCAGATCTGACGGCATGTGGCCACGCGCATCATGATTCAGCCAACAGGAAAGGCGGTCATCCAGCAGCCATGGATCCAGCTGTGTCCCTGTAACCCCATCCCAGTTGGAGGTCTTGGCCACCCTTAAACCGCCGGTGTCCAGCTGATCGTACAAGGTACTTCGAGAGTAGTGGTCGAGAAGGCTTTGCATCTTGTACTCATTACCCATCCCCTTCAGGACATTACAATGTGCACTCAAGTCTCGCAGATGCTGCCGGACAGTACTCGCCCACATCTCTGGAGAGTCGGGGCACTTGGTAATCCGGCTTCGGAGCGGAGGAAGGCGACCGATGGTTTGCTCTACTGACGGACCTGACTTTTCTCTGAGCTTGTGCTCAAGGTGCTGGAAACCGAGCTCATTGGACACCCCCAAGAGAATCACTCGATGTCGAGCCTGCGGGACCCCATAGTTCTCCGCCCTGATAACATAGTTACGCGGCTCTATAGCCTCCGCAGGCATCCCGCTCTCATAGACCTCATCGACAACCAGAGAGTAAATTCTGTAGCGCAGTCCACTGTCAGGCTGCCCCAGTGCTCTGTCCGGCTCTGCGAGGTCTTGGAGAATCTTCGGAAAGATACGCTCGCCATTCACACGAGAGGAAAGAATTCCTTTCACGTTTTCCATGACAAAGACCGATGGGCGCTTCTTCTGGATGATGCGCAAGTACTCTCGGTAAAGGAAGTGTCGATTATCCTTCTCGGCCTTGTACTCCGGATTGCCCCGATTCCGGGATCGCCCAACCAACGAATAGGCTTGGCAGGGAGGCCCCCCAATCAATACCCAAGGCTTATTATCCCGCACGCCCTCGAGCGCCTTATCCAGGCGTTCGTTGCCTTCAACTGTGCCAAGCTCAAGTTGCAGAGCTTCCCGATCAGCCTCACCCCATACCTCTTGAGCAGCAGCGGAGAGAGCGGTTATATCTCCCCCCTCAATCAATCGATAATACTCATCCAGCAACGTAGGACACTCGTTCTTCAAGGCACGATAGAAAGCTCTCAGCCGTAGCGTTGACCTTGCCGCGCCGTTCATTTCCGCAGACACGTGAATCTTGAAACTCAAGCCATTTCCATCGGAATATGACGAAAAACCTTCTCCCAGCCCTCCCGGGCCGGCAAACAGGTCTACAACCTGTACAGGACTAGAACTCATTTTATTAAACAACCTGAAGGGGGTATTGGATGGACGTTGTTGATGGATCTACGAGATCCCGAATGATGAGTGCCATAACTGGCCGCAACACGAAGCCAGAGATTACCGTCCGCAAATTCCTTCATGCTCGCGGCTACCGGTTCCGGCTTCACAGGAAAGATCTGCCGGGCCGGCCGGATATTGTTCTGCCAAAATGGAAGGCCTGCATTTTTGTCCACGGCTGCTTTTGGCACCGACACCCAGAGTGCCGCTATGCTACCACTCCCAAGACACGGCCTGAATTCTGGGCTAATAAATTCCGCGAGAATGTTGCTCGAGACCATCGAAACATCGAGGCCTTGAGGACCGCTGGGTGGAACTGTCACATCATTTGGGAATGCGAACTCAAGGGCTCGAATGATAGGCTCGAGCAACTCATCAGTCAGCTTGAAGCAAAGGACTGATGTCACCTCGGTATTAACTCGAGCATGTGGGCAACCCAGCCCTCGCATGCCCACCCTCCTGATTCATCCCGACGTAGATAATCTCGCAGTTTGTTATTAACCTGCCTGTTAACATCAACAACCTCGTAATCCAGTATGTCGGCAGCATGCCTGGCATCATCCCCCGGGTTGTCATGGAAGTACCTCAACAAGGCAATTCCATCGTTACCAAGCGCCGCCAAACGGTTCAACAGCTGGCTTTCCTGGTCCCCCCACTCCTGCGCTGCGCTGGGGCGTTGATCGACAATGGTAGGTGAATCTATAGCCCCCCAATCATCTACGTCATCCCAACCTGGAATCGTTTCACTCTCATAGCCAGCCCGATATCCAGCGGCAGTCTCTGAAACTTTCGCTTGTGCCTCGCCAGCCAATCCCCTCAAGTCGGAGTCATCAAGCGTTGGCATTTCCTCTACAGCAGCTGGTAGCCAGCCGAAGCCAAGTTCACCATCGTGCTCTTCTGGCTCAGGAGAGATCTCAATAGGATTAGAGGTTGGTGCATCCAGTGGGGACATCTCAGCCATGGCGCACTTGCGCTTCTGAAAGATCCACTGCATCTCCAAGCGCTTGCCTATCCGAGCAGAACCTCGTTTCTCTCGAAAGAAATCTGTAGTGGTCTAATGAAACCGGACACCAACTAGGCGACAATACTCGCCATTGAGAGGTGTTCGATGACAAGAAAGCGACGTACTTTTACCCCTGAATTCAAACAGGAAGCAGCCAGCCTGGTGCTGG
>Ga0265293_10013133_pt1 | contig 10817 bp, 10 predicted proteins | sample Munlanlewell138R_FD_192505 | JGI IMG/M metagenome (GOLD analysis project Ga0265293, IMG submission 192505) | Leachate microbial communities from a municipal landfill in Southern Ontario, Canada - Leachate well 138R | ecosystem: Engineered > Solid waste > Landfill > Unclassified | place: Canada... | reverse complement strand
AAAGGTAAATATCCAATTAAAAAATATTTTGAATATAAAGGAATAGAATTTTTTTGCTTATATTTAGATAAAAAGGAAAGAGGTCCTAAAGCTCAAAAAATAGCTAATATAATAGGAAAATTTATTTCCATAATGAAAAATGTTTTTTTATTTATTTGGAAGATTATAAAAGTAATAGCGGTATAATAATTTTTATATATAATAAGTAGTATTTTGTCTATATAAAAAATGTAAAAATTTTTCAAAAAAAATTGAAAATTTATTGTTCTTTTTTTAAAATTTTATTATATTATATATGAAAGGAATATTTAAAAAAGGAGAAATGAAAATGAAAAAACTACTGTTTATTCTTCTGTTGGCTTTGGTTCCGGCTTGTGAAATTGTAGACTTTATCAGTGATATTGATGAAGTCTATGAAACAGTAGAAGAACAATACTGGGAAGGGAAGTACATAGGAAAGATAGAAAATTATGACTTCCCCGGTAGTGAAACGATACCGGAGTTTGAAACGGTCGAAGATGCTCAATATTATATGCAGGATAATTTTGAGTATGAAAAAGACATTGATCAATTCGGGCAAGCTGATTACTGGCAAACGCCCGAAGAATTCTTCTACAATAAGAAAGGAGATTGCGAGGACTACGTTATATTTTTAGGATATTTATTGTATTTTGAAATGGGATACAAAGATGTAAATTTAATTGTCGTAGACGATCATGTAATTTTATACTGTGATAATAAATATTTTTCAGGTCAATACTGCGTAAGCTATAAACCTGAAAATATTAAAATTATTTATGAAATTCCATATTCTGAAGCGTTATGGATGACTGTAAATTATCATGATAATGTTGGAAAGTATAGATAATTACTTAATTCCAGCATGGCAATCTTTTATTATTATCTCAGAAATTAAATCTATAAATCGTAATTATAAAATGGAAGTTAGGATAAATTTTTAACTATTCAATAGAATTCAAAATGATATTGCCTTAATAATAATTTTTATTTATACCAAATTCTTATTTTAAAATTAATAGTATTTGTAGTTACTTCTCTTTTAATTTTAATATTTGTATCGTCCCAATAACAATATTGAATAAAAGTATCTTGGGTTGTCTCTGATCCAATACCTATAGTACTTCCAGCTCCATTTAGATATCTTACTGCGGTATTAAATATTCTATCATTAGTATAAGCATTACTTATTCCATGTGCAACGCTTGCATTATTATCTGTATCAACAATTTGTATACTTACTTCTTTAATATAATACGGCGTTCCATCAACCAACCACCCTGCAACCGGAACTCCTGCACCGTCTGTCAAATCACCTGATACACTAAGATTCTTTGCTATCTGCGCTCCCCCTGACACCTGCAAAGCCCCGGTGTCTGCTCCTGTGCATTCGGTGGTGTTGGCGATGAGTACAGTCGATGAAATACCGCTTCCCAGCGCAAGGCTTCCAGTTGCGGCTAATGTTAATATTCCGGCCGAACTACATGCGATAGTACCGTAATATGTGCCATCATAAGCAACCCTGACCTGCGGAGTCGTAGTAGACTGGACGTGGAGAGGGTTGAGAGGTGTTAATCCTAAACCTATTCCAAATAAACCATCATTCGTTATTTGTGCTAAAGTAGTCCAAGTTATAGGATCGTTAGGAACTCCGACTGCTTGACTAACATTAAATTGGAAAATTCCTGTTCTACCAACCAATAGATGCGATGCTTTATAAGTATCACCAATAAATTTAAAGCCTCCATCGAAATACGCATTGCTAATTAAATAATTATTATTACGACTGGTTATCATTCCATAAGCTGTTGCATCTGTTGCTCCATAAGCAAGTTGAATACCATTAATAATTTTTGGCGAAGAAACCCCAATTCCTAAAGCTCCGTCATTCTTAACATACAATCTCGCAGTATTATTCGTCCCGATCACAAGGTCAGTATTCTCGTAATTCCAGATTCTGCCTTGCTCGGATGCGTCTATGCCGACTTCAAATCCGTCTGTTACTGTTGTTCCTGTACTGGAATTTGTGAAATGAAATAAATTAGCAGTAGAATCACCTTTTGTTATTAATAATCCATTTGATTCTGCTGTTAAATTATAATTATTTGTAGCACCAAATTTTATATATTGGGATACATAAATATTTCCAGTAGTATCAATTAAACCTACTGTTCGATTTGTATAATCAAAAGTACCATCAACTATACCACCAGAAAAATTTACTTTTCCAACAATAATTTCATTAGTTGCTGTAGCTTCTCCTATCGCTCTCCATGTCCAATCTATATAATTTGTTGTAGTATCTGACCACGAAAAACTTAAACATAAAATAGGGGTTGCTTCTAATACAGTTTGATTTACAGTTGTTGTTGTAGATATAGAAACTGCTTTATCAGTATCGACAGATAGCCAACAAGTAAAGAGTGATATAGCAACCGTTGAATCATTTATTTTAGAAAAAATACCGCCATCATAAAATCCAGGTTTAAGAATTTTACGAAGATATTTGTTGAATTCTTTGGACTGCGCTGGCTCCTTGTACTGAAAACTTATTTCTTGATTTCCAAGATTAACTGTTGACATAATTTATACACTCAAATAAAAAATTTAATATAATTATTAGTAAATTAAATGCAAAAAAATAATCAATACTAATAATTATTGACAGATAGAGTTGCCACTCAAAAGTATAAGTGTAGTTAAATCCTACCTAAGTACCTCATAGTAACTTATATTTCTGTCAAAAATTTTTAATATTAAAATAATAATTTATACTAATAATTATTAAGATATTGGCAAATTTCTTAAACTTATTATAAATCTGTGGGGTAAAAAATAATACAATTACTACTTGAAGATAAAAGATTTTATGTCTATATTTATTTGAATCCTTTAAAACCAGGAAATTTTAATTATGGTGAATTTCATTTTGATTTTTCTCCATTTTATGTTGGAAAAGGTTCATATAATAGATTGTATGATCATTTAAAAAAAGCTAATCAACTGTTAGAAAATGAACTTGTTGAAAAAATTCAAAATAAAGAAATATATAATACACATAAATTAAATACAATTAAAAAAATTTTAAAAAATAAAAAAGAACCAATAATTTTAAAAATAATAGAAAATATGATAGAAGATAATGCATATGAATTTGAAAAATATTTAATAAAAACAATTGGAAGAAAAGATAAGAAATTAGGTCCATTAACAAATTGGACAGATGGAGGTAAAGGGCCATCTAACCCATCTGATAGTATAAAAGAAAAAATATCAATTACTAAAATAAAGAATAATTCAAATCGGGCTTGGAATAAAGGATTAACAAAAGAAACAAATAAAAGTATAAAAAGAATTTCTGAATTACAAATTCAATTATATAAAGATAATCCAGAAGAAGGAAAAAGAAGAGCAAAAAAAGCTAATATTATTAAAAATACTAAAGAATGGAAGGAAACTATAGGAAAAAAACATAAAGAAAATTATATACAAACAGTATCTGATCCTGTATGGAAAGAAACTAAAGGAAAAGTTGGGGCAAATAAAAGAAGTATTATTTTAAAACAAAAACATAAAAGTAGTGAGATAACTTCATCTATAAAAGGATTTACTAAATTTAACCACAAAGGATTAATGAAAGGAAGTATCAAACATAAAGAAAAGATTAATAATAAAGAATGGAAAAAAACCAAAGGGGAAGAAAGAATTAAAAAATTTAAAGAAAAAGTTAATGATCCTGTATGGAAAGAAACTAAAGGAAAAGAGTCATATAGAAAAATGGTAGAAAAAAGAAAACAAAATGGAACATATGTTTCTCAAAATAAAAAACCTGTAATAAATATTAGCACAAATAAAATATTTGATTCTATAAAAGATGCTTCAAATTATTATAATATTTCAAGCATTTGTATTAGGAGTTGTTGTCAAGGTAAAAAAGAAACTTGTAAATTAGGATTTCATTGGCAATATCTAAAAGATTATAATGAACAACATAATATCAAAAATAATTCTACACTAAATTTATTTTAAATAAAACATTACTATATTGTTTACTATCCCATTTAACTTTCGGAAAAGTTGCATAATATAAACATCCACTATTAGCATTATGTAAAGATATTTCTGTAAATTCTGGAAAAGTATTTCTATTAGTTAATTCTTTTCTTACATAAATTTGATTAGAAATATTTGATTCTATATATTGAAGCATTCCTAATGTTCCAGATGATTCAGTTTTTAATGTTCCAACTAAAGATAATACTCCACTTATAGAAGAAGATATTATTGGATGAACTGAATTTCCAATTTGTATATGATTAAAAGGTATTAACCCACTAGAACTGGGAGTGATCATAATGGATTGCATATTTGTAGAAATAGTTTGATCATAATTATAATATGTTTTTGTTGTTACAACTCCACTTGTATTAGTTTCAATTTCAACTCGATGTTCAAAGTAAGGAACTTCAGTAACTCTTTTCATTTGGTTGATATCATTATAAAACACTTTATGTGTATTTTCTGATATAAATTCAGAAATATTTTCTATATATTTTGGTTTATAAGAAATAAGTAATACTCGTAATATATTATAATCAAGTTGTGTTTGATCAAGAGTTGTAATCCATGTTCCGGTAGAACTATCTAATGTATCAGGAATATCGGGATCAAGTGTAAAATCTTGAGTATGTAGTATTGTTGTATCTTCCCAATATTCATCTAAAGGAAGCCAAGCATCGTTTAATGGATACCATTTATTTTTTGATAATAATATTGGAAAAACTTCCCCAGTAAGATTAAAATTATAAAAAATATATTTATAGCCAACACGTGTAGTTTTTGCAGGAATACGAGGGCATATAGTAGAAATTTCTCTTCTAAGAAAATACATAGACGAAGTATACCCATCTAAACTTAATAAATTAAAACCGAACTTAATTGCTGTATCTTTAAGTTCATCTTCTGTCATTAAATTTACATCAAATTTTTCTTTTAGAGTATTTATATGATCTGTACGTAAATCATTTATAATATCTTGAAATACAGTTATTAATTCTCCCCAGCGTGTATTTCTCATTACAGCAGGAAGAAATTTATTAAATACAATTTTTGACATAGTTTTAAATATAATTTAAAGTTGTAAATATAAAGTCTTCATCAACATCTGTTATTTGATATTTTTTTGATAATCGTATACAATTTTGCATATTATTATTTCCATCTTTTGTTTGGTAAGATAAATATAATAAATAACCATCAGGATCTGCCGTACCAGGATTTGGAATATCTGGAACTAATCCACTACCTGATATAGTATATGTATATTGATTTGTTGCATAATTTATTGTACCCCCAGTTATTGTAAACGATGAGGGCATATAACTATATATAATTGTTCCAGAAGATGCAGCAATTTGTTTAACTGTACTCCATTCATCTTCTATTTTTTGTTTATACCAAATTTTTAAAGAATCTTCAACTAACCATACTTGTTCTGTTAGTTCTGTTGTTTCTATGTTTGTATAACTCGGAATAATAGTTTCATTTATTGCTTCTTTTGAAACATTCTTTTCCATATTGTATAAGGAGGTATTATGATAAACAATATCTTCAACAGAATTTATAACACTATTGTAAGCTGATTCATAAATATTTGTCATAAAATTTGTATTAAGTGTAGCATATTCTGCTACTATTGCATCTTTAATTTGTGTTGATACCACATCCGTAGTTAAATTATTAATTTTTGCATTTATATCAAAAAAAGCATATACTTTTTCTAATGCTTGCCATGTTATTGTTTCAGTAGGACTTTTTGCTTCTCTTAAATAATTTAATTCAGCATCTGTTTGTTGAGCTAAAGTTAAATCATCTCCAGTAGAAGAAATTGCAACTAAATAAACTGTATTAAGTTCTGAAGCTAAAGACGAACCTCCAATATCATTAATTGTCCATATATCACAATTATAAATATATGGTATATTTTTTAATATAGATATCCAATCTAATAAACTACCACATCTTTGACCAGATTGAAAAAGAGCAGGAGCATTATTTCTAACAGATTCTATATCTTCAAAATCCGATCCATCTGATATAGACTCTGTATTTGTTACATATAATAAATTTGTTACATCTGCTCCATAAATATTATATAAAGATGATTCTATTGCTGTAACAATATTTGTTGATTGAATATTCCCTTGATCTCCTAAAGTATCTGCGTATTTAATAAGAACATACTGTCCTGCAACTAGTTTAGGACTACTTACTCCATCTCCAAAAGTAATTTCTACTTTTGAAAAATCAGGTACATTTTTTATTGTACAATAATAATTATCTAAATCATCAATAAAATATAAATTATCTACTTTAGTTACTTCATATAAAATTGTACCAATAGAATCTGCTATATATACATCTATATCATCATTGTCTATTCCATAAACAACATCTGTAGGATACAAATAAATAATTTCATCTGCTATTCCTTGTGCTGCGTATAAAAAAGATCGAGGGATTCCTTCTTTTACAGGAATTGTTTTATTTCCAACTGCATTTCTTATATATGTAGTATCTTCCGTGCAATAAACATTAGATGTACCAGAAGTATTTTTAAATTGTGACCATCTAGGGATAATAACATCGTCTAATGTATTAACATAAGAAGAACTAAAATTTGGATCAGAAGATAAAATAATATTTCCTATTGCACCAATTTTACGATGATAGTTATAGTTTAATAAAAAACATTCAGTTGCTAACGATTCAAACCGCTGTGCATTAGTCCAAGAAGATTCTCTATAATAAAATTGAATGATATAAATAAGTCTATAAATTATATAGGCGATAACATCAATTATTCGTTCATATACTCCATAATATAATGTATTTGCCCAATTAGATAAGAGAGAAAGTCTTGTTTTAATTTCAATTTTTATACCATCGAATGTCCAAGTCATAATATACCTTTATAGATTAGCTGCACTTAAAATTGCATCAAAATATGGATCAGTTGTTGTAAAATTAATTAATTTAAATTTACCAAAATACCAATACCCATCATCAGAATTATATAATAATTTTTGACTATTATCACCAGTTTTTTGTAATTGAATAAATCTAAGAAGATTTAATTCAATATAAGCTACTTCCGTAAAATTAAATTTTTGATATTGATAAGAAGTATTTGTATAGATAGTTACAGTATTTGTTGTAAAGGTAGTTAAATCTTTAAATGTTATATCATACTGTAATAAATGATTTTCATAATCTGGGATTAAATTAATTGCTTGTAATTCTATTAATGGAGCAAAATAATTATTTATAGCATTTTTTAATTGAAATCCTATTTTTTGAATATTACCATCATTTAATGTTTTAAACATCGCAACATCAATAACACCCCCTTCATTAGGATTTCTAAGAAGATCTCCTTTTTTAGTTGTTAAAAAAAGAGTTAGTGCATTAGCAATTGCATCGGCATTAAAGTATTCAAGAGCCGTCCCAGGTTTACTTTCTCTACCAAATATATCTATATCATGATAAAAATTTACAATTTCGTTCATAATTATTAGTAAAAAAATAAAATTTAAATAATTATGAGATTACTCCAGGCACTGCAAGAGTTCCCCCTCCAGATAATGTTCCGATACAAGTTACTATTATAGTTTTTGTAGAAGTATGAAGTGCTGTAGCAATATCATTTGCTTTAGAAGAATCAGTCTCAGAACTATTTAATGAATTAAATATTGTTAATAATAAAGTTGCTAATGTTCCACTAATTATATTTGTTGTTACTATAGCAGATATTTCAGGTAATATAGTACCAGCTGGAGGAATAGTTAATTTAAAAGTAGCCGCTGTCCAAAATGCTTTTATAGCATTTTCGATTTTTTGAGCAGCAGTTGTAGCAGTATCATTATTCGTAATAGTATTTAATAATGATAATGCATTTGATTTAAAGTAAGTTAATAATCCATCTCCAGAAATATCAATAGCTGATAAAGCATATGTTTCATATGCATCTATAAATACACTCATAGATTGAGAAATTGAAGAATAGTTTGATTTATTTTGTAACCACGAAGTTAAACTATTTTTTAAAGTTGTTTGGGATAAAGCCATTAGTTATTTTTTATTTTTTGTGATAATATTTGAGATAATTGACTTTTAATAGTTGAAAAGGTTGCCGCATTAATAGGAGTACCTGAAGGTCCCACCCCAGTAGGAACAGTTATTGCATTTATAGCATCTATTAAAGATTCGAGTTTTTCTTTTAATGTTTCTCCTAATATTGTTGATTCTAATGAAGCAGTCCCTGCTTTAATATGTACTTCACCTTCTTTATTTATAAAAATATATGAACCTTCTGGATGATAGATGGAAATTTCAGGATTATCATCTTCAGATGATATTGCTATATTAACTCCATTTTTTAAATGAATATTTTTAACATTAGGATATACTGAAGTAAACCCATCAACATTAGATTTTACTTCGTCTTCAAATAAATTACTTGCACTAAAATTAGCAAGATTAACATCAGCTATATAATAAAGTTTTTTATTAAATAAAGTATCATAAAAAAATACCCATACAAGTGATCCAATTTCTGGAACACATGTTAATCCAGATTCAGTTGAACCTCCTATAGATAAATGAAAAGGGAGTGCCCAAGGTAAATCACTATCTAAAATATTTTCCATTAAATAGTTAATTCTTATTTTTATTGCACCATTTTTTATAGCATAATAAGAATCTTGACTATCGTTTTCTATAACAGTTGCATAATGAAGTTCCACTATTTAGTATTCTCCAGAAGGAAAGATTGAATATCTTGTAATTTCGGAATTTTAATTTGTGTTCCTACCGGAACTTCAAATATATCAGAAATATTATTTATTAATAAAATTAAATTTTCATAATCAATTATACCAAAATATTGAAAACTTAATAAATATGGTTTTTCAATTTCTTTTTGTGTTAATCTATGATTATAATATCCCTTAGTAAATTTAAATTTACTAAAATTAACTGACATAGGATCATATATTACTTCTGGATCTGTTTCTATAGTTGTATAAATATTTTCTAACATTATAACGACGGTACCCCTCCTATAACAGCCCCCTTCTGAAGAGGTAAATTAGATTGGGAAGAAGTAGAAGTAGTTGGAGACTTAGATTGAGTGACAGCAATTTCTGTATTATAAAAAATTTGATCAGATGCTGGAAACAATCCAGAAAATGTAATATTCATTTCTCCCCATAAAGGATATCCTTTTTCTGTTTTTTGTTTTGATATTATAGGTTGACATGTTGTTATAAAAGCATAGTTTAAATAAATTACACCTGGAATTTCAAGTGAAATTATTTTAGATTTATAATCAAATGTTTCTTTAGCAGTTCCATATTGATTTTCAGATTTTTGTGCTGCTTTGTATAAGCTATTAACTTCAGCATCTTTTCCTTGACTAAGCATGTCTCCAATATTTCTTGCTCCTATACCAGGTACTGTAAAAGTTTGATTTGAATTTTTAGTTAAAATACTTAAAGACATAATATATTTCATTTTATCAAATACATCTTTTTTAGGATCTGTTTTTGTATAAAAGGAAAGTTTTGTTGTAAATTTTATTGGATCAGTTTTTGTCCAACGAGGTAAATCAAACATATTTTTAAAGGTAATAAATTCATTTCTTATGGTACCCGCTGCCGCCGCCATATTATTTACCATGTCTGTTCCAGCATCTAATGATGGAACTAATCCACCCCATGTTTGAAATTGAGAAGCTGTTTCGATATTTATATCTTCTATTAATGGAAAATCAAATACTGTTTTAGAACCATGCACTTGTAAATATAATCTATTTGCCATAATTTTATTTATTAATTTTTTACTTTATCCCATGAATTACTTTTTTTATATTCAATAGTTGTTTTAGATTCTTTTGTAGCTTTTACTGTTTGTTTCGTATTATCTTCTACAGTTCTTGTTAATCTATCGACAGATGCTTTTAATTCTTTATTTGCATTTTCTATTGTTTTAGCTGAAAGTGTTCCGTATGCTTCAGCTTCTTTTACTCTTCTTTCTGCAATTTCTTTAGCTATATCTTCATCTTTTTTCCCAGAACGATATATATCCCTATTTATACTAAGCTTATCTAAAACTTTAGCTAATTTACCTTCTTCAAATTGTTTTCTTTCTTGTTTTAATTTAAGTAATTCTTGCTCATAATAAATTTTTTGTAATTGGGGGGAATATATTTCTTTTATTTTTTCTTTTTTTTCTTTCTCTGCTAATTGTTTGGCTGTTATACCAAGGCGTTCTGCCCATTTAGGAGAATATTTTTCAAAAGAAGCAAATATCCATTTTAATAATTGATCCCAAGTAGATTTAAGTTGCTTTTTAATTATTTCCCATAATTTTATCATTTCAGGTTTTACATATTGCCAAATCATATCAAATTCTTTTTTGAATACAATATATAATAATCCCGCTTTTAATAATTCTCCTAACCAATGTCCAGCCTTTTGTTTTAATCCTTTAAATGCTTCAATACTTTTTTCAAACCATCGATTTTTTAAAATAAATTGATTATATTTATCTAATATTTTATCTTTAATTTTAGCATACTTTGATTTTTTTTCATCCCGAAGTATCTTAAATAATTCAAGCTCTTTTTCTTTTATTTCTTGACGAGATTGATAATCTTCTACTTGTCTTTTTTGATCATCAGATAAATAATCTTCAAAATCTCTAAAATGATTTGCAAAAATATGCATTTGGGATTTAAA
>Ga0265293_10013132_pt1 | contig 10818 bp, 6 predicted proteins | sample Munlanlewell138R_FD_192505 | JGI IMG/M metagenome (GOLD analysis project Ga0265293, IMG submission 192505) | Leachate microbial communities from a municipal landfill in Southern Ontario, Canada - Leachate well 138R | ecosystem: Engineered > Solid waste > Landfill > Unclassified | place: Canada... | reverse complement strand
TATAGAGGAGAGGAGTTTAGAGCTTTTTTATGATGAAAAATTTCTTAGGGAGAGGAAGGAGACACTTAAGGGAAGATATGGAATATTAAGGCGGTTAAAACTATCCTATGATGATCTAAAGATGAAAAAATACGGAGAGATGTTTATTTATTGGAATAGGGGTACTAAAGATGTTAGAAAAGTCATTATTCTAGAAAACCATTCTACATTTTTTACATATAAGAGAATAGCGGAAGAAGGCAAAAGCATTTTTGGTTTTTATCCAGATATTTTAATTTATGGAGAAGGAAAGAAGATAGAAAATTCCTTTTCCTTTATAGAAGAAATTGCAGATTTAACCACAATTGAAGTTTTATACTTTGGAGATATTGACTCTGAAGGCTTTGGTATATATACAAGGCTCAAGGAAAGGTATCCAAAAGTAAATATTAGCCTACAAAAACAAGCCTATGTAGATTTAATTAATTTATGCAATAGGGACTATCCAAACAACCAGGTTAAAAACTATTTGTATCTAGAATGTTTTCTAAATGAAATGGATGTGTTTTTAGATTGCTATCAAAAGGAAAAACTATTAAATGTTTGGAGCAATGACTATAGAATACCTCAAGAGTTAATTAATTATGAATACTTATTAAAGGTGATGGAATGATTATTGAAAAGGGTTTCCACAATAGGATGAAGAAAATAATGGTAATTCGACTATTAGGTGCAGGTATGGAGCTGGGAGAATTAAATGATTATTCCCATGAGATATGCTTTCTTTTAATACAAAATATATTTAAAAGAGAGTTAAGTGAAAATCCTAATAGGACTAAAGAGGATATGATTGCCATAACTGACAGCATCATTAAAAACATGAAATTAGAAGCTTCTAGGGAGATGGTTGAAAGGATTGTAGATGGTACTCTTTGGTATAGGGATCCTAATAAGCAGGAAAGCTTTAAAATAGAAATATTCAATGAAGAAAAAAAATTTAAAGAAGACTTTTCCTTCAGGTATTTTACCATAGATAGAGAAAATAGCCATTGGGAGCAGGGAGGCTCCACCGTATATATGCTTACAGAGGAAGCACAAGAAATGATTTTCATCACAAGGGAGATAATGGAGGAATTTGGTTTTGACTTAGAGCAATTTTATACATTGCAATTGATAAAGACTGGAAACCTTTCCAAGGCAAATAATAGTATCGATGGTTTAATCGCCCGTGTTAGGGCACTGATCAAGAGAGAGAAGGATTATAGAAGACATATTATTAGAAATCCTCAAAATATTCTTTTTGATAGAAGCATTAGAGGCAGAAAATCTGAGATGGAAATAAAGGAGCAGTTTGAAGAAGAACAGGAACTATTTCACAAGATGTTTTCTTGGAAGAGTAGATATAATTCCCTACCAGAGGACAAAAAGCTTGAGGCGGAGGAAATGTTTATTAAACTTGAAAGAGCTCGGGCACTACACGACAGTCTTGCCAAGCATGTAATGGAAAATCTAGCTTTGGAAATGGAAATAAGAGTGAATCATCCTGAAAGCTTTTGGAATATCTCTCGCTACAGCTTTAAAAAGGACATTTGGCAAAACCAGATAGTTAAAAATGGGCTAAAAACTTTAGACGATTTAGAACTAATACTAGAGCCCCTATTCTCTCCTAAGATAGAGTTTATCTATCCTCTGCCTTGGGCCTGGGCAGAACAAAAGATAATATATAAGAAGGCCATTAAAAAGTATGAAGAAGATATTATAGAGGAAAAATGGAACTTTAAGGAGACGGATTGGGAGCTGATAGTGGAGTTGTGGGAAGAAGTATTTGTGTCATTAATAAATAATAATCGCTTCAATATCCTTGAATTAAACGAAAAGGACGAGATTGGAAGGGAAAAATGGCTAAGACAAAGGGCAAATATTGATCTATTTATGATGTTTGTAATATCACCTGTAGTACTTCAAAGAAATCATAATGGAGAAGATGAAAGGCTTAGAATATTTGAATTATTATGTAGTAAGGATGAAAAATTTCAAGCTTTAGAAGGGAAAAAGATTTTCTCCAGACTAGAAGATACTGAAGGATATTTTAAATGGAGGGAGCTGTTCATATCTCCATACACAATATATATTAGGGAGTGAGGTCATGAGCTATACATCTGAAGATATTAGACTTGCCAGTGAATTGTTTTTTCATTTATTAAACAATAGGATTCTTCCTCTATCGGATACTTTGGCATCCCAATATGGAGAGAATAATGAACTTAGGGAAATCGTAAAGACTATGGCTGAGGAGGCAGGTTTACATATATTTAGTACTAGGGAAAATTTGCATTTGGTATCGGAAAAGGAAAACTCCATATTTGCCACAACTTATACCCAAATGAAGGAAAAATACAATAAACTTTTAAGGAAGAAGCATTTTTATTTGGCCAATATTATTATTTCCGTGTATTTGGCGGAAATTGACAGGGAGAGCAATTTTTCCTTCAGAATAGAGGATGCTGCAATATCCTACTACAAACTGGAAGAATTGGTATCGGAAACCCTAGATTCTTGGAAAAAGCGAAATGAAGAGGAGAACTTTTCCGAGGATTTTGCCATAGCCATAGATGAGATACATCATCTTTGGACTGTAGAAATGTCCCATTCCAAGATGAATAAGGAAGGCACCTTAAGCCTTTCTTCCAGTAACAGATTAGGCTTTATAAATGAGGCTTTAAAGCCCTTAGAACAAGAAAAATTAATTATAAATTTACAAAATGAATATAAAATAATACCAGAGAAGGAACTGTATGAGAGATTGGACTATCTATATCACGGAGGAGATAGATATACAGAAATAATGGATTTAATTAAGGATACTAGGGAGGAAAGAGACCATGCCTAAACTATCTAAGATTAGACTAACAGGATGTAAATATGATGGGCTGAGAAAGGAACATGAAAACTCTATCTTTGATTTAACAAGGGGAGAAAGGCCAGACCATACCCTTTTTACCTTGAAAAATAATGGGGGCAAGGGTGTGATGATGCAACTTATATTTCAATTGCTGCTACCAGAGACAAAGTGGGGGAAAAATAATGGCAATCAAGTGATTTCAATGTTTTACGATATTAGAGAAAAGCTACATCCCTTTACCTTTCATGTGGTTTTAGAGTGGGTGCTTGACACTATACCAGAAAAAAGACTAATAACAGGCATTGGTATGAAGTCAGTGATTAAAAATACTAGTGCAGAAGATGAAGAAAATACAGGACTGTCTTATATTCTATATACTTATGAGCATAACAACAATGGGTATTATACAGTGGAAACCTTACCTCTCTATGATAATAAGAGGAGGGAGGCAGTGGATTTAACGGTCTTAGAAGAGTTCCTAAATGATAATAAAAGGGACTTTATAAAGTACAGCCAATCCAGTGGTAGGAGGAAAGACTCTGACTATTTTAGATATTTAGAAAGTAGGGGTATTTATAGAAACGAGTGGCTTACTTTGAAATCCATAAATAGATCAGAAGGAGGAATAAGTGATTATTTTAGTTCTGCCAGTGACAATAAGGGCGTATTTGATAAGGTGATAATTCCTGCTATCAGCGAAAATATTAGAAACTATTCAGGTGAAGATGAGAATAGTCTAATTGAAATGTTTAAAAGCAATCTATCTATTACTAAAGATCTACCAATACTCTTAAAAAGGGAATCAGACTATAGGGAGCTTATGTTTAGTATAGAGCCTTTAATTTTAAATTCAGATAGTGGGGCTAGATTTGTCGATCAAAGAGATAGGCTCATAGATGAAGGCAATGATATATTTTATATATTAAATGATGAAAAGATGGTGCTAAATGGAGAAATAGAGAAGTGGTCTTTGTCCAATAAAAGAGCAGTAGATGAAAAAGAAGAACTCTACTTTAAAAAGGATAATATAAACTATAATAGGATAAGGAAGGAATTATTATCTAAAGAAGATGAAGCTAAGGCATATGAGGAAAGCTTGGAAGAAAAGGAAACTGGGCTAGTGGAAAAACAAGGGGAATTGACCCTTTTTAATATAAATAAAATACTGTATGGAAAAAGGAAAGTTGAAAAGGATATAGAAAATAAAAATATAGAAAAGGAAACCATGTTAAACAACTTAAATCTCCAAGACATCAGGAAAAGGGCAGTGGAGTTGGATGATGAACTGGAGTTGGAATGGGAAAAAACAAAGTCCTTGTGGACTAAAGAGGAAATAAATTTTAAAGGATATATTAACTATACCGAGGATTTAATGGAGCAAGAAAAAATCAAAAGAAATAAATATTTATCTAGAAAAGAAACGCTACAAAATGAAATAAATCAGTTTAAAATATTGGAGGAAAATCTGGAAAGGAAAAGAAAAAGATTAGAAGAAGACTATGATATGATGAGTTTAGGTTTTCCAGAGAGAATACTAGAAGATTTAAATTCTAAGAATACAACGCTCTTAGATAAAAGAGAAAAAACTCTAAAGGAATTAGACGGATTTCAAGAAAAGGCAAACAATCTTAAAGCAGAAATTAATAGACTTGACTTTATCGTAGGTGAAAAGAACAAGGAAAGGGATGCTCTTAAATCCCTTATAGAAAAGCAGGAAGTACAAGAACTAGAATTGGCCAGAACAGTGTCTCAACTTCTTTTTAGAACTTACGATGGAAGGGTATTAGACAATAATTGGTTTGAAAAATCCATAGAGGAGCTAGAAAATTTAAGCAAATTAAAGCTTAAGGACCAAGAGAATATCCAAAATGCTATATGGGAGAAAAACATTCAAAGGACTTTGAACAAGGAAGAGTATTATATACCCAATAGAGATATACTTGTGCTTAAAGAAGAAATCCAAAGGTTAGGTATCCATGTGGAAACGGGGATAGCTTATTTACAGGGATTGGACAATGTGGAGAAGGGAAAAATACTAGGAGAAAATCCAGGATTTATATACTCACTAGTCATAAGCAGTGAAAGGGAATGGGATTTAATACTTAAGAATTTAAAGGAAGATATTTTTTTAAGCAATATGGTTCCCATATTTATCCCCAGAGAAGTAGGGAAAACTCCTAATCAAAACTTTAGGGTCATTGCAGGCAGGTCTAAGAAACTGGTAGAGAAAAATAATTTTCATATGTGGAAAAACTCTTTGGAAGAAGAATTTAGTAGAATTCTAAAAACTAAGGAGAACATTGGAATAGATTTAGAAGAAATAGGGAAGGCAAAGGAAGAGTTAAAACTTTTTATCAACAAGAAGATAGTTTATAACTTGAATTTGGAATTAAAGAGAGTAGAGAGCCTTATAGTGGATGAAGAAGAGAAGGAAAGGGTCTTTAGGGAAGATTTAGGAAACATATTAAATAAGTTAGAATTAGGAAAGTCAAATTTATTGGAAATAGAAGCTTCCTTAGCAAAACTGGAGAAGGATATAAAGCTAGTGAAGGACTATATGGATGAATTAAGAAATGTGGAAGAAAGGCAAACTTTGATTAACAAAGTCAATGAAGAGTTAAAAACTATAAATATTGATATTTCATATATAGATGATTTTGTGGAAGAAATAAGATATAGTCAAAGTGAGTTGAAGCAAAAACATTTTGAATGGAAGTTTGACAATAATAAGACCATAGAAAGGTTGAAAAATTTCATAAAGGAAGCCCAATTAAATTTTAATATTGATAAATCCTATAAAACATCAAATATGCCTAGTTTTAACACTAAAGGCCGTGAACTTGTTTTCCTCCTTGAGGAAAGAGAAGCAATAGAAAAGGATATAATCAGTAAAAATACTGAGCTGGCTTTAATTGATAATGATATAAAGCATTTGAATCAGGAACTCCAAAGATGGCTGGAGGAATTGGAAGAGGTGGATGAAAACTGGAAGGAATTCAATGAATTAATCATTCCACCCCTGGAGATTGATATTAGGATAATGGAACTGAAAAAAAATATAGAAGAAATGGGAAGAGAGAAGGAAAGGATAAGTTCTAAATTATATACATTAAGAGGTGAGATAAAAGCTACTAAGAGGAATCTAAATATGGTTGAAAATCAAATCTTTAAAGACCATGGCCGCGTTGCCATGATAATAGATTTTGAAAATATAGATGAAGAAGCATACAATGTGGATTTAGATATAAAATCCAACAAAGATTTTCTTGAACTATGTGTGGAAGAACTGGATAAAAACAAAAGAGATTTAAATCGATTAGAGATAAACCTAAATAAAATCAGCCACAAACCAGAGCTGGACTTTACAAAGGGAAAGATGAGCAAGGCATTAAAGGATAGAATAGCAACTAACATTGATGTGGTGGTAGATACTTGGCAGCAAAGATTGGTTAATAATCAGTTGGAAATTGATAAGACTATTGATGAGGGAGAAAGAAATAGGACTAAATTTATTAAGGAGATAGAGTTAAAACTAGGTGAAGATAGGTTGAAGAAAAAGGTTCTCTCCACCATAAGGGAGGTTAATATTGGAAACTTTAGGAATAATAGGGAGTCCTTTAATAGTATGAAGGAACACTTTTCCTTAGAACTGATGAAACTAACCAAAGACAAGGAAAAGGCTGAAGAAGCTATGAAACAATGGACTAACAGGGCTTCCATATATGTGATTAGAATGATTGAGACCTTAAAGGATATGTTATCTTCTATGAATTATATTAATGATAATGGATATGTATTTCCCTTAGTAAAGATAAAAGGTATAGAAAGACTTCCGAAGGAAAAGGATGAGATAGAATATTTGCTAAAAGAATATTTTGTTGAATCCATAGCTAAGATTTTGCAGAAAAACGAAAATATAGAAAATATAGATGATAGATTTATAGAAAACCTAGTAGGGGACAATATGATTTTTTCCAAGGCCTTGCAAGGTAGATATCCAGTACTATTAGTCTATAAAATGACGGAGAACAATGAATTTAAATTTGCAAAAGCAAGGGATGAACACTATGCTACTTGGGAGGCTATCAACAAGGGAGAGGGAATATCTACAGAGGGAAGTGGGGGACAGACCTTATCTGTCACAACCTTTGTAACTATGATGATAATGAGTTTTAAAAAGAAGCATATAGGTAATGAAAACCCTTCTACCATACTTTTATTAGATAATCCATTTGGCAAAGCTTCTGGTAAACATGTTTTGGACCCGATTTTTGAAATCGCTGATAAGCTGAATTTTCAACTTATTTCCTTTGCGGCCCCTGAGATTATTAAGGTGGAAATAAGTGAGAGATTTCCAGTTTTTTGGGAACTAAGGATAGAAGATGGAAAGATTGTCCATGGAGGGAGAGTAATTAAATAAAATAGATTTTATTGGGTATATGATTAATAAGAATTACCAAAGGAGGTATATCCATGAAGATTAGAGAAATAATGAGGTCACCTGTAATATCAGTAAAACCTAGTGACACCGTTGGTAGAGTATTACAAATCATGAAAAATGAAAATGTTAATGGTACACCTATTGTAGATGAAGGAAATCATATTATGGGGATAATTGTTAAGGCTGATATTTATCGGTTTTTAATGGATCCAGGACATTATGAAAGCTGCCCTGTGGAATGGGTAATGACTAAGGAAGTTGTAAAGGCATATGTGGATGAAGATATAATAGAGGTGGCAAAACGATTGAGACACAAGGATATTATAGCCTTACCAGTTCTAGAGGGGGATGTGCTTGTAGGGATTGTATCCATAGAGGACTTTGTAGATTACTATATTATGACTAATAAATAGGACAAGACTCCTGTCTATATTCTTTCCCATTTATGATATAATAAATTGGGGTGATCTATATGGCTTATAATATTTGTAAAAGATGCAATGTATTATTTGAAGGAAGTGGTCGGTCCTATTGTAGTAGCTGTTTGGAAAAACATAGTAAGGATCAGGATTTGATCATTGAATATGTGAAAAGACATCCTGGTTCTACTGTTATAGACATTATTGTAGATACAGGTGTTACTCTAAAGAGTATCAACCTATTAGTAGAAGAAGGATATGTTTCCTATGTAAATAATGGTCTTGAAACAGTGGACAATCAGGAGCTTACAAATAAGATTAAAAAGCTAATAGACACAGGAAGTAGATTTCATTTAAAAGGTTCATTAGAATAGAAAAGCCATATCAGAGTTGATATGGCTTTTTTTTAATATTTAAATACGGAAATAGAATCCCTTAGTTCTGTTGCCAATGTGGCTAAGTTCATAGCTGAGCTGGCGATTTCTTCCATGGCTGCAGTTTGTTGTTCTGCACTGCTTACGACTTCCTCTGATGAACTAACGGTTCTACTGGACAAATCAGTTATGATGTCGAAGCTATCAGTTACTTCCACTGAGCTTAAGGAGACTTCTTTTGTCAGTCTAGTCACTTCTTCAACTTGTTCAGCTACTATATTGATTTCATTCAATATTTCAGTGAAACTATTACTCGACTCACTTACTATTTTTACTGACTCATCAACTTCAATATTGTTTTGCTCCATTGACTTCACTGTGTTGTCGATTTCATTTTGAATATTCAATATTAAATTTGATATTTGGCTTGATGAGTAGGAAGTTTGCTCTGCCAGCTTTCTAACCTCTTCAGCTACTACTGAAAAGCCTCTGCCAGCCTCACCAGCCCTAGCAGCTTCAATGGCAGCATTTAAAGCGAGAAGGTTGGTTTGTTCAGCTATGGCACTAATTGTATCTACTATCTTTTCAATTTCCTTAGAGCTATCGTTTAGTTTATAGATTTCCTTTGATGTTTGCTCTGTAGATCCTTTAAGCTTATTGATTTTATTTACAGCATCCTTAGATGAGAGTATCCCTTTTTCAGCAGAATCTAGAGTGTTTTTTGTAGACATATTGATTTTATCAATATTTATAGCTACACAATCAATGTTGTCTGTCATTTTAGTTATTGCAGCATTAGATTTTTCAATGGATTCTGCTTGTATGTTGGCAGAATTAGCAACTCCAATTACAGTGTTTGAAACCTGCTCTGATGAAGCCGTTACCTCTTCTGATGCTGCTGATAGCTCTTGGCTTGTTGCAGCTACCTGTTCTGAGACTTGAGCGGACTGGGATATGACTTCCCTTAGACTAGAGGTCATGGTATTAAAGGCATTTGCCAGTAAGGATATTTCATCATTTGAATCTACTTCTATAGACTGGGTCAGGTCACCAGCCGAGACTTTTTCTGTGATATTTATTAATTCTAGTATAGGCCTAAAGGAACGATTTAAGAATATATAGAATGCTACTAATAATACCACAAATATTGCTACAGTAAATATTAAGGCGTTTGTCCTAATTTGATTTATACGATTTACTAAAGCTGTTCTATCATTTACTATTTTAAAATATCCAGAAGGTTTTCCTTGATAATCTGAAAAAGGTAGCAAGGTTACATTAAACTTCTTATCTGCTGTTTGTAAATATTGGGTTTCATTATTTTTAAGGGAATTTACATATTGGTCTTCATTAACATTCCATATATCTTCATCAACGGTACTGGTCAACAGACTTTCTCCTTCACTTCCTTCATCTAAAAACTGGTAGATAAAGTATTCTCCACCATAGCTTTCTTTTATGGTTTGAATAAAGCTGTTTCCAAAGTCTGAGCCATACTCCACAGTACCAATATGTCTACCTCCATGGGATATGGGGACTACTACTCTAAAGCCAAATCCTCCTACACCCTTTTCTAATCCTCTGATGATTTCTTTTTTTTCATTGGCTTCATTTACAGTGAAACGAAAGCTTTTTAGACTATCTCCATATTTAGAAGGTTGATGAAGCCTTAAGAAAGAAGTTGAATCAGGTAAGTGAAATTGTACCTGAGAAATTTCTTTAGCTATGCTATCATATGAGGGTAAAAGCATTTCTTCTAGGGCGACACGATTTCTTTCTGCAAATAGTCTTTGAACTTCAGTATTGTTAGCTAGAGACAAGGCACTAACCTGGGCTGTTTCTAGCTGCCCCTCCATTTGTATATGTAGGGAATGGGTCAATGTTTCAAGCATTTCTTGTTCTTTTTCGATGATAGTTTTTGTAGTGGCATCAAATGTATAGATGGATAGTATTGAAAATATTATCAGTACAGATACTGTAAAGCCCACAAAAATCTTAGTCTTCAGTGACATATAACTCCCTCCTTTGATTATTAATAATGGTTATAGTCTGTTTTAATTATACCCCAAATTTGTATATAAAGTAACAATATTCGACTAAAATATGACAAAAGAATAAGACTAGGCACCTAGTCTTATTCTTCTTTTTCCCAAGCATCAAGTTTTTCCATAATCCTATCATAGGTTTCCCTAGATATGTCTGGAAGTCCGCCTAACATTTTTTCAGCCTCTTTAAAACCTTGATCAATAGCTTTTCTAAGGGTACCTAACTTTGATTTATCTCCTCCAGATATGGCTATGGCAAAGTCTACAATTCTTTGGCTTACCTTCTCTACTCCCAACTCTCCATCAGGGCCGATTAAGGATTGAGCTTCTAGTCTAGCTGTCTCGTCTACTTCAACTATTTCATCTGGTTTTAATAGGTTCAAGGTCTTTCCTTGACGCTTTAACATTTCCTCTACTATTCGTATGAGCTGAGCATGAGCTTGTTGACTATCTCTTTTTAGCCTGTCCACAGTATTCTTATCATAAACATGGCCAAGATCTTTTTTAGGCTCAGATTTCTCATATACAGCAGCAGGAGTTTCTTTAGCTTCAGGCTTTTCTTGAGCTTTTTTCTCTGACTCTACTTTTTCTGTATTAGCTATGGCTGGTGTTGGTTTTATATTTTCTACTTTCATTGTCATCACCTCTACCATAAATA
>Ga0265293_10013131_pt1 | contig 10818 bp, 11 predicted proteins | sample Munlanlewell138R_FD_192505 | JGI IMG/M metagenome (GOLD analysis project Ga0265293, IMG submission 192505) | Leachate microbial communities from a municipal landfill in Southern Ontario, Canada - Leachate well 138R | ecosystem: Engineered > Solid waste > Landfill > Unclassified | place: Canada... | reverse complement strand
TAATGAACAATCATCTCTAATACGGCTAATTACAGCAAAGCTTAGGAAAACTAAGTTTAAAATGCCTTAGAGTTTAGTAATGTCCGTGCTGTTTGAACGCAAGTGAGTTCACGGAATTACTTAACGAAAAGGCATTTTAAACTGTGTTTTCCTTGCTGAAGCTGTATAGCAGTGTTAGAGATGATTGTTCATAGGATGTAATACCCCCGAGTGAACAGAAACACTGAATATGTTCGTTGGTAAAGCTGTATTGCAGTGTTAGGGATGCTGTTCAAAAAAAGCCATAAGGATATGAACCGCAACCTTAAATATTATTTTAATAATGCATTTCTTGTGCACCTTTAACATTATTAATAAATATTATGTTAATAAAGAAACTGGTTCGGAGGTAATATTTATGAATGAAAATGCTCTTTATGAAATGAACATTAGCCCATCCTGTTATCCTAATTTTCAGCTTGCTAAAGCGTATATACCATTTCAGCATCTTAATTGTGTATACCATCCGGTGACAGGGCTTTATAAAGGTACAATGTTTCCAGAACTTTACAGACCTTATGGTCTAGATCCGGAATATGTAGTTGATCAATAAATTGGAGGTGTAGAAGATGAAAAATGAGCGTGAAGAATTATTAAAATGTATAATGGCTTTTGATTTTGCTGCAATTGAAATGAATCTATATCTTGATACCCACCCTTTTGATATGTGTGCAATAAATCTTCACAATTATTATGTTACCCATGGAAAGGCTCTTAGAGATCAATATGAAAGATTATATGGTCCTATTACTGCAAATTCACCACATTCAAGGTATCCTTGGAAATGGATAGAAAGCCCTTGGCCATGGGAACAGCAATGATTTATTTTTAAAAAGGAGGTAAATGTTATGTGGATATATGAAAAAAAGCTTGAATATCCAATAAAAATTAAAACTAGGAATCCTAAAATGGCAAAGTATGTAATCACACAATATGGTGGTCCGGATGGAGAACTTGCAGCTTCATTGCGATACCTCAGTCAAAGATTCAGTATGCCAACTGAAGAAGCAAAAGCTATTCTGAACGATATAGGTACGGAGGGGTCACAATGTACCACTCCTTTTCCACAATCATCAGATTCTCTGCTGTAATCGCAGGAGGCTTCTTTTCCTCCTCCTGTACGCTTTTGAATGTCTTTCAGGCTTTCAATTACATACATCCAAATTGTTGGCAGCAAATTCAACGCCACATCAACCCGGTCGTGACCATAAATAACTATTTTGTCAAGCAAGCTCCCATAAAAGTTATCCTGCTTCTCCGTGCAGTTAACAATGCCTTCTACTGATTTCCTCACATCTGCCTTTATATCCTGACATGAATAGGAAAGGCTCTGCTTTTTCTTTGCAGCACTGATTTTATCAGCAGCGAGCCAAATATCGGCATCATATTTTTCATTCATCATCCGCATTTCATCCTTAGTAATATTCTGTGAAAAGAAAGCGTCCAGCACGCTTTTTTTCTTCTCTGTCAAGTCATGTATCTGCTTTTGAAGTTTCTCAAGATTTAATTGCTCACTGCTCTCACTGCCACGTATAACATCGGTTACAATATTTGTGATATTTTCAATAACGGCTTTTTTATCGACAGACAGCGATGAAACAGTTTGTTTTAAAATGTTCATACACATTTCGTCCCTGATTTGCCTGCCAATATCACAACCGACTTCATTGCCTGCTTTGTCTTTTCTTTTTCTGCCATAGGCGGCTGCAGTCCCACAGCGCCAACATTTATATTTACTGTTATCATTACGCTTTTTGTAACGTGCAACAAAGGTAGCACCACAGTTCGCACATTTTATTTTCCCCGACAGCGGATACCGGTTTCCATGCCCTTCTTTTACACTGCCGTCAACATCACGACGTTCAAGCTCCTTTTGTGCTTTGTTCCACAGCTCACGGTCGATTATCGGCTCATGATGGTCGCGTATGTAGACCTTTTCTTCCGCACCGTGATTGTACTTTTTATCATGGGTCAGATAATCAGGAGTATAGGTCTTTTTCTGACAAAGGTCACCGCAATATTTTTCGTTCCGGATGATCTTGAGTATTGTGGTATTTCTCCAAAACACATTCCCGCTCAGGGTTTTATAGCCTGCCTCCCGAAGTTCTCTTGCAATTACAGAGGTGCCTTTCCGCTCGTTTACATATTTATGAAAGATCAGTTTAACAATTTCAGCACCCTCGGGATTGATAGTCATCCCGCCGTTCTTTACATCATAACCGAGCATGCTCCTTCCGAACACCACGCCCTTCTCCATCTGCCGCGTCTGTCCCCATTTCACTCGGCTGCTGGTTTTCCGACTTTCCTCCTGTGCAATACTGCCCATAATGGACAGCCGAAGCTCAGAATCAGGCTCAAATGTATTGATACCGTCATTTAAGAATATAACGCCTACTCCTTTCCGACGCAAATCTCTCGTATAAGATATTGTATCAAGAATATTCCTCGAAAAACGGCTGACCTCTTTTGTGATAATCATATCAAAACGGCCAAGATTAGCATCGTTTATCATACGGTTAAAAGATGCACGTTTTTTAGTGGACGTTCCTGAAATACCTTCATCGGCATATATATCAAACAACTCCCAATCAGGCTTACACTCTATGTATTCCTTAAAATATCGCTGCTGGCTTTCAAATGAATTTGTCTGATCCTCTTTATCGGTGGAAACACGGCAATATGCTGCAACTTTCATCAATAGCACATCCTCTCCTTTCTTTGCTATTTTACCATGAGCGATGATTTATTACGAATGTGCCGAACAAAGCTCACGGGAGGTGGAGACATTCCGCAGCAAATATGGCCTACGTTAGCAGCAGTGTGTCCCCATCAAGTAATCACTTCCTAAATTGCTCAGTTAACTTATCAATACATTTCTGACACTGCATTTCATCAATAATCCCCTGTTCCGTTAAGGTGAGCAGAACAGCTTTTTGGTATTGAAATAAAAACTCAGTCTGAGAATTTTTATTAATATCTACATGATTTTCAATTCCAACAAGCCTTATAACCTTTTTTTTAATTCTGCTCACCTCCAGTCACAGCCTGTTACTATAGTAATATTCTTAAAAATCTTGTTGTTGCCTGTCCTCAAGTTACTTTGTGATGTGTCTATTATTCAGCAGATTTTTGGGGCAAAAGCAAGCCCCCTTTTACAAAATGCAATTTAAATTTAACATTTCTGTAATAAATAATAATTTTAAGAACTTTTTTGGCTATTTAAATATTATGATAAGAACGTAAAAATCCCGAAAAGCCTAATTATTTGGCTTTTCAGGATCTTTCTTCTCAGAAAAGATTTAACTCTCTGTGGGGTATTACCCCACACACTGCTTCTATGCCGAATATATCACTTTCCCACTATCACTAGTGATATGCCTCAATAACTATTTTAACGTATAATACCTGTCACGGTTACTACCATGTGCAACTATAATATCTTTATCACACATATCCTTAAATATTTCTCTAACCCTTGTTGCACTAAGACCAGTTATTTCTCTAGCTTGCCTGTTGTTTATTTGTTCATTCTGCATTAAAAATTTAATAATTTTATCAACGGTTATCGACGGTTTTTTATCGACGGTTATCAACGGTCTTTTATACGTTAAGCCTGCTTTACTTAATTCTTTAATTTCGATAATCGTCTTAAATACATCTCCTTCAATAAATACAGGTTTACTTTCTGAATAGATTTTGCAATACTTTTTAATGTTTCTGATTCCTGACCCCAGCTCTTCAGCCCAGCCAATTTCTTTGAAGACCCTCGCAATCACAGGATTTTTAGGATACGGCACAAAATTATCAATATCAATCTGGCCAAACCCCTGTGGCTTATTTCCATTCTCCGTGATAACCCTTTCACTTTCTATTATGAACTTTGCAGGATACGGATTTGAATACTCCCTGTGAATTAAAATGTTTGCAACGACTTCACGAAACAACTTATTTCTAACACTGACCCGTACATCCCCTTCAAGATAAAAGGGATCATCAAGATGTTTTTCAACAAAGTGCATCAATCTGTCATAACTTTCAATTAAATTGCATCTAATATCATCTCTGTCATCATACCGATCTAGGTTTTTTCTACGCATAATTGCATCAGTTTTATGGTAAGGCAAAACAGAGATAATTGATTCATCCTTTCCAAAAAGCAATATACAAGCGAGCGTGAGACCTTCCTTCCCTGTTTTAAAATCCTTCTGAATTAGTCCTGCACTTCTTAAAAGCTCTTCATTATTCATACTGTTCCAGGGATGATTCGGTTGCCTGTTTGAGGCCATTATTCTAACCCTGTCGATGACCACAGTCTTTAAATCATTCATTGCTGCATATGGATATATCTCATTTTCCGTAAACGTTCTCTGTTTTCTTATAAAAAGATTGGCTACCAAATCTGTATTGTTGGTAATATCAAAATCACCGTCTTCGTTTCTATCATAGATTCTGCCATTGCACCTGTGCACCTGTGAACTTTCCGGGACAAAGACCTGTAAAACAATTCTCCCATCAATATTATACTCATCTACAGATAAATATACAGGAGGAGTAATCTTCTGGGGATTGTTAATAGCAGTCACAAAGTCTTTTTTAACTTGTTCAACTGCATCTTTATTTATACCAACAATAGTTCCGTCATCATTTATACCAAGTAACAAATTTCCCCCATTACGATTAAGAAATGAACAAACTGTTTCAAAGGCACTTTTGGGGCACGAATCTTTGCATTCCTTAAACTCTGTTGTAATTCCCTCTCCCCTATCAATGATGGACATGGAGTCGTATATCCCTTTTCCGTGTTACATTGTAAACACGATATAGGTACTGAAGAACTTGCTCATCTAGAGATGGTCGGAACAATGGTATATCAATTGACAAAAGGAGTTCCTGCAGATGTCTTGGAAAAATATGGCCTTGGCGCATATTATTCAGATCATGACCACGCAGTTTATCCAGTAAGTGCTTCGGGAGTTCCTTTTACAGCTGCTTATATACAATCCAAGGGAGATCCAATAGCTGATTTGCATGAAGATCTTGCTGCAGAACAAAAAGCAAGAGCAACATATGAAAACCTTATTAATCTTGCGGATGATCCGGATGTGATTGACCCACTAAGGTTTTTAAGAGCAAGAGAAATTGTACACTTCCAAAGATTTGGTGAAGCTTTGGGCATTGTGCAAAACAAGCTTTCACAAAAGAAGTTCTATATTAATAAGCCAGATGATTATAAACTAAATCTAGGAAAGTATACTTTCCTAGACAATAAAAAAGGGACATAAAGTCCCTTTTTTGCAAACTACGATTGCTAAATACATAAAAACAAATTACAGATCTTTAAGCTCATCCATACACTTTTCGCAAATGTTTCTGCCCTTATACACGTTTACATCATCTCTAGTATTACAGAAAACACATGACGGCATAAATTTCCTCAGAACAATAGTATCACCGTCAATTAATAGTTCGATATCGTTTTTTTCGTTGAATTCAAATTCTTTCCTTAACTTCTTAGGCAAAACGATTCTCCCTAATTGGTCAACTCTTCTTACAACACCTGTAGCTCTCATAAACTTTAAACCCCTTTCATGACCTTAAAGGCCTTTCTAGTAATTAAGTAATGATATGACTTTAACCTTGGTGTTAGATAAATAACAGTAACTGTGTAATACTGCTATTAAATTATAATTGGTGTTGTATGGTATTTATCTATTACTAATTGTAAATTAATTGCACATAAAAATCAATACTTATTTGAAATATTTTTCAAATTTTAATTGCCAAGAGGTACTTTTCCTCTTTATATACATAATTATTAATTTTTTTTCTTAATATTTAATTAGAAAAAGGCTACATGCTGTTGAACAGCATATTTAGCAGTTTGTATCCTTCATCAATAAATATTCCACTCTTTTTAGCTTCAAGCTCATTATAACTATCAACGAAAGAATTTTTCTCTTTAGCATGGTCATATAGAATAAACGGAACTGGATCTTCTGTATGGGTTCTTAATGACAAGGGTGTGGGATGATCTGGAAGAATAAGTATTTTATAATTATCATACTTTCTTATGCCGGCAAGTATTCTTCCAAGAACAAGTTTGTCAATTAATTCAATTGACTTAACTTTATTATCAATCTCATATCGGTGACCACATTCATCAGGAGCCTCAACATGGATATAAACAAAATCCTTTCCTGAATCAAGCTCCTTTAATGCAGCATCTGCTTTACCTTCAAAATCTGTGTGAATATTACCGGTTGCGCCATGCACATTTACTGAAGTTAGCCCCGCACATAGACCTATGCCTTTAATCAAATCAACAGCAGCTATAACAGAACCTGTCTTTTTAAACTTATCAAAAAACTGTGGCAGATGCGGTTTTTTACCCTGTCCCCAAAGCCAAATAGAGTTAGCAGGCTTCAAACCCCTCTCTTTTCTTTTAGTATTTACAGGATGATCACTCAGAAGATTATAACTTTTTACCATCATATCTAGTAAGACCTTAGAATCATTTCCTTGCGGAAGATAATCAGAAATTTGCCTACCTAATATGTCATGAGGAGGCTCTAATATTAAATCTGCATTATCTTTATTCCATACCATCAGATGTCTGTAGCTGACTCCTGAATAAAATTTAATATCTTGTCTATTAAAACAACTAGAAATCGATTCCATAAGCTTAGATGCTTCTTCGGAAGATATTTCATCTGAACTATGATCTAACATCATTTTCTTATCATACTTCTCATCCTCAGACAGTGTAACAAGGTTACATCTCAATGAAAGATCGCTTTCTGCCATTTCAATACCCATACTAACTGCTTCAAGGGGTGAACGACCGGTATAATATTTTTTTGGATCGTATCCCATAACCGAAAGGTTAGCAACATCACTTGCAGGAGGCAGACCTTCAGGAATTGTTTTAGCCAATCCAACAATTGATTTTGATGCAAGCTTGTCCATATTAGGTTTGAAGGCACACTGCAAAGGTGTATTATTGTTCAGCTCTGGAACAGGATAATCTGACATTCCATCAGCTAATAAGACAACGTATTTGGTGTTCATTAAGAAAATTCCTTCCCAATTACTTGCTCTTTCCTGCCATAATAATTCCATACAGGTGCGTTATGTGAAACTCTTCTAAATGATTTTACCTGTATTTTAATATCAGGATTAACAGAAATTGCAGCATTAACTGCAGCAGTCAATACTGCAATGATCTCATTATTTGAAAGCGTATTAGCTTTTTCTGTGATAACAGCCTCATCACATAATGACGTCTTGTCATCTTTTGGTTGGACACCATCTTTTGTTCTTAGTTTTGATATCAGTGCAATAATAAAAGAAACTACAATTGCTGCCATAATTAAAACCATAATCACTGTAATAGCAATTGTTACAACACTATTCATAAAGTTTTGCTCCTCCTAAATGTGAATATTCCATTAGAGTTAAAGTTATCACAATAAAAATATCAAGTCAATACATATAATTTTTCAATCCGCTTTTTAGGACACTGAATGCTACTGTTCAGACCTTCTATAACTTGAGATATAACTGTGCAATAACGGAAACTTCGCTTCATTTGCAAGAGCTGTAAAAGTTTTCGCTCGGGCAAGCCGAAACTCGCAAAAATACATTTTGAAATATTACTTTGTTGCATGTTTGCGTAGAACAGTCGGCTTGCTTTTCCTCACTCTGACTATACATCTCTAAGCTGCATTTCGCTAATGTTTCCTAACATTGCGAAAGTTATATCTCTTTAGCTACCTGTGAACTGTAACCACTGAATGCTACTATTTACACACCTCTAAATTCATTAAGTGAACAAATCCTACTGAATACTGATATGATTTAGCAAAAAGAGGAATTGGCTTTATTCTCCCAGAAAACCTAGTGAACTGAATATAAAAACGCAGTGTTAAATATTACTGAAAATTGCAATAGTAATTTATTTGAATTAGTCCATTGCCCTGTTTCTTTTTTGTTATACCCTCTGGTAACTTGTCATTCTGATCAAAAACAACTATATTTTTAATCAGAATGCGTGTCATGTCATTAGTCAGGTTCCCACTTTTTAGATAATTTATATAATCTTTAAAAATGCGTTCAACTTCATTTCCATAATTATTTTTACTGTTTTGAACCTTTCTTAACATACCTCGCAGTGAAGCTAATGATTTTTCCAAGAAAGCATTTGTACGTTCAAATAGCTCTACAGAAATCCTGCCTTCTAGTTTATCCATATATAAGACATCCTGCTGCTTTATTTTGCTTTCAAGATTTTTTTTTAATAGATTCTGATTATTATCGCTCTCCTTTTCTTTAAATATCTTATTTTCTATTAGCCTTTGCACCTCAGAATTCCATTTCTTTTTATTAAAAGCAGATAAAATGCTTTTTGATATTACACTTATTAATTTTTCCTCATTAATATAGTGGCTTGTGCATTGACTTAATCCATATTTTGCATATGTACTGCAAATATAACCCATAGGTCTACTTTTTCTCTTTCTTGCAAATAGTGTTTTGCCACATTTTCCGCATTGCAGCAGACCTTTAAAAACATGAATTTCACCTTTATGATGCCCTTGACCTTTCCTCCTTCCCTTTCTAATTTTTTGAATTTCATAAAATGTATCTTTATCAATGATTGGAGTATGAGTATTTTCTGTGATAACCCACATGTTTTCAGGTAGTCGTCTTGTTTTTTTACTTTTAAAGCTGACCTTTTCACTTACTCTTTGAATTGTATCACCAGTATATACTCTATTAGCTATTATACGTTGTACTGCAACTGGACCCCATGAGGCATTAGTATTACCATGTTTTGATGAAGGAGACGCATAACCTTTTGAATTAAGTTGTCTGGAAATATACGCATAGCCATAGCCAGTCTTATACATATTGTATATTTCTTTTACTACTAATGCTGTTGTTTCATCAATAACTAGGCGATTTCTCTTTTCTTCTGATTTTCTATAGCCATAAGGAGCGCTTCCTATATATTCACCTCTGTTTATCTTATGTATAAGATTTGCCCTTATTTTTTTAGAAATATCTTTGATATATCGCTCGTTATACCAGGTGTCAATCCCAACCGTTTCATTATCCTTTTCACTATCATACCGCCCATCGCTAGAAATAACTCTTATTCTTCGTTCTTCAAGGTAGTCAAGGAAAAGCAGTGTTTGCGCATTATTACGCCCAAGTCTGGATAAATCTTTAATTAGAATAAGATCTACCTGCTTATTTTCAATATCTACTTTTAACTCATTAAGACCTACCCTATCAAAGCCTGAACCTGAAACATTATCATCAACATATACTTTAGCTATTTCCCCTAAATTTCTTTGATTTGCAAAATCAATCAAAAGTTCCTTTTGTGTTTCAATTGTTTCATAATTTTCACCATCTTCATCTCTACTTTCTCTTGTATAAACAGCAATTTTATAATTATTTTTTATTTGATTTATGATCATAACATACCACCTTGAACGCCTTAGAAAAGCTGTATTGCCTAATCAAAACTATTATTTTGTAATTATTTTTAAATCCTCACCCTTTCCATCCACCGTCGCATAATTGTTTTCAATATTGCTCAAAAATGCGCATAAAAGTTCATACAAAATTATCGCTACGTCCTTTTCACAACTATAATTAAAGACTATTTCTTTGTCTATTGACGCCAATAATAACACCTCTTAATTTTATTAGAAAGTAAATTAAAAAGTTATACAATACACTCACTCAATTCATAGGGGTGAAAAGAAATTTTTTATTTCATAAATACCCCAACGGCATTTTATGTATTTATTATGAGCTATTCTTTTTATGATACTACTGCTAATTTCAAGATCCTTTTGTGCTGATTGGATGGGTATGCGATTAAATGGCTTTTTACCATGCTCAAAAAACATCTTACTGCTATCTATAATGTACCTTGAGATTTTGAGCAGGATACTCTTTCTTTGCTCAATACATTTTGATAACCAAAGCAGTTTTTCTTCATATTCATTTATATAATGAATGATGGGCGTTCCTTTTTTATATAGCTTGCTTCTATCACTATAGGAGTTTGTTACAAGTATTGGAAGTGAGTCTTTGTTTATAACCGGCATGATCTTGCCTCCGAGCTTTTTAACAAAAACATCAGGAATAACATACTTTATCTCATCATTATAAAAAGCTCTTCCAGGCTTTGGTTCAAGTCCCTTTATAATTTTTTTAATTTCGCATACCCTTTTGCTGTCTATTTCCATAACTTTTGAAATATCATCCGTTATACGAAAAGCAAAATCATCGAGGTGCTCACTCACTGCTTTAATTACATCCTGATCAGAAATCTCACTCTGACTTAACTGAATAAGCAAGCATTCCTTCAAGTTTCTAGCCCCAATCCCGGGAGGATCAAAAGTATGAATTATATATAATATTTTTTCTATTTCTTCTTCAGGTGTACTAAACAAATCTGATATCTCATTAAGATTTACTGTCAGATAACCATTCTTGTCAATATTGTCGATTATGTATTCACCTATCAACATCTCATTTTTATTTAATATGCTAGTATGTAGTTGAAAAGAAAGGTAATCCCTTAAGAATTTGTTGTTTTTGAAGTTATTACCTAAATATTCATTGTCTGCCTCATCACTTTCCTCTGTTCCTGTATAATAAGCCCACAAGGCAAAATATTCTTTCTTTGAGGTTATGCTATGCCCTCTTCTATCAAAATTATATTGCAAGTGAGAATCATGAATTTGATAGTTATCCATT
>Ga0265293_10013130_pt1 | contig 10819 bp, 15 predicted proteins | sample Munlanlewell138R_FD_192505 | JGI IMG/M metagenome (GOLD analysis project Ga0265293, IMG submission 192505) | Leachate microbial communities from a municipal landfill in Southern Ontario, Canada - Leachate well 138R | ecosystem: Engineered > Solid waste > Landfill > Unclassified | place: Canada... | reverse complement strand
AAGGATGGTGAATTTGTTAAATGTCCAGTATGTAATAAAAGTGTTTACAGATTTCAGTCACAACTTAAAAAGGGTTATAAGTATTGTTCTAAGAAGTGCTGGTATGAATATATGAGAGATGGTCATAATCCGATGTTTGGGAAAAAACACTCAGATATAACAAAAAATATAAATAGGGAAAAACATATTGGATTGAAAGCTTGGAATAAGGGGAAAGTTGGTGTTCAGGTAGGGAAACGTGGTAGAGATAATCATTTTTGGAAAGGTGGAATAAGTAAATTACAAAAGCAAATTAGGACATTGCCAAAGTATAAAGAATGGAGAAGAAAAGTGTATGAAAGAGATAATTATACCTGTCAAGATTGTGGAGATTATGCTGGAAGTAATTTGAATTCACACCATATAAAATTATTATCAAAAATAGTCAAAGATAATAATATTAAAACTATGGAAGATGCTAAAAAATGTAAAGAATTGTGGGATATAAATAACGGAAAGACATTGTGTTTTGATTGTCATTGTAAATATCATAAGTCCTTAAAACATTTTTTACTAATTTAATTTATTTAATTAATTAATTATAAAAGTATGGAAAACAGAGAAACTATCATTATTAAGACTCCTATCAGCAATGCTGAGGTTGTGTTAAAATCTTGGATAACTGGTAGAGAGAAAAGAGAAATAAATAACGTTCTTTTTAAAGACGTTGAGTTTGAAGGGCAGTCTTATAGAATAGGTGGGGAAAAGTTAGCTCAATTAAAAGATAAGACAATAGAAATTGTTGTAGTATCTATTAATGGTGTTACGGAAAATGTTTTAGATATTCTTTTAGATATGCGTTCTGAAGATTATGACTATGTTCTTTCTAAAGTTGATGAGATTACTTCTGACAGAGCATCTGAAGAATTAAAAAAAAAATAGAAGATGAATATTATAATTTGGTAAATAAAGGTAAGGCATCTGTTTCTGAAAAACTTAGTATAACTCTTATGTGTAAAAGAATGGGCTGGGATTATTACACTTATATAAACCAGCCCGAATGGTTCATTGAAACATTAAAGATTATAGATGATATAGATTATCAATATCAAAAATCAAATAATAAATAGTTATGATATCTACAAATGATGCACAATTAAATATAGTTTTAAATGCAGTAAATAATGCTACTAAGGAGATAGAAGCTATAAGAAAATCTTTAGAAAATGTAAAAAAAGAGTCAGATAATGTAAACAAATCTTCTGAAAAGTCGTCATTATCATTTAAAAAATTATTTGGAGCAATGGCACTAGCTGATATTGCAGTAAAAGGAGTTATGACACTTGCTCGTTCTGTTAAGGATTTAGCTACTGAGGGAGTATCTATGAGTGGTAAGTTAGAGCAGTCACAGGCCACTATTTATAAACTTGGAGAAAACGTAGGGTGGACTAGAGACAAGATTAATGGGTTGATTGGTGCAATCAGGGAAGAGAACAAGGATATCTTGACTGCCACAGAATTAACTAAGACAGCTATTCTTACGAACCTTACTGAAGCACAGTCCCTAGAGATTGTAGCCAAGGGTCGTGATGTTGCTGCTTCTGCTAACAGAAACTCTAATGATGCTATTAAGGCTATGATGGAGTCTGTTGTTAGATTGCAACCAGACCAGCTTAGAACTTATGGTATCATTATGAATACGAATGATGCTTACAGTAAACACGCTGCAGAGTTAGGAAAAGTAACCAGTCAACTAACCACAGCAGAAAAACAACAAGCATTTTATAATGCTATGATGGATGAAGCTATTAAGACTACTGATTCTTATGACGCAGCTATGGATAGTTGGCTCAAGAAAGCCAATTCTGTCAAGGATATGATGGGTGATGTTAAAATTATTATTGGAAAGTTATTGAGTGGTGCTATAAAACCACTTATAGATATTACGTATGAAGCTATAAAAAGTTTTACTAAATGGGCAATGGATGCTGAGGGAAATTTAAACCCTACATTGCAAGAAGTGGCTAATATTATAGAAGTGGTTGTAATGACTATCTATAGATTAGGAGAAACTGTTTGGCAAATTATAAAGGATGCATTTGAGCCTTTCATTGGAATTTTGGGAGATACTGATAATAAAATGTTAGTTGTTAGAATAGCTCTTCAGATTATGGGGAACTTTTTTGTTGCTCTCATAAAAACAATTGGAGCAGTAATATCTACGTTCACTAATTTTGCCACAGTTATTTTTGGTTTAGGCAAGGTTATGTATGCTTTTGTTAAAGATGGTATAGATAATTTCAAAAATTTTGGTAAAATTATAAAGCAAGTATTTTCTGCTATAGGTGAGGCCCTTAAAGGAAATTTTAAGGAAGCTGGAGAAATACTTAGAGATACTTTAACAGGAATGCTTTCCAATACTTTAAGTGAATTTGAAAATTTTTCTGAGACATCTGATGCTGCCGCTGAAAGAGTAGCAAATTCTTGGAGTGATGTTATAGAGTCCTGGAAAAGCGCTACTGATGTTCAAGTAGATATGAACGGGGAAGCTTTTGATTCCTTAAAATTATTAGGAGGGCTTTTCGCAAAAGAAATTCCAGAGTCAGTTGGAAAAAGTTCTGAAGCGATGAATAAACAGGAAGAAGCTTTGGATAAATTAATAACTAAAGTAGTTGATTATAAAAAAGCAATTTTAGATATTAAAAAAGCGCAAGAAGATGAAGCTGAGTCATTTTTAATAAATCAAAGAAAGAAAGCTCAGACTTTTGAACAACAACTTGGTGAAAAATTGGTAAGTCATAGAGAGAGTTGGTATGAAGCTGTTAATAAATTAAACGAATTACAAAGAGAAGGTGGTTCTGGATGGGATTACCAAGAAAGAATAAGGGCTGCTCAAGCTAAAGTAGATGAACATTTTAATGTAATACAACCTTATTTAAATCAACAGGATTTGTGGGACAAAGCTTACGCTGAAGCCAATAAAAGTGATGTTCAAAAATTAGTAGAATCTTATAGAGCTGGGCAAGCAGAAGATACAGTGGCTAGTGGCGTAAAGCAACAAGAATTAAAAGAAAAAGCTACTAATCTATATTTAAATTTTGATTTAAAAGACACGACTATTACAGATGAAAATTTTATAGATAAAGTTAAGAAGGAGTTATCAAATTCTTTAGAATTGATAATTAACACTAAATAAATATGTCAATAACTTATAATGGAACAGATTTGACAACAGGAAATTATAGAGTCAATAAAATAAATCACGAATCGTCTGCTGAAAATATTATAGATTCAATGAAGGCGATAAGAAATGATGGTGTTATTGTTGTTGGTGATACTCTTAATTCTAAAGTTGTTGAAATTAATGGAATAATAACCGCTGACAGCACTGAAAATTTAGAAACATATATAGACAATTTGAAAGCGCTAGTTTCTGTTAAGGATGGTAATCTTGACATTGAATATGCTGGAGGAACAAGAAGATATGTTTGTAGATTACAAAAAATTAATATAGATAGAAATTTTTTTCATAGAAATTTTGCTCCGTTTACTGTTATTTTTTTAGTTCCCAGTGGATTGGCAACAGACATTGAGGAAACAGAAGCTTTTTATGAAGAAGGTATAACAACAACTGAAAAAACTTTTCAGATAAATTATGGTGGTAGTTATTCTCCTAAACCAAAATATAAAATTTATTTTGAAGCCAGAGGAGATGCTGATATTGTTAGACTCGAAAACGTTGATACTGGAGAATACATAGAAGTTGACCTTTTGTCAGAGTCATCATCTCAACGTTTATTAGCTGGTTATGGGGTTGGAACTTTTGATACTTTAGTTCTTGATGAAGAAAGTAAAACTGTTAGTTCTCTTTATAGTGGAAATAATTTAAGTTATAGGGGTAGATTTCCAGAAGCAAAAGTTGGTATAAATAATTTTAAATTAACCTTTTTAGGTTTTAATCATAGATTAGGCACGTCTGATGATAGATATTTCTCTATAGGTGAAACATTTTCTGGAATTAAACAAATTCAAGCAAATTTTGCTAGAGGAGGGGATTTTCCTAATTCAAGAGTAAGAGCAGCTCAAAGTTTTATTGCTCCGTATAGTGGAAGATTATACGGTCTGAGACCTACTGTTCATAAATATACAAGTGGCTCTTTGTCTGGAGGAATGAATTTTAACATATGTAAAAACGTAGAAGGACAAGATAAGCCAGACACGAGTGATTATATATCCGCTGACTATTCAATAGCACACGATGATATTCCCACAGGAGCAATAGCGGAAGAAGTTTTAACTACTTTTTCAGATACTGATGATGAAAGACCATTTTTAATTAAAGGACAGAAATATTGGATATATTTATATGATTCTAATATGTCTGCTGGAGATGGTATTAATTATTATGTTTGGAGAGGCGTGGAATATGATAGTGGCTCTTTTGCAATAGATGATTTTAAATCTAAGTATTTCAAAGATGGAGTCTGGAAGGACGGTTATGCTAATTTTCTATCTCCTAATGCTGGAGAAGATTGTGCTGCTAATATGAAAGTTAATGTTTATTTTAATAGACATAGTGGAGGGAGCGCTAGCCATAATGTAATTTTAGAAGTAACTTATACTAAAAAATATTTATAGTTTATGCCAAGTATTGATTACAAAGGAGGAATATTTAATTTTGAAGAAATTGAGAAACACGGGTTGATTTGGATGGATAGAAACTTAGGAGCTTCAAGAGTTCCTTTAACTTATGATGACTCAGAAGGTCTTGGTGACCTTTTTCAATGGGGAAGAGAAGATGATGGACATCAAAGTAGAGATAGTGATTCTGTAGAAGGCTCTTTTGGTGACCCTAAAGATTCTGACAGTCCAGGTCACGATAAATTTATATATGGAGGAGGGCTTAGTGATAACTCAGACTGGAGAGACCCACAAAATAATAATCTTTGGAAAGATGGGCTGAATGTTACTGCTCATTTAAAAGGGTGGAGATTGCCAACTGAAACAGAATTAGAAACAGAAATGAATAGTTGGGGAAACTCTGGTAATAGATTAGTAGACGCTTTTAATTCTTCTTTAAAATGGCCAGAATGTGGTTATAGATGGTATTCTACTGGAATGGTAAACAAAGAAACTTCTTATATATGGAGTTCTGATGTTAATACTCCACCGTCTACGAGAGCTATGGCTTTTTGGTATGATAGTGGATGGGCTCAAACTGATACTTTTAGAAGAGGATGTGGCGCTGGCGTTAGATTAGTTAAGGATGTTTTGTCTCCGATTAGTTCGATGACAATAAAATCGGCACCAACAAAAACAAATTATTCTTATTATGAAAATATAGACTTAACAGGTTTAGAAATTAGAATAGAAAGAGAAGATGCCTCTATTCAAGATATAGTTTTAGACGATTTCTACAAAGAAAGAATAACAACTGAGCCAGCTGATGGTGAAACAATAACAAGTCCAATTGATAATATAGTCATAACTTATAATCCAGAAGAAGTTAGTGTAAATCAAGCTATAGAAACAGAAGATAGTCCAGTTATTGGTTTGTCTATAGAAACAAAGCCAACAAAACTTAAATATAGAGTTGGAGACAGCTTAGATTTAACAGGGTTAACTGTAAAGTTATTCAAGGATGATGGAACTTCTAGTGTTATTTCTCCGATTGATTTTAGCTCTAATGTAGTATCTATAAATTTGCCTTCTCAAACAGCAATGCTTAATACTCCTGGAACATTTTATCTTGTTTGTTCTCATACAGTAACAGGGAAGCAGGATAGTTTTAGAATATCTATAGAAGAAGATATTGATTTTTCTACAGAATACATAAAGAAGGAGATATTTATAAATTCTTATGATAGCGATGGAACTCTTATAAAAAGAATTGAAGATGCTACTTTTACAGGATTTAAAAAAACGATTAATGGAGGGCTTAGTTCTCTAACTTTTAAACTAGCCAGAAGAGCTGATGAATACAATGAAGATGAGGATGTGTCTATAGGAAACAGAATAGATATATTAGTTTTTGATAAAGATAGTCCAGACTTTGAAAATTATGAAGCTGTTAAAATTTATTCTGGATACGTTGAAGAACATAGAATAAATTCAGATGGAGAAAAGGAGTTCGTAGAAGTTCTTTGTATAGGCTTAGTTTCTAAACTAAATAATGATATATTAAGAATAGGTTCTGATATAGTAATCAGCACAGATAGTTCTAGTATTTTAGTAGATGGTGTAACATCATCGTCAGTTGATGATGTGTCTGATTTGTTAAAAAAAATAATTGATACTTATAATACTTATAATCCGTTATTTTCTGTAAGCTACACTGATTCAGACGGACTGTCAACGATTGAAGATACTAATAAATCTATTAATTGTATCTTTAAGGTTTCAACTTATTATGATGCTATTGAAAAATGCAGAGAGGTTAGTCCACAGCTTTGGTATTGGTTTTTAGATGCAGATGAGATTTTAACTTTTAAACCGATAAGTTCTTTGCCAGTTCACGATTTTATTTTTAATAAGAATATGTCTAAGATTGAAATAGTTAAAACATTACAGTCAACTAAGAATGTGTTAATCTTAAATACTAATAGTTCAGATTCTACTTCGTTCAGTGCTTGTAGAAAGTATGAAAATTCTAATTCTGTTGAGAAGTATGGAAGAAGAGTAAAATATACAACAGAAAATTCTTTCACAGATACTGACACTATGGATAATTTTGGAGAGTCTTTCATAGAAGAAAACAAAGAGGTAGTTTATAAAATTAAAATAACTTTAATAGATAATAATAATAACGATAATGGGTATGACATAGAAAGCGTTAACCCAGGTGACACTTGTAGAATTCTTAATCTAAAAAACTCAGAAGATATTAGCGGAGTTAGTATGGTTATATCCGAAGTAGAATGGACACCAAATTATGCAGTAGTAACTTTGAATATGTCTGGCTTCGATTTTGAAAAATATTTATTAAATCTTAGAAAGGATATAGAAAAAGAAGAAAGAGATGAGAGTGAATTATCTTATACTGAAGTTAGCTAAATAATATAAAAATATCTCAAAAAGGACCTTGTCAGCTTAATACGTTGGTGAGGTCTTATTGTATGACAAAAACTTGGCTCAAAACAGTGTCTTATTAACGTTTTACAAATAAAAACACCTTACTAATCAACTAAAGAAGAAAACGTCTCAAAACGGCTCTCAGAGCCTTAAAATAAAAATAAGCATAAATAAGTGTTATAAGGACTTTTCCACAGGAGAAGTCTTTTTTAAATACTTTTTTATTAATAATTTAAGAATTGATTAAGATGAGTGATTTAAGTCAATAAAATCAAGTTTAAAAAACTCTTGACATAATTTTATAATGTGCTATAATAATAACATAATAAAACAAATAAAACAGGCACATTAAAAAATAAATAACTTAGTAAAAAACAAGTTTCAACCAATAAACTAAACTAAAAAGTAAAAAATACTTTTCCACAGCAAAACACTTAAAACACTCTTTACAAAAAAAATTTAATGTGCTATAATATAATTAGAACTTAAAAAACATACTTTAAAACTTTAATAAATTGCTAGATTAATAGGGGACTATTTAAATAAAAATATACCTTTAAAAGTAAGTATAAATTCGGAGATATTAAAATAATAACTCTAAATCATAACTTACGTATCTAGCCATTTATCAAGGTTTTAAAAAAATCTAGAACATTAAAAATTGAATACACTTAGGAGTTTGTAACTATACTAGTAAAACTTACTAATTCATACAACGGTCCTAAAAGACATTGAAAGGTGTCACTTGAAAATGAATAGGTAGCAAGATTATGAAACAAGTATCAACTTGGTAAATGATAAATCTGAGAACCTTAAAACAAGAGAAGCGGAGCTGAAGAATTACATTATCTATTATATATAAGATAGTGAACTCCCAAGTGTATTTAATTAAAAAAAGTAATTTGTTCATAAGTAATAATTAATAAAAAAATCGTATGTCAAAATCAAAAGAAGAAGTAAAAAAAATTGGTGGTTTCCCAATTCAAAGATTAGAAACAATAGATGAAGATGGAGATGATTATTTAGAAGAAAAGTTAAAGATGGAGTATTTAGAAAGTTTAAGTTTATAAGTAAATTAATAATTAAATAATAATATAGTTAGTTCAAGGGTGTTGTATTGTGGTAGTTATTTAGAGGCGAGTAAAATCAAGACAAACTAAATGTAAAACGACAAAGTATCTGACGAGAGAAACGTCTGCTAACAAGGAAGTAAAGCTCATTACTTGAAACCCCACCTGCACCAACCTTGAGCTAATTATATAAATCGTGTCCAGTGATAGGCAGAAATGCCGAAGAGAATAAATCGGCGGATAGAATAGTTTACCACGATTTTCTATTCTGTCTGTCACTGGAAGTAAAAAAAATATGACATTAAAAAACAAACTAACAGAGATGGCAAAAAAACATAAGACCTTTGATTCCTTCGAAAAAGAAGTTGAAGAAATAGGTCTAAAAGAATTTGGAATAATTTACAACATTATTTCAGATAGATTATTAAAAGAAACTTTTAAATCTAAATAATATGAAAAAATATAAAATAACATATCGATATGTTGTTGAAGGTATTACTAGTGTTAAAGCAAATAATTTAAAAGAGGCAAAAGAAAATATATATGATGGTGATTATGGAGATAATGAAACAGTTATTAGTAATAAAATAATGAAAATAGAAAAAATAAATAACAATAAATAATATGAATATATTTAAAAAAGAAATCACAAAAAAACAGCAAGAGTATTATCAGAGAATATGTAAATACTGTAAAGGGACTGGAAAAGATATATTTAATATTAGTGAAGATTGCCCATTTTGTGTCAGACCTTATAAAATTAAAAAATAAAATTATGTTAGACCCGAAGCAATTATCATTAAAAAATAAACTTAGAAAATTATTAGTTGATGAGAGTATGTGTTCAGTTCAGCACACTGGCTGGCCTTGTGGAACTTGTTTCTATGCCATAAGCGAAGAGTTGACTAATAAAGACTGGCAAACAGTGTTATTAGTTAGAGGAGATTATAAAAGAAGTGAACTTAATAATATTCCTAAAAAAGAAAATGTAGAGAATAGAATCAAAAGAATAATTAGAATTGTAGAAAATAATTAAAAAAATATGGCTTGCTTAAACAAAATTTTTAAAAAACATAAGTGGACAAAATGGAAAGAAATTGAAACAGGGAAAATCACAAGAAATTTCGGTGATGTAAAATTAAATGTTGGCGTGTTCTCTGTAATTAGACGTGAATGTGAAGAATGCGGGTTAGTTCAACTTGATAGAATTAAAGAAGTATTAGATAGAAATATATGATTATAGAATACAAAATCTCAAAACTAAATAAAGACGTTATTAAAGCCTGTGATGAATCAAGAAAAGCGTTTCAAGCTTTGTTAGTATCAACAGCTAGAGTAATTAACCCTTTATCAATTCCATTGATTTGGCTGATTACAAGGTTCTATAAACGCAAAATAGAGCAAGATAAAATAAGTTATAACTTTTATTTATTAAAATAATTTATATGAAACAACCAAGAAAAACAAAGTTTTACAAATCTCTCACTCCTTATTTAGCCACGGCTTACGCAGAAGGTTTCTGTGAAGGAGAAGGTGCTACACCAGCTCAGCAATTAGCAGCTTGGCAATATCTAATAGATACTGGCCATTGTTGGAAATTACAAGGATGGTTTGGAAGAAATGCTGAGATGTTAATTAATGATGGTGTTTGTAGAAAAGCTAATAAATAAATATATGAAAAAATTAAAAACAATTATAGACAAGTTAAACAAGTTCAATGATTTTGCTAATGAAAATAGCGATGTTCTTGGAATAAATGAAGATGTTGATTCTCTTTATTCTGATTTGTTTGACTTTATTCAAAAGGCTAATGAAATAAGTGAAGCAGTATTAGAAAGAAGTGATGACCCTATCTTAATAGACTTAGCAGAGAAAATTAAAAAACAATTTAAATAATTAAAAAACAAATATATGCCAAATTGGATTAGTAATAATATCACTTTAAGTGGTAATGAAGAAGATTTAAAAAAAATAAAAGAGCTAGTTAAATCTGAACATTCTGAATTTGATTTTAATAAAATCATAAAATGTCCAGATGAGCTAAATGATAACACTTCGCCTTTGCATAAAAAAGAAGGAGAAACTGATAAAGACTTTAAAGAAAAAACACGAAGATTTATTAAAGAATATGGTTCTGATAATTGGTATGACTGGTGTATTTATAACTGGGGAACTAAATGGAATGCAAGTAATGATAGCCTATCTTACGAAGGTCTTGAAAATATTAGTTTTGATACAGCTTGGAGCACTCCAATGAGAGTTTTAATTAAATTAAGTGAGATGTTTCCGAAAGTCAAAATAGAAGTTGACTATGCAGACGAAGACTTAGGAAATAATTGTGGGACTTATGTTCTGCTAAATGGAGAAGAAATAAGTTACGAAGAAAAGGATTTAAAATTTGCTGCTGAGATGCAAGGCTATTCAGTTGGTAAATGCTCAAAGTGTGGAAAAGAAATTGTTAATTATGAAGAATTGCCAGAAGAAGAATTGGTTTGTTATGAATGCGAAAATAAATAAAAAAATATGACTAGTATTAAAGAAAAAACAGAGCAAATAATAAAAGTAGTATCAAATGCTTCTATTAGTATGATTAAAAGTTTTGGAAGACTTAATGGACCTAAGTTAACAATTATTACAGACAATAAAATAGTCTTAGCAAATATAGAATATATGCCAGAATCTAAAAAAGAAAAAGAAGA
>Ga0265293_10013128_pt1 | contig 10819 bp, 13 predicted proteins | sample Munlanlewell138R_FD_192505 | JGI IMG/M metagenome (GOLD analysis project Ga0265293, IMG submission 192505) | Leachate microbial communities from a municipal landfill in Southern Ontario, Canada - Leachate well 138R | ecosystem: Engineered > Solid waste > Landfill > Unclassified | place: Canada... | reverse complement strand
TGATCTTGATAAAAAGTTCAGCCCCATAACCATCGTCAAGCGTCCAGACCGAGGATGTATGATCGGCTGCGGAAGCTGTCAGGGTTACGTTGTTGTCAAGAACCGTTACAACTTTTGTTGTTGCCATCATGCACCTGCCTTATTGTTTTTAAGTGGGCTGCTTAAAATAGCCAGCCCGTGCAAAGGGTTTATTAGGCGTCCACTTCTTCCCACATATACGAGAATTGAATTGACGTGGCCCCGGTTGCCAGTGTCGTATCCGTGACAAGAACATATCCCGCCGCCAGAACGATGCTCCCGCCGAGGTCAATCCGCCCCGGAATCGCCATAACCGCACTTGTATTCGATTTGAATCGGATTTACGGGGTAGAAGGTCGCCCGAGGGGGGCCAAGGCGCACCTGAAGGCAGCACGAGCCGCCCAGGGGAACATTGTGTATCAACCAGAACGTCCGATACCTCGTTGTCATAACCAGCGTCACCGACGCACTTGTATTTTACCGTTGCCGACTGCAGCGGTGGGTAAGGCAAAAAAAGCACCTTGCCGGAGGGCCAGCCGTCGAGGTAGATGTACCAGGTCTGTGTGATGAGCCGCTTCCCCGTCCGGGCCTCGACGATCTCGCGGGCCGTTGCGATGAAGGCCGAAAGCTCGGCGTCCTCCGTGGTATAAGCCGTGGCTTCGGCGTCCGTGACCGCAAGTTTCAGGTGCTTCTTCACCTCGGCAAGCGTAACGGGTTCAGATGCTGGAGGCGTCTTGAGGGCAAGTTTCATGGCCGCCCCCTTATGCCGCTGCAAGATAGCCGCCAGCAACCGCCGGACGGTATGACACAAACACGGTACAGACTTGAGCCGCCGCCGTCGCACCACCTACGATAGTAAGCTGAATCTTCTTCCCCGCCTCCACCAAGTCAGGCCCGGTGTAGATCAGGTGCTTGCCCGCCGTGTCCAGCTTCGCCTTGACACCATCAGCCGCATCCAGGAACACCACCGGCGCGGTATCCGTGGACTGAATGCTGATGCCGGTAAAGGTAGCCTCACTGGACAAGTCCGTCGGAATGACAATACCAAGCGTGTCAATTAGACAGTCCTGTCCGACAACGTCAAACAAGGCTTTTGCACCTGCCGTCTGTCGCAAGTCTATCGTAGTCACGGCTACGGCATTGTTTCTTGCGCCTTCTTTCAGCACCCACGTTGAGCCGTCGTCAGGCGTGATATACATGTTCTGCAAGTCGTAGGCGAAAAAGGTTGAACCTGCCGGGACTGCCGAAGGCTTCGCGTCGGATGATAAGCCGATAAAGCGCTTTATTGTCGTGATAAGTGTAACGGACATACTGTCACCGCCTTTTCTGGTGTTTGTGGCTGGAGGCCGTTGCAGCCTCCAGCCGGTTGGTTAGTGAGTTGACTCGTTTACAATGCTGACGGACTCTGCCCGGACTTATAACGCGGCTCCAAAATGGCCACTGCGTGACAAGCTCCGGCGTCATTTGATGCATTTACAGTAATTGTCACCCACGGCTCCCCCTGCTTAATGGCCGCGCCGGAAATCTCCACCACTACAAACTTGTTTGATGCAGTTGCGATGGTGAAGTCATCCTCCTCGTCAATCCACGCGCCTAACACGTCGCTGTTCGGCGCCCCGATGGTCGCGGAGCCAACCGCGTACTTGGCCGGGATGTCGGTTGTCTTCGCTCCGCTCGTCGCTCCTGATTTAGGCGTAATGGTCGCGTTAGCGTCCACAGTGCCAAAGGTGAAGATGACAGTCGCCTTATGATACAGCGACATATTGAACGAATCACAGTCGGCCCCTGTTGACACATCAGCCTTGTTCATCAACGGCACTACTTTGTAATTTTCGTTTATCATTGTTCATACCTCCTTTTTTGGTTTGTTATTTACGTTCTGCCAGTGCCACGAAATGAGACAAAGTAGCCGAACCTTTATACGGTGTCAGCGCCGTTGCCCTTTCAGGCTGGCCGTCAACACGCAAGACAAAGCGGAATACGCTTTCATCGAACACAAAGCGCACGTGGATGCTCATATCGCTTTCAATACCGCCCTTTTCAGCGAGAAGATACTTCGAGAAGTCGCCGAAAATGATGTCGCCTACATCGCCGGGGGCCGAACACTGCTCACAGGGAATCACAGGCCGACCGAACAGCGTAGCATAAGGTGACTGTGAAGCACCGCCCGCAGGCAGGTAAACAGGCACGCCGCCGTCGCCAATGGCCATAGCCATTTGCATCAACTGCGGCTCAATGGCCTGATTGATGAGCCAAACGGCATTCGGGCGCGATGTCGCGAATAGACGCGAATACATGTTGACAACGTTTTCCCAGACAACGGTGTAATTAGTTTGCACGGATTCTTTGGCTACGGTAACAAGCGAGCCTGAATTGAGAATGCCCAGAGGCTGGCCGCTGCCTGAACCACGAATAATGGCATCGTCAAGCAGGAAGCCGAACTCCGAAACAAACGCCGAACGGATAAAACCCTCCAGAGCAGCCGCATCAGCGATAAGCTCATCAGTGGCGTAGCACAGGCCAATGAGCTTCTTCAGCGAAAGCTCAATCTGTCTGAATTTCGGCTTTGAAGGTATTTTCTCCCCGGCTTCGTCAATCCAGTAACCTAACACTCCACCGCTGCGAGTAGCGGCGCGGCTGGTTTCATCAACACCGTTGATTTTTATACTGTTCGCACTACCTGAAATCTGAATCCGACGGCACTTTTCAGCGAGAATACCGGTTTTATACACGTCTTCAAGCAGGCCGGTTGCAAAATCGGTCTGAACAAGGAACCCGCCCGCTGAAGGCACGGTCTCGTTGAGTCCTGTAGCGGCGCCGCGAATGTTATGCAAACGCGGATCGACAAGGTTGCCGGGCATTGAAGCACGCACTACGGCGGCAAGCTGTTCGCCAAAGCTGCCGAAACGCTGCTTTTTCTTGTCCTGCTCGTCTTTCACCGGCTCAATTCTTGTGTTTTGCTGAACGGTTACAGCCGGAGCAGGCTTCTCAAGAGCAGCGGCAATCCTGGCCTGCCGTTCCATTGTCCCGACAATCTTGTTATGCTCATCGACTTTATCCATTATTTCGTTTTTCAACGCGAGTTCTGCCTCGGTCAACTCTCTGCCGTCAGTTACACACTGCGCGTCAATATCGGCCAATTTCTTCATCATGGCTTTTATTTCATCTTTATATTGTCCTAATGTTTTCATAATACTTTTCTCCTTTTGATTAAACTTTTGTAGGCGCCACAAGCTCCGCGCGCAGAAGTAAAGCGGCCACGGAGTCAATCGGTTTAGGTTGTGCAACATCACGCTGCGGTTCATCGTCAACATCACGCTGCGATTCACCAAAACCTTTCGCGATAACTACCTTTGCCTGCTTTCGAGAAAAACCTGCATCACGCAGGGCCTTCTCTGCATCTTTCGGCGTGAGAGTGGCTTTAGGGGTTAATATTTCCGGGACGTTTTTAAATCCCGCTTTCGCCATCACCGGCGCAAACTTGGCACAAGCGGCCATGTCAACCCGGTCAGTGATTTCATCAATAAAGCCGGCTTCAAAGGCTTCATCGGCGTTAAACCACGTTTCAGCCTCCATCCAGCTCGTTATTTCATCTTCTTTGTGCTCTGTTTTGCCCGTGTAAGTGGTAATAAGTGAGCCTGCTACTTTGTCCAGCGTATCGGCAAAGTCACGCATATCGGTGGCAGTGCCCATCACCACGCCTGACGGGTTGTGAATCATGAACAAGGCGTTTTCGGCCATTTGTACGGTATCGCCGGAAAGGGCAATGACAGACGCGATACTGGCCGCGATACCGTCGATATAGGTGGTGATAGTGGCAGGATGCTGCTTCAGCAGGTTATAAATGGCGATACCGTCAAAGACGTTGCCTCCAGGACTGTTTATATGCAAGTCTATCTGGGAGGCTTTCACGGCGGCTAAATCCTTCTGAAAGCTCTTTGCCGTCACGCCGCCCCCTGTCCAGTAGTCTTCACCGATCTCGTCATATATCCAGATTTCGGCCCTATCCCCCGCCTTTGACTCTATTTTGTACCAGTTTTTCATATTCTATCCCCCTTTTGTCACTGTGTAGCTATCTGGACTGGCTCGTCTTTGTCGCGGCCATTGCTCGGAACGACAACGGCGTCTTGCGTTTGCCCGGCTTTATCAAGTGTTGTCATGTTCAACGGCACAAGGTGTATATCACCGCCTGCAATCGGGTCTTTGTCTTCTAATTCTCGGACTTCGTTAATGGAAAACACGCCCCGATCAAGCATTGTGGAGTAAAACGACGCCCGGCTGGCCGGATCGCCTCTTAAAAGCCCTTCAACCGTATGCTTGAAATAGTATCTGCCGCCTACCTGATCCAGTAGCTGCATATTATAATTCTGTTCGAGGCGAACCAGCCACGGTAGGATTGAGTCCGTAACGAATGAAATTTGTTCTTGAAATATATTACTGAAGCTCGAACGTGTTAAGTCCTTGATTTTATGCGGCGGTAAGTTAAACCAACGCGCAACTTCAGTTACACCAAACTGCCTTGACTCCAAAAACTGGCCGTCTGTATTTGGCACAGTCACGCGCTCTATTTTCATGGACTCCTCAAGCAACATCAGCCGGTTGGACTGGCCTAAACCATAATAAGAAGCCGTCAAAGCTTCGCGCAAGGACGCCGGGTCCTTCAGCTTTCCGGGGTGTGAGACGACAACCCCCGGATGCGTGCCGTTTTCGTAATACTTGACACCAAAGTACTCCATCGCCATGCCCAGAGCAAATGACCTGCGAGCCATTGCGACAACTGAATAACCCCTGAAACCATCAAAGCCTAATCCGGGAATATGCAGCACCTGTTCACGCGGCAGGGTGACACTAGGCTCTGTGCCCATATTGATAGTGTAATAAGGCTTCCCGTCCAGCATGTTAATTGTGACGCGGTTCGGTGTGACAGGCCACAGCTCCACTACCTCGCCCATGCCGTTTCTTACTATTTCGGCATAGCCGTTGCCCCACAACAGAATGTGCCCCATGAGGGCCTCTCTGAAGGACATAGCCGTCATGTATGGGTTCGGCGTATCGTGTAATACTTTGTAAATAGGCCGCTCAACGGCAATACGCTTGCCTTTGGGCTTGCGTTCCATCAGGTGTAAAGGCAGTGAGCCGATGGTTCCAGAGATAAGCGATACGGCATTATATACGGCTGAATAAGTAAGTGCTGATGTTTCAGTGACGGCTTGCCCGGCAATAGTAGTGCCTTGCAAGTTCCACAATGACGGGTTCCACGCTTTCGGATCGGTTATGTCCAAAGCCAGAATATAACCAATAGCGTGTCTGATACGGTTGAAAAAATTCAAAGGCGGCCCCCCTTTTCAGGAAGGGTCGCCGAAAGCTTATTTTATTGCAAGTGATTTTAGGTAATTGGCTTCAGATAGGTGGAAAGTTTATGAAAGTTTATGTGAATTTATGAAAGTTTTACGTGACGGTTATTCTTGCTTAATTATGCTACGGCCACAGTTTAGGACGGATTCGCGGTAAATTCTAACTACGCCGCCGATTTTCTTGGCCTCGAAAAAACCGTGCTCAAGCCACAGACGGACTGTCCGGTCAGTCACGTCAAAATACGTCGCCACTTCGTCAACACGAAGCAGGGCTTTTTTTGGCAGTTCTTTCATTTTGCCTCCTGTAAGGGCGCAGCTGGTCTTTGGGTTTCAAGCACCAAGTCGCTCGCACACAACGTCTGGGTTTCAAAATTTCGCTCGCTCGCATGAGGTAGCTGGGTTTCAAATGCCCCTTCGCTCGCACACCACCGATGGGGTTCAGGGAAATATTCGCTCGCATATTTTTTATGGGTTTCATTCCGTCTCTCGCTCGCATAAACCCCGTGGGTTTCAACCGGACGGTCGCTCGCACGCCAACCCTGGGTTTCAAGCACTTTCTCGCTCGCACTAACTTGATGGGTTTCAGCAATCTAGTCGCTCGCACAGCGATAGTGGGTTTCACCTTTCAAAACATCATCCTCTCCCGTATCTCCTCCGCAGTAAGCCCGTCGTAAGCGGACTCCTCGTCATGCACCATCGCCCGGCTCAAGGCCATAATCAGAGCCGTCACGCCGTCAATCTTGTTCTGGTCGCGCTCCTTGCCGGGAAAGTGCCAGCGCATCGCGCCTGTCTTAGCCTGCCGGTTGATAACATTGCTCATCATCCACTCAAAAACCGGATCGCCGTTCCAGTGGAATTTCTCATCGTAGATAATGGCCTCCAACTCTTTCATCGGCTCGGATATATGCACCGGCGATTGCACCACCTCGATACAGTCGAAAGACGCCCACTCCATGATATTCTGGATCAAGTAACTGGCCTCGCGCGGATCAAAAGCAAGCTCCGCAATGGGATAATGCTCAAAGTCTGCCTTGAGTTCTTCCTCCAACACCCTGAAATCAGTCCTCGCGCCTGCTGTCTCCGTTATCCAGCCCTCTTGTGCCCAGCGTTGATAATGCTGATTCTCCGGTAGTGCTATGGTTTCGGACGGCAAGTAATACCGGCCAAAGTAGTAGTAATCATCACCACGCTTGAACAACAGCACCCTGGCCGTGATGTCGATTTTGCTCGCCAGATCAATGCCCACATAACAAGGCTCCCCCCGGAAATCCTCAAGCCGCAGGCTCTCATCCAGCCCCTTGCGGAATATCACCATGTTCATCCACGCCGAACCCGCAGACACCCACTGGTTCAGGTGCTTCGTCCGCGTGATGTTCTGCTGACTTACCCGCTGCTTCGCCTCTGCCAGCTTCGCCTGCAAGAAGTCCTCAGACACCGAAACGCCAAGATTCGGGTTCGCCTTCCGCCAGACATCCCAGTCTTCCCAATCATCGCCCTCGTCAATGGTGTAATGTATGGCAAACAAGGTTTCATCAACAAGCGTGCCGTCAAGCACCTTACGCGTGTAGTCGTCCAGCTCTTTACACGGCCCGGAAATGTCAACACCGGCGGTAGTGGTAATTAATTGAAGTGGACTTACGCGCGCGCCCATACCTGTATACATAGCATCAAGTTGATCTGGTGTTGGATGTTGATGATATTCATCACATAAATGAGCAAGTGGTGATTGCCCTTCTCCCGGCTTTCCTATTAATTTTTTAAAGAAAGAAAGTTCATCCTTTTTAAAGATGCTGCTTTTCATCACTTCGATTTTGAAATGTGCCTTAAGGCCGGGACTTCGCGTTACCATAGCCTTTGCAGGCCTGAACACCTCATTGCTTTGTTCCTCTGTCGTCGCACCGCAGTAAATTTCTGCGCCCGGCTCCGACTCTATGGTAAACATAACCAAACCGATGGTAGCCGACAAAAAAGTTTTTCCGTTCTTGCGGGGAATGAAAATAAAGCCGCGTCTAAACCTTCTTGCCTTTGTTTTCCTGTGTTCAAAGCCAAACAAATTCACCAAAATAAAAGATTCCCACGGTTCAAGCTCAACAAGCTGCCCAGCCCATTCCCCTTTGACATGAACTAGTTTCTCTACAAAGTCACAGACGTTCTGTGCTCGGGCATGATTCAGCTTAAAATCAAACTCCGATGCTTTCTTGTCCATGTCAGACAAAAAGCGCTCGCAGGAGAGTTTTGTCCAAACACAAGCCGGTATTGTTCCTTTTTTTACACCGCTAGCATATTTAATAGCCGCCTGAACATGCGGGTATTTTTTAGTTTTCGTCATATAATGCTCTCTTTGATAATCTCGTTCACACAACTTACACCTAGACTTAAAGCGACGACCCTTGTCTCTCGTGCCAAAGAACTCTTCTGTCTTTGGTTTTATTAAACCACATTTAGTGCAACGCTTTTCATTACTTCTTAAATTGTGCAAATGGATTGTCCTCCCCCTTCTTTTTCGGTGGAGTCGCCCTGGCCCGCGTCCGTGCTACAGGTGTCATGCCAAAGTCAGTACGTATCTTGTTCATGATGTCCAGCGTCCGGTTACTGATGCCAACGAACGGCGTCTGAACCCAAGCCCCCGATGGCGTCTGGTATATCAGTCCGTTCTTCGAAATGTCCTCCTCCGCCTTCAACCACCGGGCATACAGCACACAGTAATTTTCCAGCGCATCAACGTCCAGCGTCGTCAGCAGTCCGCAGCTGTAAAGCTCACGTGTGAGTTCCAGCCACTTCGCCTTGGCCACCTTGTTCAGGGACTTCGGAGGATCGGGCAGAACCACGTCGGGGTCAGCCTCCGCACCCGTGTGCCTGTCTGGGCGAAATGTCCCCTGTAGTATTTTCAACTTCGTTGGCTTTGGCTTACGCCCTCGCATGGCCCGTACCTCCTGACCCCCCAAGTCTCCAATTTTGGCGACGGAAAAAAACGACTCCCCATTCGGTTAAGTCCGCTAACTTCCTGGAGATTTTGCCCACCCCCCCAACCTCATGATCTCATTACCCTTTCGCCCTCAATGGGATTATACTCAAACCACCACTGCCTGACAACGTTTTTCAGGGGTTCATCAGCTCGCCCATCCTCTTTCAGCCGCTCGATGCACACGTCCGCAGGTGTCGCCATGACGACAGATTGTGCATTGAGCTTGTCGATCCACCACTGGCGATCTTCCCTTTTCGGGACAGTCAGGATCAAGTACGCTGTCCCGCCCTTCGCCTTGGATAGGGCGGCTATTCTCCTGTTGCGGATGTATAGCGCTTGCTTTAGGTGCCTCTTATCCCAGTCGTGGTACTCCCTGCGGCTGGGCGCTATCTCGTTCCCGATATCGTCCAGGTCAATGACTATGTCCCCCGCGCCCGCCTGTGCCTTCGCGTAGGTTGTCTTTCCTGACCCTGGGGGCCCGGATACTATCACCACTGGGATCGCTGGCTTCGGCAGCCACTCGGGCTTGCTTGGCCCTTGCTTGCCCCGTGAGTGTTCGATGTCATGGCACGCGCGGCACAGGGATTCGTGGTTGTCCGGGTGGTTGTTGAATGGGTTGTGATCCCGATGGTGTACCACGTCCGCCACCGTTACCCTGCCCCTGACCTCGCACCTCGCGCAGAGGGGATCGGCCTTGAGCTTCTGCGCCCTGATCTTGTGCCAGCGTCCGTCATAGCCGCGTTCAACCGCAGACCCTCGCGCTGCGCTGTCCCGCCTCCACTCGGTGCGTCGGTGCTCGTCGCAGTAGCCGCCTCTGTTCGTGTGCAGCATCCGGCAGCCGGGGTAACGGCACAGCTTCTTGGGTGAACGTGTCATTGTTTTTGTCTCTCGTAAGTCCTTATTTTTGTTGACACTTATTTTGTTTTGTGGTATCTTTGTTCTATCAAAATTCCAAAAAAGGAGGAAATTATGTCAGTAATCTACGAACCACGCGGAAAGGCGGCGGAATACTCCCCGCTCGCCATGAACATTTACAAAGGCTGTTCGCATGGGTGCGTTTACTGCTACGCGCCGGCAGCCACCTACAAACAGCGTGAAGTTTTCCACGCCACCCCTCAACCACGAAACAATTTTTTTCAGGAGTTCGGCAAAGACCTGATAAAATTCAGAGGGGATAAAAGACCGATCCTGCTGTGTTTCACGACCGACCCCTATCAGCCGATTGAGGAAACGGCGAAGCTGACGCACTACTCCCTGAAAAAACTGCTGGAGAATGGAAACGCCGTCAAGGTTCTGACCAAAGGCGGAACGCGAGCCGTCCGGGATTTTGATATCATGAAAACCGGGAACTGTGATTTCGGCGCGACGTTGACATTTTTGGATGAAGTCCGGTCCCTGGAATGGGAGCCCGCTGCCGCCGCCCAATCGGATCGAATCAACGCGCTCCGTTTGGCGAAAGAGGCTGGGATAAAAACATGGGTAAGCCTGGAGCCGGTCATTGATCCCGAACAGGTTTATGAAATTATTAAGGCAACCCATGAATTTATTGACCTCTATAAAGTCGGCAAGTTGAATTATCATCCTCTCTCCAAGACAATCGACTGGCACGATTTCCGCGTCAATGTTGAATCTCTCCTAACGTCCCTGGATAAAGACTTCTATATCAAGGACGATCTCCGCAAATTCTAATTTCACGTTCTATCGCCTCAGTTCGGGCGATAGGCCGCTTCGTCAATATCACTGCAAAATAAACCGTCGCTTGTTTCCATGTCCCTTTTCCGTATTGGATAGCCAGACGCTCAATTTCCCATTGTGGAACAACACACGACAGAACGTGCCGGAGATATCGCGGGTATTGGTGATAGATCCCCGCCATGAGCGTCAATGATCTTTCCGGCCACCCGCACCGTTCCCGGAAAAATTGGGGAATGTGCGTTCTCATCATGGCAACACGGCGCAAGGTTCCATCTGTGCAGACGACGCCAATCTTCTCCGCCGTCGCTTTATTCCCGATGATTTCAAGTGCTTCGTAGGGCGAGGCGTAGGGATCAACATCAAAAGTGTTCTCGGTAAATTCGCTTTGAGTGCTTAGCCATTCCAGCGCGTCACCGTCCGCCGCTCGGTAGCTTTCCGCTTTCAATTTCCAGACCCGTTCAAACATCAAACCATTTCCGCCATAAATATCAAGAACGTGTGCCGGGGAGATATGCGTCAACGCCCATTCCCGCAGCGCGATCTTTTCACGGGGGTGAGAATTGTCATGCTTCTTGAATTTCAGATCAAACTTGCTCATTCGCGTTCCATTTATAGCCGCATTTCGGACACTCGTTTTGCTGGCAATCTGATTTTGATTCGCTTTGGTCTTCCTGAATTTCGGGAGGTTCTTTTAGCCAGTCCTCCGGCAGGTCAACTCCCCAGTCGGCAAGCGGCAGGTCGTCCCACGCATTGGCGAGGGCCGACATGTCCCATTCGCCGTTGCTCA
>Ga0265293_10013126_pt1 | contig 10820 bp, 9 predicted proteins | sample Munlanlewell138R_FD_192505 | JGI IMG/M metagenome (GOLD analysis project Ga0265293, IMG submission 192505) | Leachate microbial communities from a municipal landfill in Southern Ontario, Canada - Leachate well 138R | ecosystem: Engineered > Solid waste > Landfill > Unclassified | place: Canada... | reverse complement strand
CCGCCGCGTGTTTCACCGCCGGGAACATCGTATATCCAAAAACACCTTTCGATTTTAAACGGAACATTTGAAAACTGTTCTATAACCGATAGATTCCCGCGCCTGTCTAATATTTTGGGCAACTGCTGTATCTCTGCGTTTCTCATCCTATAATGCCTCGTCTTATTTCATTGTTTGAAGAGCATAACCGAATTTATACTTAAAATCAATATAGAAATGACTTGATATTTTAGGAGGAGGAATCATAATCAATACTGTTAGATAATCTGTTTTAAAAGCTCATAAATTTTATTTTCAGTAAATTCAATTGGGTTATTATCAGATCGTCCGGGAACAATAGACTCTCCAGAAATTAATCTTAAATCTTTATCTGACCTAATGCCATAATCTGAAAGATTTGCCGAATAAACAGTACTTGATAAAATAACTGTTAAAATTTGCTTTAATTCAACAAGACCGGTTACTTTGAACAGATTAAAAAGAATCTCATAAGATTTCTGTGTTTCAGATGAAAAGTTATCCAAAATCAACTGTTGTAAAACAATAAAAACCGCTACTCCATGTGGTATACCAAAAAAAGCTGTCAAAGGATATGATATAGCATGTGCCAATGTTGTTTTCGATATGTTTATCGCTTTACCGGCAAGGTAACTGCCATACTGAAGATTTCTTAATGATTCATTCTGTAAGTTGGCATTATTTATGCCATTTAGTATATATTTTATTGCATCAGAAGCGTATGTAATTGATTCCGCTGTAGCATTCTTTGCCCAAACAGATTCAATACCTTGAGCTAATGCATCAAGGTAAGAAGCCTGTTTAACAGAGAGCGGAAGACCCTGCAACAATCTAGCGTCATGAATTATATATTTAGGAATGATTGAATCATGAACCACAGAGTATTTCTTTTGGTTTTTGTAAACAACTGCAAAACTCGTTGCTTCACTACCGGTACCGCAAGTTCCCGGAGCAAAAATTAACGGAATCTTATTATAAAAAAGTGTGGGATCTTTAATTATATCACCTATTGAATTTAATGAATTAGAAAATGCCAATGCAAGTATTTTTGCGGTATCCATAACTGTTCCGCCGCCTACCGCCAAAATAGAAGACACATTCATATCTTTATTAGACAAATATATGTCTTCTATCTTTTCATAAGGTAATGCTGATCCTGAAATTGTCACACGACAAGAATTCAATTTTTTTAATTCATTAAAAAATTCATTTCCTACATCTGTTGCTTTAAGAGAATTGTCAGACATCGTTACTAACAAACTACTTGGGTTTATTAAATCAAAAGCTTTCATTAAGTCATTATGAATAATTTGTGACAACTTTATTCCTCCGGAATAAGAGTGATTATATCTTTTATTGGCATACACATCTCATCAGCTTCTTTTGCCCGATGATTTTTCAGAATAGTTTCCGCAACTTTCTTCATAGCAGGAAAACCGCTTCTAGTAAGTTGATTTGCATATATGACAACATTAACATCTTTACTTGCAAATTCGTCTTCAGTGACAGTATTAAAAGAAGTTGGTACTACTACCAGCGGGGTATTAAAATTTTTCTGTCTAAATTTCTCTACAAATTCAAAAATTTCATTCGGTTCTTTTTTTCTTGAATGTATCATTATGCCATCTGCGCCGGCACTCACATAAGCAAATGCTCTTAATAACGCATCATCCATGCCTTTATCCAAAATTAAACTTTCTATCCTTGCAATAATCATAAACTCATTAGTTTTTTGCGCTTTTTTACCGGCAGAAATTTTACAGCAAAAGTTTTCTATTGTATCTTGAGTTTGAACGACTTCATTTCCAAAAAGCGAGTTTTTTTTCAGACCGGTTTTATCCTCAATTATAACGGCCGAAACGCCTATTCTCTCTAATGTTTTGACATTATAAACAAAATGCTCTATTAAACCTCCTGTATCACCATCTAAAATTATTGGTTTTGTTGTAACTTCCATAATATCGTCAATTGTTCTTAAACGGGAAGACATGTCTACAAGCTCTATGTCAGGCTTTCCTTTTGCTGTTGAGTCACACAAACTTGAGACCCACATAGCGTCGAACTGATAAGCTTTGCCGCCATCCAAAACGGTGGCAGTTTCGGCCAAAAGTCCCGTTATGCCGCTATGAGCTTCTATTACACTGATTGTTTTTTTCATGCCGAGCACTTTTTTTAATCTTCCGCGCCTTATGTCGGGAATCGATAATTCCCTACGGGCATGTTTGTCGAGACTTTTGAAAACTTCTTCGTTTGAATAGGGAAATTCGACTAGTTTTCCGCCATATTCATTTAATACTTCAACGACTTCTTTTCTGATTGGTTTTTGAAATCCTTCTATCCAGTCATCGCCATGTACAACAAAGTCAGGTTTATATTTTCTCAGATTTTCCGAATAACTCAAAGTTTTCTGCAAAACGACTCTAGCGACTCCTTTTAAATTTGAAAAAAGTTCTTTTCTCGCTTCATATTGCAAAATTGGAAATCGTCTGTAACTTGACACCGCTTCATCTGACAATATCCCGACCGTGAGATTACCAAGTTCAGCAGCTCTGTTAATTATTCTTATGTGACCTGCATGTATAATGTCTGCACTAAAACACATATATACAGACTTTTTTTTCATCTGCAGTATTCGATTTTGTATAATTTTTAAATCGTTTGGAGTATCGATTTCATTGCACAGCATGTCTTTAATATCAAGGGGGCGCAATCGGCATTGATCAGAAATTACATTAAATGCGTTTTCTGCGTAACAACCGGTAATATTCTTTACACAAAAATCACTTATGCTGTCAAGCCAGTAAGTCCAGTCTAACTTGTTAAGCTTATACAGCGGCTGAGCAGCTACAGCGTCATTAAAAAATTCAATACCGATTTTATCTATATAGTTGTTCTTAATAACCGCTTTAAAGTCCTTTTCGGGCAAATCTGATGTAGAACTCACAACCATGGAGCTTTCAGATGACTCAAGCAATTGAGTTAAAACTCTGCTTTCAAAAACCAGATCGCCGTGCATCAGAATTATGTCGTCTTTTATGTGTTCTTTTGCTAAATATATAGAATAAATATAATTTGTTTTATCATAAACAGGATTATTGATAAAATGGTATTTCAGAGGTAAATCAAGAGAATTGCAATATTCGATTAACACTTTATCAAAGAGACCTGTTGTAATAACAACCTCTTGTATCGCAGATTCAGAAAGCATTTTAAGTTGACGACTTAAAATAGTTTCATCAGCATAAAGTGAAGTCATACATTTGGGATGCTTACCTGTGAGTTCTCCCATTCTTCTTCCTACTCCGGAATTCAATATAAGAGCTTTCATATTAATTAATTTCCTTAATATACTTCATAAAATTAGCCATGTTTTCTCTTGCAGAAGTTGCAGGTCTTCCAAGATTTGCTCTTGATAAGATTGATACCTTAATTTCTACAAAACACAGACCGGAACATTTTTTTGCTTCTTTTAAAATTGACGGCAAATCATTATCATTCTTAACGATGAAAACAAATTTGTAACCGCATGCCGAAGCAATTTGCAAAAAATCAATATTATCCGAAACAGTCGGCATTCCGCCGACTGTTTCATGAGATTCATTGTTTAAAAGAACATGTATTAAATTTGCAGGGTTATTTGCACCAATTATTGCCATAGAGCCCATATGCATAAGAATAGCACCATCACCGTCGATACACCACACCTTAGTATTTGGTTTATTTATGGCCAAACCAAGGGCAATACCTGAAGCATGTCCCATTGAACCAACGGTTAAAAAGTCGTATTTATGAGATTTATTATACTTTTCTCTAATTTCATAAAGTTCTCGTGAAGTTTTTCCGGTGGTTGTAATTAGTAAATCTTGATCTGAAACCTTTACGATTTCCTCAATTGCATTTTCTCGAATAATTATGTTTTTATTGGCGTATTTAACCTTATTCTCATATTGAAGTGCATCTTTTTTAATCACAAAAGCGACACTTTTACGTAAATCTAATAGAGTTCGAAATTCTTGCATTTTGATTTTTAATTCGTTTTCAGTTGTGTCTTTTGAAACTACAAATGTGCTAATATCCAAAGCATTAAGTAATTTTACAGTAATCTCGCCTTGAAAAACGTGTTGTGGTTCGTCCTTAAACTCCGGATCTCCACGCAATCCAACTATAAACACACAGGGTATCCCGTATACTTTCGGGTGTAACAAAGATGTTGCAGGATTTGTAATATTCCCAATTCCGCTATTTTGAAGATAAACAACCGGTACTTTTCCCGTTGCCATATAATAGCCGGCTGCAATGGCAGTACAATTTCCTTCATTTGCTCCGATTATATGATTTTGTGATATACCATAATTAATTTGTAAATAGTTGCACAAGGATTTTAGTTGAGAGTCCGGTATTCCAGTAAAAAAAGAATCTTTTACTTCCAGACAATTGATAAAATTTTCTATATTCATGAAACACCTCTTAATTAGTCTTTCTGATTTTTCAAATAATATGCCTTAAATCCATGATTTATACGCTTTTCTATAGGAGGCAACTTCATATAATCTCCATATATGGATGATAAATATTCATGATATCCACTCATTACAAAAAATTCATGTCCTTCGAAAATAAGCTTTATTCGTTTTAAAAAGCCCTCACGTAATATTTTATCTTTTGTTCCGTAAAAATGTATCCAAGAAATAGGTGCCACATAATTTGATTTATTATATTTAGTTAGCTTGGAAAGAAAAGTTAAAACTCTAACAAGAATATTTCTTTTGAATTTTGTTGCAAAAAAAATATTTGCCAACCTTTTTATGATGAAAGCAAATTTCCCTTTTTTGCCAATCTTTTGTCTTGATTCTTTTGAGAAACCTAACAATGTGTTTAACAAAACTACAGTATAAAAAATAAAAGATCTTAAATAAGTAAACTTTGGAATTTCGTCAAAAGGAAAAACATCTACGGACAAATGGTCGCCATTAGTTGCATAATTGTTTTGAATGTCAAGTTTTGTTGTTATGTCTAATATTTTACCAAACGGGAGCTCTAAATCCCCATTATCTCCACAACGAAAGAAGTACTTTTTATTCTGATTTTTGCTATTGAATAATTTACGGAATATATCGTAATCTGATCGCGGCATAGCAACATCAATGTCATCATCCCATGGAATAAACCCCTTATGTCTCACAGCCCCCAGCAAAGTACCATAAGTTAGAGAATAAGTTAAGTTATGTCTTGTACAAAACTCATCAAAACAAAGCAAAATCTCTAAACAATTTATTTTTATCTCGTTTTTACTCATAAATATCTTCATAATACTCTCCAAGGGCTAATTCAAATAAAAGTCCTCTAATATTTTTGCTGTTTCAAGAATATCATAACCGTTTGAAGTAATCTGAAATGACTTGTCTGCGCGATATTCTTTACTTTTATATCCCAAAATTTGATCCGCCCAATATTGTGCACTTTGTGACAATGGCAACAGTGATATAGAGTCAGTCAAACAAACTTCATCAGTAATAACATCAGAAGCGAAAATTTTGATACCGGAGGCCTGAGCCTCTATCAAAGTAACCGGTAAACCTTCAAATAATGAGGGAAAAACAAAAACGTCCATTGCCTGCAATATATTATTAACGTCAGAACGAACACCGGTAAATATTACAGAATCTGTCAGCTGAAGCCTTGAAATTTTATCTTTCAGAACAGGTTCTAATTCACCGGCCCCGACTAGCATAAGTACAGAGTCTTTAGACGCATCATATACAGATTTGAATATATCTAGCAAAAAGGTGTGATTCTTTTGCAATGAAAATCTGGCTACATTACCTAAAACTAATTTATTTTCAATGCCCAACTCTTTTCTTAATTGGGTTCTAATATTCTCATTAAAAGCAAATTTATCTACTTCAACCCCGTTTTTAATCAAAAGACACTTTTTTTTACTATTAGCTTTTTTCCCAAACATCCAATTAGCTGCAAGATTAGAACAAGCAAAAAAATCTGTTGCGTAGCTTGATATTCTTTTTTGATTCCAGAAATGTAAAGCATTTTTCCATAAGCCATCTATTCTTGTGTTGTGACTATGAACTATTCTTGTCGGAACACCATGTCTTTTTGCAATTATCAAAGGATTTACATTTGTTAATGCGGTCATATGTGCGTGAATTACAGAGTATTCTTTGTGTTTGGAGAAAAAGTCATTCAGTGCCTTATAATTTCTCAACGGATTATCAGAAAATGACGGAACACTATAAATTCTGCCTCCCAACTTAATAATTTCGTCAGAATAATCGAATTTTTTATCTTGATAAGTCAAAAAATCAAATACCACTTTACTTCTGTCTATATTTCTGAAAATATTCATTATTAATGTTTCTATCCCCCCCCTATCCATTGAGGGTGTGACTTGAAGCACTCTGAACATGTTTCTCTCTCCCGATTAAGTATAATAATATTAGTGCTGAAAATAAAACAAATAGGGGAAGACACCCCCATGATTAAATTTGTTTAGTAATGTAGAATAATACAAGATACCACAGAAAACGATTAAACTTATAAAAGCATATTTTAAAAATTTATTTTTCAAATTTGAAATTAAATTTGGTATTAAAATAATAACCAAAAATTGAAATATCATTGTTATTCTGGAAACAATCTCTATATTAAATGCCAATGGCTGAAGAAGAATGGCAATGTATAATGAATGAAAATAAATTTTGACATTATCTTTTTTAGTGTTAAATAATAGTAATCCGGCTAAGCACATTAAAACCAAGATAAAATATAAGTTATATCCGCCTCCGGCAAGATTTTGGAAATAAGGGTTCTCGGATATAATTCTTAGAACAGGAGCAATTTTAAAACCGGCAAAACCGATTAAAAATGAAACGCTTAAAACTGAAAAAAATGAATAGATATTAACATTGAAAGAATATAAAGGATAAAGGATTAAGAAGAACAAAGAGCTCGGGTGAATGGTGCTTGCCAAGATAACAATAATCAAAAATGACAAAAATTTTCTTTCACGAATGTATTTTATACTCATATATAAAACGCTCATTGCCAGATACTGTCTCATTATATTAAACGTCCCCATATAAAAACCTGTTGAAATAAACAAAAATACGCTAAGACCGGGAAGAGTTGATTCCTTGTAAATAAAATAAGAAAACAAAAATAAAGTTAAAAAAGCGATGATAAATAAAAAAAAATTAGTATTATTTGAAAGCACAGATATAAATTTTGTAATGATGTAATAACCATAGTCTGGTCTAACATAACCCCTGAAAGTAAATACAGCTTCCAAATCTATGTGTCGAAAGCTTTTAAACAAGCTAACATAGTTGCCAACATCTTTCCCAATAGCCTCGCTACGCAACCCACTTAAAAGCAACATACACAAAAACGATAAAAAATGTGGTAGCCATCGATTTGATTTAAAAGGATAAAGAAAAAAAACAATCGAAGAAATTATTAAAACACCCCAATATACAGTCAGACTATAGTCCACAACTAAATTCCTTTAAACTTTTTATATAAAAGTCTTTAATAATATTTATAACGCTAAAAATATCATATCTCTTATCTAAGACGTTATTTTGTAAATGTCTTTGAAATAAGTTATTTTTAGCGGCAATAATTTTTTTCGCCCATTTTTCAGAACTTAAAGTCAAAGGTAGCATTTTAATATTGGCTGTCAAATATATTTCATCAGTTATAGCATCTGAGGCAAAAATTATTAAATTTGATGCTTGGGCTTCAACTAGGGTTACCGGTAAGCCTTCATGAAGAGAAGGAAAAACAAAAACATCCATAGCGCACATTAGTTCAGCTATATCGGTTCTTTTCCCTGTTAAAATTACAGAATCTGATAAACCCAGTTTTCTAATTTTATCCTCAATATTTTTTCTCAAGTTGCCGTCTCCGACAAGTAATAAGATTGCATCATCGGATTTTTCTTTGATGTTACTAAAAATATCAAGCAAAAAAGAATGATTTTTTGCTTTGCTAAAACTTCCTACGTGTCCGACAACGAATTTATCATTAATACACAGGTGTTTTCTTAATTCATTCCGCTTATCAGGATCAAACTTAAAGTTATCAATATCTATTCCATTGTTGATAATTTGGTAGGGTGTTTTTTTATATTTTGAAAAAAACATCCACTCCCCTGCTAATTTTGAGCAGGCAAGATAATGAGTCGCGTAATCAGTTAACCAAAGTTTGTTAAATATGTGCAATAAATTTCTTAAGGGGTTTCCGCAGACAGAAGTGCTATGACTATGAATAATGCGAACCGGTATATTATGCTTTTTTGCTACGACCAACGGTACAATGTTTAAAAGAGCGCTTGCATGCAAATGAATAATTTTATACTCAGGGTGTTCTTTATAAAAACGATTCAACATTTTTATATTTTTAAAAAGGCCGTTTCTGCAATCGGGGATGTAATGAATATTTCCGCCAAGAGCTAAAATTTCTTTATTATAATCGCATTCATCTTCTGTGCCTAAAAGAAAGTCAAAAGACACCTTTGTTCTGTCAATGTTTCTGAAAACATTCATAATGAAGGTTTCTATGCCTCCACGATTCATTGAATATAAGACATGCAAAACTTTAATCATTATTTGACCCGTTAAGTTCGGTGAAGTTGTAAAACGAGTGTAAGAAAGCTATAATTGTTGCATTATCAAAAGATTTAATCTGTTTAATATTTTCTTCTTTTAGCAGATTTTGTTCTTCATCAGAAGAAGCTAATCCTGTTATCGCTTTGCTTAGTGCATCGACATCATTTGGGGCAAAAAGATAGTTTTTACCCAGACCTTTTATTAGGTCTGTATTTCCTCTGATTTTTGAGGCAAGACAAGGCAGGCCGCAGGCCATAGCTTCCATGAGAGATACGGGCAAGCCTTCTCTGAATGAAGGATGGATATAAATATCCGAAGCTTTCATTATATCAACGATATCGGATCTGTAACCTAAGAAAAGGACTCTGTCAGAGACTTTAAGCCGGTGAACGAGATTTCTCAAGTGCTCTGCAAGAGGGCCATGACCGCAAATCACATAGAATAAACTATTATCGTTTATTTTTGCAAAAGCTTTTAATGCAGTTTCGTGATTTTTATTTTTGTTAAGCTCACCAACAGAGAGTAGAACGGTTGCTTTTTCAGGGATTTGCAATTCTTTTCTCATATCACTTCTGCTTCGACGGGGATATTTAAACTTATCCAAATCTATGCCCACACCGGGAATGTATTCAACTTTCTTAGCGTGCAAATATTTTTTTGCAAAAGCATAATCTTCTTGGTTTATTGTTATAAGACAATCGGTGAAAAATGAAAGCAGCCATTCTAGAGGCAAATATATTAACCAATTCAACAGGGGCGCACCTTTATAAAAATGAAATCCATGGGCTGTATATATGGCTTTAACATTAAAACACTTAGCTACTAAGCGACCAATAGCCGAAGATACAGGGGCATGACAATGCAACAGGTCATATTTAACAGTTCGAAAGATTGTTGTAACCCGGCGAAATGCCCTTAAGTTTTCTAATAAACAAAATGGATTTCTTGCAAAATCTATCTGATAATATTTAACATTTTTTTCAATCAGTTCCGACTTGAACTGTTCGGTTCGTTCTTTGCTGAGATTGCTTCCGTTAATAAAATTACAAGCAACATAAACTTCATAACCAAGACTTTGCAGTATCTCAATATTGATTATGTTAAATTGCTCTATCATAGAAGCAACTGAGGCTAAAATCAGAACACGCTTTTTATTCATGAAATTTCAGTCATTCTTATTGATTCTTCAAAACCAACAACGTTGTATTCGCTTTTATATTTACTTAAATCTTTACTGTATGTTAAATTGTCAAAAGCTTTTTTTGCAAGTTTACCAAACTTATAATCAGTTTTCATTATAAATTTAATTATAGAATTAAATAAACGTAAAAACAAAATTTTGTGACTGCTATTACAGGCAATCAGCTTTACTAATTCATGTGTTTTAACATAGTCTGAGTTCTGCGGAAAGAATGTACCTGACTCTTCGTTGTCTATTATAAGCTTTACAAATTCACACAGATTATTTATAAAAAGCATACTTCGTTGATTTTCATAAAGGGGGAAAATTGGCGATTTTTTTGCTATCAAGGACAAAAGGGGATAATTGCCTTTACAACCTTTACCATAAATCATGGGCGGGCGAAGAATTACTATTTTAAAGATATCTGTACCAAGTAATTTCAGTTTTGTTTCTGCCTGCAATTTGCTGTCGCCATAAAATCCATCGGGGTTTGGCGGTGTATTTAAGTTTATCATTCCGTCACTGCCAATTTTATCCGATGATCCATAAACAATTATACTGCTCATAAATATAAACTGTTTAACAGCGGCGTTTTTTGCAATATTTGCTGTTTCTACAGCCAAATCACAGTTAATTTTATAATACAGTTGCTTGTGGTTTTCAGAAATCTCGCCGGTGTCAACATGAGCTATGCCGGCCACATGAAAAATTGTGTCATAAGTTGAAAAATTGTGAGATTTCCAATCGGGTGACATTAGATCCAGAGTAGCAACCTGATATTTGTCGGGTTCTTTTAACAGCCATTTCTCTACAGAAGTTCCTATGTAACTGTTTTTACCGGTTATTAAGACTTTTTTCATTTGCTGTCATCTTTACTGCCCTCTTTTACGCCTTTTGCGGTTAGTACAACCGAAAAAGTTTTAAAGAAGCATTTGATGTCGAATAAAAAACTGATGTTATTAACGTATTCGCCGTCCAGTTTTGCTTTTAGGTCT
>Ga0265293_10013125_pt1 | contig 10821 bp, 10 predicted proteins | sample Munlanlewell138R_FD_192505 | JGI IMG/M metagenome (GOLD analysis project Ga0265293, IMG submission 192505) | Leachate microbial communities from a municipal landfill in Southern Ontario, Canada - Leachate well 138R | ecosystem: Engineered > Solid waste > Landfill > Unclassified | place: Canada... | reverse complement strand
TTTCGATTTGATGATAATCTTTCGCCGGGATAATCCCTTTTTTCATATAAGCTTTAAGAACAGAAAGTTCAACTTTAAGCCAAATGCGATATTTATTTTCATCATTCCATACAGTTTTCATTTCTTTAGTTGTATAACGCTCAATCATAAAAATCACCATATTTATTTTACCATAATGCTGATAATAAATAAAGAAATTTCTTGCTTTTAGGACTGCAATAATATAAAATAGAGACAAGGAATGGGTGATTTAATGAGTAATAAAAGGAAATATAATAACGGTAATAACTTTTCGAAAATATTAGCAATATTGATTATAACCGCCGGAAGTACTGTTATTATCTATATGGTATTTAATTTATTTATGCATATGACGGACTCAGAATTTGGTATGACTTTATCTTTTCTTCCGAGATTGATGATAGGATTTTTTATAATAATGATTGGTTTAATTATATATCGTAGCGGTAAATTAAACTCAATACACCCCCGACGTTATCAGACGCCGTTTAATGATGAAGCCAGATATTATAGTAGTGAAGATAAGTTGGTTTGTCCGACATGTCGTCAATATAATTCGGCTAAGGCTCGTTATTGTAATCAATGCGGAACCAAATTAGTAAATATCTGTCAATATTGCGATCATGAAAACGCCTATGGAGCTGAGTATTGTTCGAATTGCGGTTTAAAAACAACTAAACAACGATAAAAGATACACTAAGTGTCTTATCAGATAACACGAGGAGAATGATATGTTAGTATTAATAGGGCCGAGTGCAAGCGGTAAAACAGAAATTGCGAAAATATTAATTTATAAATACGAAATGGAAAAGCTGATTACGTATACAACCCGTATGATACGGCCCAGCGAGAAAAATGGTATTGATTATCATTTTGTTACCTTTAGTAATTTTAGGGCGATGGAAGAAGCCGACGAATTTATTGAAACAACTTATTATAACAATAATTTCTATGGCAGCAGAAAAAAAGACATTGTCTTAAATAAAGTGGCAGTGCTAGACCCCAATGGCCTCAATCATTTATATCGTCACCTTGGTGAGGCAATTGTTACGGTTTATCTGGAAACTCCGGAAGGGATTAGAATTGAGCGGATGCAAAAACGCGGCGATAGCGAGGATGATATCGGAAGGAGAATACAAAACGACAATATCCTCTTTAATAAAGCCAATATTCTAAAAATCGATCGGGTTGTAAGAAACGAGAAGATTGATTTGGAACAGTTGGCCGCTGATATTTACCATTTTTATCGAGAAAAAGCTAATTTTTTAATATTATAACAACGGAGGATAAATTAATGAAACGTTTGATAAAAACTATATTTTGGTTTCTTTTTATAATAATTATTATTATAGTTGCCCCCATATTATATCTTTATATTACGATATCCGATTCGACGGATGAAGCTCCGATTGATCTTTATAATGAAACTATCACTTTTGATCAAGAGGTTACCAACCTATTAAATCAGGCCTTAAGCGATGAAAAATATTATGATTTCACATTAACGGAAAATCAAATTAATACTTTGATATTTGCTATAGTTCGAGACTCAATTAATAAAAATTATTATAATACCGGCTGTAGTAGTGATGCGTGTAAATACATTCAAGTTAGCACTATAGATGAATCGGCACCGATTATCGGCGGAAAAAAAGTAACTCTTAAGCATATATATACAAAAATGACAGATCAGGAAATGACTCTGTATGCCCCAATTAATGCCTTGGGTTTTAAAACTAATTTAAATTTAGGTTTTGAAATTAAGGAAGCTGAAGGTGTTTATACAATAATCATTAAGCGGATGGGACTTGGTAAATTAAATTTAATGAAAGGCATTGGTAAGGCCATCCGTCGACCGATTTTAACGGCTCTAAATTTTTCTGATGAGACCGTTAATACAAAATTAGCAAATAAAAAATTACCGATTACTTTTAAAAGTGAAGATTTTTCTTTTTCTTTTAAAAAATCCGATTTAGGAGAAATAATTGTTAATCTCTTAAGTCCGGATGAGGAAAAACCGGGAAATAAAATAGTTAAGGAATTGTTTGCTTTATTAACGATTCCTGAGGAGGGAGGGTTAACATTTGGATTTTTTCCCGGTGATGAAGTCAGTTTTGGCGCTAAAATAAACCTGGAACCGTTTGCGGCTGATTCCGCAGTTTTTGCTAATCTACAAGCGTCGATAAAAGAACCTTTTGATGTTAACAGTTTTATTAAAAACAAAACACAAACATTTATATTGAATAATTTAACCGGCGGTGAAATGAAGCTGGTGTTTACCGAAGGAGAATTTAATCGTTTGCTTTATGATAAAACAAACGGTTATGAAGATTTTAAATATGAGATAGAGTTTGCCGACGGTGGTGCTAAATTTGCAATTATAGTTACGGGAATTGTTGTTGAAATAGAATCCGATCAAATAATAAAATTTAATTTTTTAGTAGATATTAACGGATTAAAATCAATCATGGTTCTTACCGGCAATATTGTCCCCAATGTTGCCGAAGATGAAATCTCCATTTTCTTAGAAGAAACCATTACAATCGGCACTGTCCATACTTCTGCCGGTTTTATGTTTGATATTATCGGCGATAATATTGAATCCTTTGAATTAATGCGATATGAAGCCGAAACGCGTGCTTTTATTATAACAGCCGAAACTTTCAATAGTTTCATGGGCATCGGCGGTGAAATCACCCCATTAACAGTGGAACGGTTAAAATTCACAACTGGTGTTTTGGAAGTATATGTTACGGTTGAAGATCCGACATTAGCACAAACGATTGATAATGTTACTGATTTATTAAACGATTTGTTAAGTGGGGATTTTCTTGATACCGATGGATTTGAAGGTCAAGATGAATTAGTTGAAAATTTAAACAATGTACTGGACGATATCAATCAAATACTTAATAATCCGGAAGGAGATCTCACTCCTAACGAAACTGATCAATTAATTGATATTATCAATCAACTTAGCGAAGAGAATCAACAGGAATTATATAATCAAATTGAAGATTCGCTATCATCATCTAGTGAGCTTTTGGATTTATATGATTTATTATTCGGTAAATAAGATAATAAAACCAGGTCATAAATATTATTTTTATGGCCTTTTTATATAACAATCTAAAGTTAAAAAAACAGAGTATTTTGTTGGATTATGATATAAATTATTTTTTATAATGTAAAAACCTTGCATTTATGGCGATAATAATATAAAATATAAAAAAAGCATAATATAATTATATTAGCAGAAAGGAGTTACAAATAATATAAACTATTGTTTATATAAAACAAGACGAATGGAAAATAAAATTTTAATCGAAATTTCGGCTCGCCATGTTCACGTCACCGATGAGGATTTATTGATATTGTTTGGCAAAGACACAAAGTTAACTTTTAAACGGGCATTGTCTCAGCCCGGGCAGTTTGCCGCAGAAGAAAGAGTTACTTTAGTTGGTCCTAAAAGAAGTATTTCTAATGTCATCATATTGGGACCGACTCGCAAAAAAACTCAAGTCGAAATATCGGCCACTGATGCGAGAAATCTTGGCGTTGATGGGATTATCAGAGAGTCAGGGGATTTAAGGGGGACTCCCGGCATTAAAATTGTCGGTCCAGCCGGTGAAATTGATTTACAAGAAGGCGTGATTGTTGCTAAAAGACATATTCATGTTAATCCGGAAGAAGCGGAAAAATATTATTTAAATGATAATGAAGTAGTTAGTGTTCATGTTATTAACGATACGCGTTCAATTACATATCATGATGTTGTTGTGCGTGTTCGCGATGATTTTTTAGCGGCGATGCATATCGATACCGATGAAGCTAATGCCGGAGCAATTGAACCGGGAACATACGGAAGAATAATTAAATAACGGTAAAAAGGGCGCATTATTACGCCTTTTTATTAATGAAAAAGGATGGGTATTATGAAAGATGGCGTAATTAAAAAAGCTAAGGAAATATTTGATTTTAAAAATGAAATTATTGTCGGTTATTCACCCGGGCGTGTTAATTTAATCGGCGAACACCTTGATTATAATGGTGGATATGTATTGCCTTGTACTTTAGACATCGGTACTTATGGGGCGGTATGTGGTCGGGAAGATAACCGGGTTTATTGTTTTTCTGACAATTTTCCGGAAAAAGGACCAGTTATGTTTACTCTTAATAAACTTATTTATCAGGCTGAAGATGAATGGGCAAATTACGTTAAGGGAATGGTCAAGGAATTAAATCCGCCTTTTGGCTTTGATTTATATGTGAAGGGTAATATTCCTCCCGGTGCCGGTTTGTCTTCCAGTGCTTCTTTGGAAATTCTGATTGGATTAATTATTAATCAGTTATATCAATTGAATTATTCTCGAATTGATTTAGTTAAGATGGCTCAAAAGGTTGAAAATGTATTTATTGGTGTAAAGAGTGGAATAATGGATCAATTTGTAATAGGCATGATTGAAAAGAAGGCGGCGATGCTGCTTAATACCGCCAATCTTGATTACAAATGCATTAATGTTGATTTTCAAAATTATACATTGGTTATCGGTAATACCAACAAAAGAAGAACTCTACAGAGTTCTAAATATAATGAGCGTCGTGAAGAATGTAATGATGGCTTTTCAATATTAAGAAAGAAATATCATATAGATTATTTGTGTCAGCTGAAAACAAAAAATTTTAACGAAAGCATTGATTTATTTTCCGATGATATTATTCGGAATCGTGTTCGCCATGTTATAACTGAAAACGAACGTACATTAGAAGCCTTCCAAGCATTAAAAGCCAAGAACATACAATTGTTTGGAAAATTACTCAATGAATCACACTGTTCATTGCGCGATGATTATGAGGTGACTGGACTCGAACTTGATACAATGGTTTCGCTCTTTCAAAAGTTTGGTGCTATTGGTGCCCGGATGACCGGAGCTGGATTTGGCGGTTGCATGATTGCTTTAGTTCCTAATGAATTAATTTCAGAAATTACAGTAAAAGTAGAATCTGAATATACGAAATCGCTTGGCTTGACTCCTGAGTTTTATATCGTAAATATCGGAAACGGAGCGAAAATATTATGAAATTAATTACATTAGTCAATGAGTTGCTTGATTATGGTTTACAAAAAAACATACTTGATGAAATAGACTTCGATTATTCTGCCAATCTCCTTATTGATTTATTTCAGGAAAAGAATTTTCGACGGATAGCAACCACTCCGCGTTCCATCGATGAAATCCTTGAAGATTTAGCTTGCTGTGCTTATGAGAAGGGTATTATTGAGTCGGATGATTATATTACCTACGATAATTTTAAGGCCAAAACCGCCGATATGATTATTGATCGGCCAAGCGGTGTAATTAAGAAGTTTTATCAACTATATCAGATTAATCCCCATCAGGCAACCGATTATCTTTATAAACTTTCCAAAGGCTCTAATTATATTCAAACAAAAAGAATAAAGCAAAATATTATATGGCATCATCAAACTGAATATGGTACGATTGAATTGACAATCAATCTTTCCAAACCGGAAAAAGACCCAAAATTAATTGCTTTACAAAAGTTAAACCCGGTATCTCAATATCCGCAGTGCCGTTTATGCAAAGAAAATCAAGGTTATCGGGGACATTTAAATTATGATTCGCGCAGCAATATGCGGATTATTCCTTTAAAACTTGCCGGTGAAACTTGGTATTTTCAATATTCGCCTTATTCATATTTTGATGAGCATTCAATCGTTTTAAACGAACATCATATCCCTATGATTGTAAATCGCGATACGTTCCGTAAACTTCTGGATTTTCTTGATTTGTTTCCCGAATATTTTGTTGGTTCGAATGCCGGTTTACCGATTGTTGGCGGTTCGATATTAAATCATGAACATTACCAAGCAGGAAGATATCACTTTCCGATTGAAAAAGCAAAGGAAATTTATATCGGTAAAGTTGGCGCTGTGGATGTCAGTCGTTTAATATGGCCGTTAAGTACGATTCGAATTAAATCAGCCGATAAAGAAGGAATAATCGATTTTGCCGCAAAAGCACTTGATTATTGGATGCGGTACGAAAATCCGGCCCTTTCGTTAATAAATAATGCGACGAATCCTCATCATACATTAACACCGATTGCTCGTAAAGAAAAGAGTATTTATGTTTTTGATTTGATTCTTCGATCGAATTATACAAACGCACTTTATCCTGATGGTGTTTTTCATCCTCATCCGGAACTTTATCATATCAAAAAAGAAAATATCGGCTTAATTGAAGCGATGGGAATGGGGATTTTACCCGGTCGTTTAAAAAAGGAATTTGAGTTAATCGCTAAATATCTTTCAGGAGAAGAAGCTATCTTAGCCGATAAGAGTTTAGAAAAACATCATCATTGGATTGAAAAAATTAAGCCTAAGTTTTCCTTGGAACAAGATGTTGATCTTTTTATTTTAAATCAAGCGGGAAAAGTGTTTTCTCAAGTATTAATGGATGCCGGTGTCTTTAAAATGGATCATGCCGGTGAGTCTGCATTTATTAAATTTGCGAATGCTTTATACTATAAATGAAAAAGAATACGGATTATCCGTATTCTTTTTTTATCCCGATTCCCCCTCGAAAGTGAACCTTTTTTTGCTTGACAAATTTTTAAAAAAGTGTATAATATAGTAGTCTCAATAAATATGCACCTTTAGCTCAGCCGGTAGAGCAATTGACTCTTAATCAATGGGTCTGGGGTTCGAGTCCCCAAAGGTGTACCATTTTTGTTTTAAAACGTTATTTATAACGTTTTTTTCATAAATTAAATAAAAGCCATTGAAAAATTATTATAAAAATGATAAAATATTAAAGGTTAAGTTTTAATGGTCATAATTGCGCCTATAGTAAAATGGATATTATGAGGGACTCCGAAGCCCTAGTTGCAGGTTCAATTCCTGCTAGGCGCGCCATATTGAAATTAAGCGGGCATGGCGGAATAGGTAGACGCGCCAGTTTCAGGAGCTGGTAGTTAGCAGCTGTGAGAGTTCAAGTCTCTCTGCCCGCACCAATTATATACAACGGGATGTGGCTCAGCTTGGTTAGAGCGCTTGCTTCGGGAGCAAGAGGTCGTGCGTTCAAATCGCATCATCCCGACCATTTATTTGGATAATTCGCTGTTGAACGGATAATTTTTAAGATAATCTGTTTAAAAAAAAATAAATAGAAAAAAGGATTGACATTTTAATTTAATGTGATATAATATTATAAACTAACTAAATATTTAATGAAAAAGCCAAACCTAAAGTGATTTAGGGACGGAAAGCTATAGGACCTTTAAATAAGGTAGCCAGTTGCCATTGTTTCTTTAAGTTGAGATAATGGTTTTTTTATTTAAAGGAGGAGAAAAGAATGACCACTCAAAAAAACTATTTCAGACGTTTTTGGCCTGTTATTTTGCTTTTGGTTTTAATTATTACGACGGCATTCTCTTATGCTTATTGGGATAATTTAACAAAAGATGATTCTAGCAATATCACAATTGGTGAAGGTGCTACATTAAGTTTTGAAGTTGTTGTTGATCCGGAAGGTAAAAAACTCGTTCCGGAAGGTACCGTTTTAGATGATGACGAGGTTGAAGCAATAACTTATACATACACTGTATCGTTAGATAAAGACTTTACAAACCCGTTGGATCTTGCAGTAACAGTATCGGATAAAAAAATTGATAATAATGAAGCCTTGGCAGATTTTTTTGGAGTACATATTGTAAAATCTGCAGAAACGATTAATTTTGGGGCCGGTGTAACTGTTACGGTAACGATTACTCTCAATGAACCAGATACAAAAGCAGAGTATGATTTAATTGCTGGAAAAATACTTTCTTTCACGTTAAGTTTCGAAGCAAAGCGAAATTAATCACTTGTTTCAAATTAATTAATTGAAAATAATACATTAATATATACTGCAAATCAATATGGTAATGTATTGTTTTGTCCTCAAAAAAGTCAAATTCTGCTCTAAATTTGACTTTTTTTAGCATTATAGTTGCAAAATTTCACTAAATAGTATAATATATAAATGGAGCAGAATTTGAATAAAGTGAGGGCAAAATAAATGCTAAGAAAAACCACATTACCGTTAATTTTTGGTCTTGTCTTTTTATTATTAATAATTACCGTCACTACCTATAGTTATTGGGATGATTTAACAAAAGCCGATACCGATAAAACAATTATGCTTGGATCGGGAACCGATTTGGTTGTTGAAAAAGTTGAAGCATCCCCTCCGGCCGGAAAAAAGTTAATTCCCCAAGGAGCCCAAAAGGGAAACGATGACATTGACGAGATTAAGCTAAAATATAATGTAAATTTATCAAAAAAGACCATATCCGATCTGTTTTTAGATGTCACCGCAAAAAAAATCATGATTGATGATAATCCGGATTATGCTTATTTGGTTAATGTTGAAATCAATAAAGCGCAATCAAATATAAATAATGATATTATTGTTGTTAATATAAGGGTTACTTTAAATAATCCAGGAAATGAAAGTGTCTATCAAGCGATAACCGGAAAAATCGTAAAGTTTGAATTGCATTTTGCAGCGGTTCAATTACAAGGATAGTCGAAGATGGAAGATGTGAACAAAAGGAAACCGATAAAGATAATTGTAAATATTTTTAGTTATATTCTTTTATTTATTATTATTATTTATATTATTATGAATATTTTTTTCCCGCGGCGGATTATTAAAATATTTCAGTTACAGCATTATATTGTTAAAACCGACAGCATGGAGCCGGTTATTAATGTCGATGATGTTATTATTATTAAAAATATTAAACCGGAAAATTTACAACCCGGCGATATAATATCTTTTTATATCGATCTTGATAATAATGGGAATGAAGAAATAGTAACTCATTATTTTTATGATCGCGTGGTTGATGGTGAGGGAATGGTTGTTTATCGTTCGATAAAAAATATGTCGACGGAACCCGATAATTGGGAAATAGAAGAAAATAACATCATTGGAAAATATATCCTTCGTATTCCTAAGGCCGGACGTATTATTCGTTTTATTAGGCATCCGATTGGATTAGTTGTGTTAACAGTTAACATTATCGTCATTTACCTTATTGTCAATTTATTAAGGAAAAAACAATAAACCAATGAAAGGAAGATGAAAATGAAAAAATTTGGTTCATTTATTTTAATTTTTATATTTATTTTTGTTTTTTTCTTCCAGATTACATTTGGTTTTTTTGACAAAACCCGGATATCGGATAATATATTTATTCCGATTGGGATGTGGTCAAGATTAACCGACCCGGCTAATCCCGATAATGTTCAGGAATACCTTGATGCTCTCGAGACAATTATTGAAACCAATCCCAATTTGGATTTTGCCGATATTGAAGATTATTTAAATGATTTATTATTTGATGAAGATGAATCCGGTAAGCATCTTGATGAGTTGTTTACTGATTATACCTTGGGCGAGGTTATCGAAACGGTTGAACTAATTGTTGAGTTTTCTGAATCATTTTTAATATTCGACGAAAACGATCAGCCGGTTTTTCCAAACCCTAATTTGGTTGCTACAATCAATCTTGACTTTACGGGACCCCTATTACCCGGTGAACATCGATTAATTAATAAAGTGCTTCAAACAGCAAATTTATCCGATATTGATTGGTGGTCCCCTATATCTTTGCAAATCACTATTGAAGCGCCGGACGGCGGTGATATCGCTGATTATATGGTAGAGGTTTTATTTGATGCCAATCCGTTTGCGGACAGTCAACCCTTTTCTTATGATTATTTGTTGCGCGATAAAACTTCCTGGAATGAAAATCGGGCTCAATGCAGAATTAAGCTTAAGGATAATATCCTGGTACCGATTAATTATGATGTTATTTTTAATACCGTAGTTTATCGTGATAAAGCCGGCAATTTCGTTCCGGTTGATTACCGCCATTTATATCCGGTCCCTCAATTTACCGGCAACTGGTGTCGCCTTCCGGTCGGGCCTAATATTTATCTTGGTCCTCCGACCGGTTCTTCCGGAACGCCAATCGGTTCACAGCAGGAAATTTTGATTAAAAATAATCCCAAAAAACGAACCGGATTAATTCTTATCGGAAAAGCCAACGGAACGAAAGTGGAATTAAAACTCGATATTCCTTATCGCCGCCCCCGTACCGGCAATAGTGTTCCGATAATCCCCCTCATTATTGTTGTTAGTCGTGGTTTAGAGTTAGATCTCAACGGAAATCCACTGCCGATACAATCGGACCTTATGATTGAACCGGTAATTACCTTACGGGTTATTGAGGGTTCGGTTTGGGTAGGTGATTGAAACTTTTAGTCAACATTTAGCGGAGTTATAATAATTCCGCTTTTTTGTGCGCCAGACAGTTATAGCGGTTGAAACTTTTATAAGGAATCACTCATTTTGCTAATTAAGACTTGGATACATAAGTAATAGGCAATCCCAAATATAATTAATTATAAATAGACGATGGAATACATCGTTTTTTTTTATGTTTCAACAATTATGATTTTAGTGAAAATAGATATGTTTTTACTAAACTTGAAGCCGATATTATAAAAGATAGATCTATTTCCAAAATCGGCGTTATTTCGATATTCGGTAAAGGTATTATTAAGATATCGCAGATTAAGAGCAACCAATGAAAGGAAGGGAAAAATGAAAAAATTTGGTTCATTTATTTTAATTTTTATATTTATTTTTGTTTTTTTCTTCCAGATTACATTTGGTTTTTTTGACAAAACCCGGATATCGGATAAGATATTTATTCCGATTG
>Ga0265293_10013122_pt1 | contig 10823 bp, 8 predicted proteins | sample Munlanlewell138R_FD_192505 | JGI IMG/M metagenome (GOLD analysis project Ga0265293, IMG submission 192505) | Leachate microbial communities from a municipal landfill in Southern Ontario, Canada - Leachate well 138R | ecosystem: Engineered > Solid waste > Landfill > Unclassified | place: Canada... | reverse complement strand
TCAAACCATAGTGGACTTTGCTAAAAAGATGAAGATAAAAACCGTAGCTGAGTTTGTCTACTCAAAAAATGTTTTTGATAAAGTGGCAGAACTAGATGTTGACTTTGCACAAGGGTACTATTTTGGAGAGCCTAGTAAATATATAGAAAATGAGTCTTAAATACTTTATAATCTTACAAAATTTGTTTTTTAAAAAATTTGTTTTTAGTGCACAACATCAATTGAGCATTCTGTTTAAACTATAAACTAGATTCCATGTCAAGCACGGAATGACGGAACACACGCATCCCAAACAGACAAACCGTCATCTTGAACAGACAAACTGTCATCTTGAACAGACAAACCGTCATCCTGAAAAAATAAACTGTCATCCTGAACTTGATTTAGGATCCAACTTAATAATTCTTCAGAGCACTCAATGAATTATCCAAATTATAAGCTCTATAAGTTATAATTTCATCACTTAAAAAACGAGCTGTATCATGGTTAGGAAAAATCTTAAAAAAATTTCAAAAAGTCAGAGACTAAAAGAGTTTATCAAAAAGTACAAAGTGCCCTCAGAATATCTCTCAACTAACAGAAAGATGGTCTCTAAAGCTGTACTTATTGGTATGTTTATAGCTTTTATACCGATGCCTATGCAGATGCTACTAGTCATTGCAATGATGCCATTTTTCAAATTTAATGTGCCCATAGCTCTTGCTATGTGTTGGTTAAGTAACCCTTTTACTATGCCGCCAATGTACTATATGGAGTATTTAACAGGTTCATTTTTTCTAGGAAGCAAACCGCTTGAAGTTGAGATGACATTGGATTGGTTTAGTAACAATATAGATGCCATATTTATAGACCTCTACGTTGGAGCTTTTTTCTACTCTGTTGTAGGTTCTCTCTCTGCTTACTTTTTAGTAAACTTTATCTGGAGAGGCTCAGTTGAGAGAGATAAAAAACTCCACAGAAATGATAGAAAGTCCTAAGCTAATTTAAAACCCTTTTGGAAGCTCAAACTTGTTTAAGGCTACTAGTATATAAAACTTAGAGTTACTTAAAAAGCCCCAAATAAATTCGGGTTTCCAAATATTTTGATTGCTTCGAGGCTACAAACTTACTTTAGTCCCGATAGTAGATTGGAACTCTATAGAATTTGTTTAACTTTTTTATAGTAATAAAGCCACGCAATTACGCCAACTAAACTCATAGCAAGACTCATAACTTGTCCTTGAGTGATGGCATCACAACAGATGTATCCAATCTGAGCATCTGGAGCACGGTAAATCTCTGCAATAGCTCTAAAGATGCCATAACTAATAGCATAGACTAAAATCAACTCTCCGCTAAATTTTTGGTACTTTCTATAAGCATAAACAACTATAAAAACACCAAAACCCTCTAAAATAGCTTCATATAGTTGTGATGGATGGCGAAGCACACCATCGACTAAGATTCCCCAGCTTACATCAGTCTCACGGCCTACTAGCTCTTGGTTTAAAAAGTTACCAATGCGCCCAAAAACAAAAGCCAAAGGAACACTAAGCGCTACTAAATCCATAATGCGGCCAAAGGGCATCTTGTGTTTTTTAGAGTAGAGATAAGAACTGATTAAAAAGCCAATAATAGCACCATGATAACTCATACCTCTGATGCCTACAAACTCACCATTTTGAAATGGATTGAAAATTTGCCACGGATGAGAGAGATAGTAGAGAGTTTGTGTATCATAAAAGAGGATGTAACCGAGTCTAGCCCCTAGAATTACACCAATCTCTACATAGATAAAGTAGTTGTCAATCCCCTTAAATTCTAGCTTATCTCTTTTGATAAAGTACTTTCCGATGTACAAGGCACTTACAAGTGCTAAGACATACATCATACCATACCAGTGAACTGGAAAAGAGAAGATGCTAAAGGCTATAGGGTCAAAACTCTCATAGATATTGTTCCAAGAGTTCATCTACTTTCTCAGAGCCTCAGCGATGAGCTCTATAGGATTTTTAAATATAGTCTCAACCTTTGCGTAACCCATAGATGCATTTATCTGCATCCTACAAGCACTACACTCAGCACTAACTACATCTGCTTTCGTCTCTTTAATCATTGCAGCTTTTGGAGCACCAGCAGCTTTAGCGAAGTGATACTTCTCTGTCTGCATAGTCACCCCACCAAAACCACAGCATCTATCTGGATCGCTCATCTCTACAATGTTGTAGTTTTTACTTATGAGATTTCTAGGTTCAAGATACAAGCCTTGCATCTTCTTAGCATGACATGGATCATGATATGTAACTATGCGAGTATCTTTCTTTTTACTCTTTAAGAGTTGCTCTAAATGTGTGTGGTGCTGAAGCCACTCTGTAGCCATAAAGATTTTACTTCTTATTGCGATAGCTCTTGCCTTCCACTCTGGCTGATCGTGAAAATAGTGCACATAATCAATTTTAAGCATCGCAGAGCAAGTTGCTTCTGGAACTATAATAGCCTCAACATCTTGCGCAAAGCTCTCAAAATACTCAATATTAAACTTAGCATTATAATCAACCGTGTCAAAATCACCAGTAAAATAAGCAGGTGCAGAACAGCACTTTTGATCTTTTGCTAGATATGCATCAATCTCAAGAGTCTCTAATATCTCTAAGAGTGAATCGCCTATACTTTTGTAGTTATAGTTTGCCAAACAGCCTATAAAAATAGCCACTTTTCTTTTGCCACCATTTGAAATATTCTCAGGATATGAGTTTAAAAATGAAGTTTTTGTAAGGCTCGGAAGAAGTCTATCAGCTTTTAGCATTGGGATGGAAAACCGTGAGTTCATAGAGTCTATGTCTGCTTTTATCTTAAAGCCACAAGTTTGAAAAACCCAACCAAGTTTAAAAGCTATGTCATTCATCCAGCGATGGCGAAGGAGTAAAAAGAAGAGTTTTTTATACCACGCTATGCCAAACTTTTTAGCAATATCAGAGCGAACTTGCTCTATCACCATATCTGTCGGAAGTGATTTTGGACAAACTTCTACACAAGCTGTACATAAAAAACAGCTCTCAAAAATATCTTTAGCGTTCTTATCAAGCTCTAAGTTTCCTCTTTGATAAGCACCAAGAAGATCTAAAAAACCACGTGGAGAAGTTACCTCATCAGGATTTACATTGTAGATGGTACAGACTGGGATACATTTTGCACACTTTATGCACTCATCAGTCACACCTCTGTAGTTAAAAATATCTTGAGCAGTTTTTGCCATTTTTTACACCGTTTTAGAAAATGTTTTAGAGTTTGCGACATGGTTTTTCATGTAGGCATCAAAAGGCATGGCGATGTTTCTAATAAGAAGAGTTCCTGTTTGACTACACTCAATAAAATTTTCATCCATACTTAGCAAGTCATCATCTCTAAATGGTTTTAATGCCTCTATGGCATCTGCAAAATAGGTTTTAAACTCTATATTAAAGAGCTTCTCAAACCTTTTTATATCTAGTTTGAAGTTACTCATAAGTTCCATAATGACATATTGTCTAATCTTGTCATCCTCATTTAAAACCACACCTCTTTCAAATGGAAGCTTCCCAGCATCTATAGCCTCTTCATACTCACCCATCACCTTAAAGTTTTGGTTATAACTATCAACGCCCTCGCCTATAGAAGTAAGTCCTACTCCAATTAAGTCCGCTCCACCTTTAGTTGTGTAGCCTTGGAAGTTTCTATGAAGCTCACCTTTTTCAATGGCCTTAAAAAGCTCATCTTTTGGTTTTGCAAAGTGATCCATTCCTATCATTCTATATCCATGAGAGGTTAAAAAGTCTATAGTATACTGCATGATTTTGAGCTTTTCATCAGGAAGAGGAAGGGTTGTCTCATCAATTTTCCTCATAGTTTTTTTAAGCCACGGAACATGAGCATAGTTAAAGACTGCAAATCTATCAGGATCAAGTGTTAGAGCTAAGTCTAGTGTCTCTTTAAAAGTCTCTAAGGATTGGTAAGGCAAGCCATAAATAAGATCAACATTGACTGAAATCATGTTGTATTTTCTTGCCAAATCCATCGCATCTTTTGTTATATTGTATGGTTGAATTCTATGAACTGCAATTTGGACTTTTTCGTTAAAGTCTTGGATGCCAAAACTCACACGGTTAAAGCCAGCCTCACTCATCACTCGCATCTGATCTTCATCAATATGTCTTGGATCTATCTCACAGCTTATCTCAGCATCTGCGCGAAAGTTAGGAAAATATGACTTAATCTCTGCAATTATCTCTTTGAGTTGTGCAGCACTAAAGAAAGTTGGAGTTCCACCACCAAAGTGCATTTGAAGAACTTCACGAGAACAATCAAGATGCTTTGAAAGAATACTTAGCTCTCTTTTTAAGTAGTCCATATAGCGAATCATCTTATCTTCTTTTGAAGTAAAAACAACATTACAACCACAAAAATAACAGGCATTTCTACAAAAAGGAAGGTGAAAATATAGACTTATGGGACGAGTTGAGTCTTGTGACTCTAGCTTTTTTATATATTCATCATATCCATAAGCATCACTAAACTCTAAAGCAGTTGGATAGCTCGTATAACGAGGTCCCGGTTTTGAGTATTTTAAAAATTTTGAAAAATCTAACATCTTGTTCTTCCTCTGTGTCCCAAAAATTCATAGCTCTCGAAAAATCTATTTTTCGTAGCTTTAGGGGGTTGTAGGGACATTTGTCCCTGCCACTAAAGCGGACGAGTTCGCTTTAGTGTGTAACATCAAATAAATGGCAATTATATCGTTATAAATTTAAAGCTAGTTAATGCTCAAATTTTCCAGCCAATCTTTGATAAATTTCACTACTTTTTAAAAGTTCATTGTGAGTTCCAGATGCCACAACTCTTCCCTTTTGCATAACTAAAATCTTATCAGCACTCTCTATGGTACTTAGTCTATGAGCTATAGTGATGGTTATCTTATCTTTTGTGTATTCATCAAGTGCGGCTTGGATTCTTTTTTCGCTCTCATTATCAAGTGCTGATGTCGCCTCATCAAAAAGTAGAAGTGAGGAGTGTTTATAAATAGCACGAGCTATAGCGACTCTCTGTCTCTGCCCACCTGAGAGGTTTGCTCCAAACTCTTCCATCATAGTCTCTATACCATGCTCAAGTGAAGAGACAAACTCAGATGCATCTGCGAGTCTTAGAGCTTCTTTGACCTTTTTTTCATCTACTTCTTGCCCATATGCGACATTTGCAGCGAGTGAATCTTGAAAGATATAGATGCGTTGGCTCACAAGTGAGATGTGATGTTTTAGTGAGTCTTGATTGTACTCTTTTATGTTTTTAGCGTTAACTAAAATTTCACCCTCATCTGCATCGTAAAAGCGAAGAAGCATATTTATAAAGGTAGATTTTCCTCCACCACTATCTCCAACTAGAGCGATATTTTCACCCTGTTTTATTTTTACACTTACACTATTTAAAGCATGTACATCTTCGTATTTTAAAGATACATTTTTAAACTCTATCTCCGTTATATCTTCTTCTAAAAGTTTTTGACCATCTATAATTTTGTTTTGAGTATCAAGTATTTCAAAGACTCTCTCACTAGCTGCTAGTGCGTCTTGTATGCGTCTATAGATGGAGCTTATGCGACGTATTGGCTGAAAAACAAGCCCTACTGCAGTTAGAAATGCTGTAAACTCTCCAACACTCATCTGCCCACTATAAACCTCTCTGCCGCCCACAAAGATAACCATAGCAAGTCCAACCGCACCGATAATCTCCATCATTGGAGAGACTATCTCTCCAACATATACAGCCTTCATATTTATCTTAAAAAACTTCCAGTTCTCACCACTAAATCGTTCTAGTTCATGCTTTTGTGTAGCGTTTGCTTTTATAATTTCACTAGAGTTAAAAATCTCTGTAAGACGAGTAATTACATCTGCACTCTTCTCTTGTGAACGGTGAGAGTATTTTTTAAGTTTTTTTGCTATTAAAATCAGAGGATATATAACTAAGGGAACAAGCACAAGAGAGTAAAAAGAGAGTAAAGGGTTTAGATATGTAACATAGGCTACAAGAGCGATAACAGTCATACTCTCACGAAAGAGTTCTGGGAGCATATTTGATACAAAATACTCTATGCGTCCTATGTCATTTATAACCCTAGATATCAGCTCTCCACTTCTGTTTTTATATAAAAAACCCATATCCATACTAATGATTTTAGCAAGAAGAATCTCTCTAAGCCTTGAGACAATATGTTGACCGATATAACTCATATAAACTGTCTGTATATATCGTCCTAGTGACTTCAAAAAGTATATAGCAGTAAGTCCAAGCGGGATGAGATATAGCATCTCTTCCTTTTTGTCGATAAACATATCATCCATAAGTGGCTTCATAATGTGAGCCGTTGCAGTAGTGGCTGCCACTGTTAGTATGATGCCAAATAAAACCAAAAGGTATTGTAGTTTATACTCTTTTATATAGGGCCAAAATCTCTTTAATACTATCCTCAAAAACTATCCTATTGATCGTGTGATTTTACTAAATACTCTGTGACTGCTAGAGAAGCTCTGTAGTACTCCTCACACTCTAACTGCTCTTTTGTTATAGCTTTTTTAAACTCAAAACCGCCATCTTTTGCCATTATAACACCTGCATCATTAAATCCACAATGCAGGGTCTCATCATCAAGTAGGTTAGTTCCGATAGCTGTATATTCTCTATCATAAAGCGTTAAGTTATATAGAGTTGGAAAGATATCTTTATGCGAAGATGCAAGAGTTGTATCTATCTCTTTAGTAGGTTTTAAATCTTTCGGTAGATAGATATAAAAGGGAATTGTCTTTGTTTGAGTGAAGTGGTTATCATATCTCATAACACCCTCAACTGTGTTGTTATCAGCTGTAACTGCTATAACACTATTTTTAGAAAGAGGAGAGTTTTTCACATCATCTAAAAAACCACCTAGTGTATCTATAGCATAAGAATAATCTTTAAATCGTCTCTTAACTAAGTCCATATCTCCGCTTATATGATCTTTTAAATCTTGTGAAATTTCTAAGGAGTTAGACTTGTAATCCTTTGGGATAGTGTATGGGGGATGGTTATTTGTAGTTAGGATAAATATAAACTGCGGTGTGGTAGCACTCTCAAGCATCTTATATACATATTTGTAGAGATACTCATCAAAAACACCCCAGTCGTGAGAGATAGCATCTAGATTTTCTCCTAAACTGCTTGCTATTGCTCCTTTACCATGAGTGGTGTCAAAGCCTTGTCTTGACATAAAACTGCCTACATTTCTCCAAGATAGGTCTCCTCCATATATAAAATTAGTTTCATAACCAGCATCTTTATATACTTTTGCACTTGCTTGTGAAAATTGTGTATTTAAGTAGCCACTTTGTGCAAAAGATGTTGAGTTTGGACGAGCTGTAATATTTAGTAAAAGTGGCTCTAGTGAGACTACAGTTCCATTTGAGCTAGAGATAAAAGAGGTAAAGAGAATATCCTCATCAAAATGTTTTTTTAGTCTTCCCATAACATTGAAACTATCACTTTGATAATCAAGCAGTGGCATCCCAAAACTCTCAACCATAACAACTACAACATGAGGAAGTCTGTTCTTTAGATGCTCATTAGCTGTCGTTTTTTTAACAATGTTATTTAAAAGATTCTCTCTATCTATATCTTCTTTTTGAGCATGAATTTCAAAAGCTTTTTCTATATCTGTACTATATCCAACCATCTTTATAAGGTCATAGTTGTGTGACTTACTTTTTGAGTACTGTTTATATGATTTTACAATAGCTAGAGTTGGAGTTTGCGGTAGTTTATTTACTAAAGGATCTTGTGAGACATCGGAGATGTAATGAGAGAGTGGAAATATACCAACAGACCCACGGCCAATAAGAGCCACAACAATAATTAGAAAAAGGAAAAAAATCAACTGCTTAAACCAGTTTATGCCAAATGAAAATTTATCCTTTTTCTTAATAATCTTAAATACCAAAAGGTATAAAAACGCAAAATAGGCTATAAGCATAACTCCAAGCAGAGCTACATTGTAGTTTTGTAGAGCTGTTTTTAGAAGTGCTTCAGTGTCATCATCAAAGACCCCAAAAATCATAAGTGTAGAGTGCTCGCCAAAAAATGAGAAGTAAGCGATATCTGTAAAGGTAAGCAAAGAGAGTATGGTTAATAAAAGTACAAAATATACTCTAAAAAAAGTATAAAGATATTTTTGTAAAGCTTTTAATCTAAATAGCCAGACTAAAAAAATGAGTAAAATTCCCAAAGAATTTATATAAGCCATTACAATTGCATCTAGCCTAAATCCAAGAAAAAAGGCATCAAATAACTCAGAATACGAGTAGGCACTCGAGGCTGAAAAGCTTAAAAAAACATATGCTCTTGAGAGGGACATAAGAACTAATACTACTAGAGTTAATTTTAAAACACTGTAGAGGAGGTTTGTGAGATAATTGAAATGTTGATATTTTTGCATATGCGATTATACAGTCTTTAATTATATATTTAGTAAAATACACAACTTTAAACAAAGTATATGGCAAAAAAGAGATTTTGTAACTACTAAGAGTTGAAGTATTTGGATGAAAATCACCAGAAAAATCAAATAGTATAAAAAAGGAATATATATATGAAAGGCATAATTTTAGCAGGTGGGAGTGGTACTAGACTCTATCCCATCACAAAAGGCGTTAGTAAGCAGCTTGTTCCTATCTATGATAAACCTATGATCTACTATCCGCTCTCAGTGCTTATGTTAGCTGGAATCAAAGAAATACTAATCATCTCTACTCCTCATGATCTACCTAGGTTTGAAGATTTACTAGGTGATGGAAGTGATCTTGGGATGAGTTTTAGTTACAAAGAACAGCCCTCACCTGATGGACTTGCACAAGCTTTTATCTTAGGTGAAGAGTTTATAGGTGGTAGCGATGTTTGTTTAGTTTTGGGTGATAATATCTTTTATGGTCATGGACTAACAAAACTACTAAGTCAATCAGTAAAAAATGCAAAAGAGCAAAATAAAGCAACAGTTTTTGGTTACTATGTAAAAGACCCAGAACGCTATGGAGTTGCAGAGTTTAATAAAAACGGAGATGTGATAAGCATCGAAGAAAAGCCTAAAAATCCAAAGTCAAACTATGCAGTAATAGGCCTATATTTTTACCCTAATGATGTAGTAAAAAAAGCAAAACTTGTTAAACCTAGTGCTAGAGGCGAGCTAGAGATTACAACTCTAAACCAAGACTATTTAAGTGAACATAGACTCAAAGTTGAGCTTATGGGAAGAGGCTTTGCTTGGCTAGATACTGGCACTCACGAGAGCCTTTTAGAAGCATCTTCATTTATACAGACAATTGAGAATCGCCAAGCTTTAAAGGTCGCTTGCATCGAAGAGATAGCTTATGAGATGGGTTATATCTCAAAAGAAAAACTCCTTGAGCTAGCTGAACCACTAAAGAAAAACCAATATGGCGAGTACCTTATAAGAAGAGCCGCAGAGGGAGTTATAAAAGAATGAAATTTACAAGAACTGAGATAGCTGATGTCATTATCTGTGAGCCAAAAGTGCATGGAGATGAGAGGGGATACTTTGTTGAGACCTTTAGAGAAGATAAACTTGAAGAATTTTTAGGTTTTAAGGTAAATTTCTGCCAAGATAATGAGTCTAAGAGTTCTCGTGGTGTTCTTCGTGGACTTCACTATCAGCTAGCTTCAGATGCTCAGACCAAACTTGTACGCGTTATAAAAGGTAGAGTATTAGATATCGCAGTGGACATAAGAAAAGGAAGTCCAACCTTTGGTAAACATATTGCAGTTGAGTTAAACAGCGAAAATAAAAAGCAACTCTTCGTTCCTCGCGGTTTTGCGCATGGTTTTGTAGTTTTAGAAGATGATACTATCTTTGCTTATAAAGTAGATAACTATTATTCACCCAAAAATGACAGAGGTATAGCCTTTGATGATAAAGAGCTAAAGATAGAGTGGCAAGTACCACATGATGAGCTAAAACTCTCGCAAAAAGATACCACTCAGCCAAAATTAAATGAGACTAATGATTTGTTTGATTATGGAGTTAATTACTATGCTTAATATTTTAGTAACAGGAAGTAATGGTCAGTTAGGTTCTGAGATAAGAAAGTTAATAAGTAAGATTCCCAGTCAAGATGAGAATGACGGTTGTTTGGATGAAAATGACGGTTATTTAAATGAGAATGGTGGAGAACTTACGTCATTCCGTGCTCCGACACGGAATCTAGCTAAAAACGATGAAAATTGCTTTTTCTTTACAGACAAGGCGACACTAGATATTTCAGATAAAGAAGCTGTTAATAAGTTTATTGATATGAATAAGATAAACATCATCATAAACTGTGCAGCTTATACAGCAGTAGACAAAGCTGAGTCAGACGAAGAGAGCGCAGATGCCATAAACCATAAAGCGGTTAAATTATTAGCGCAAATCTCTAAAGAGAAAAATATTAAACTCATACATATTTCTACTGACTATGTCTTTGATGGAACAAATCACAAACCATATAAAGAAGATGATGCCACAGCACCAAAATCAGTCTATGGAAAAACTAAACTTTCTGGAGAAAAAGCCCTCCAAGCAGTAAATCCAAAAAACTCCATCATTATTAGAACCTCATGGGTTTACTCTTCTTTTGGAGCAAATTTTGTAAAAACCATGCTATCTCTATCTAAGAGCAGAGATGAACTAAGTGTTGTTTATGATCAAGTTGGAACTCCTACTTATGCTAGAGATTTGGCTAAGACTATCTTAGAGATTCTTCCAAATATAAAAAATGAAAATGTAGAGA
>Ga0265293_10013121_pt1 | contig 10823 bp, 10 predicted proteins | sample Munlanlewell138R_FD_192505 | JGI IMG/M metagenome (GOLD analysis project Ga0265293, IMG submission 192505) | Leachate microbial communities from a municipal landfill in Southern Ontario, Canada - Leachate well 138R | ecosystem: Engineered > Solid waste > Landfill > Unclassified | place: Canada... | reverse complement strand
TTCCCCACGACATCAATCCAGAAGTTCTTCGCGTGCTAGAACTGGCAGGTTATGACCGGAGAATCTATACAGAGAACCCATACACAAAACTATCATGATTTTTTACTTAAGGGTGCGAAATGTGAGAGACATTCTCTGCATTGACATGTTAACGATATGTAGTATAATGATATATAAGGACATATAATGGTATATACATTAAGGGGTTGTTACTTGTGATTAAAGCCGAGTCGGCTCTTCCAATGTACAAGCAAATCGCCTCCATCCTGACAAAGGAGATTAGGGAGCACCGCTATGGTGATGGCGGTTCTATTGGAACCCACACTGACCTGGCAGAACGCTTTGGAGTCAGTCTTATTACGATCCGTAAAGCCATCAAGATCTTGGCTGACGAGAATCTTGTTGAGACCCAACAAGGGAAGGGCACTTTTGCCAAGAGTACTATCCTGCAGGATGACTTGCACCATTTAACGGGAGTCTCCAACATCATCTCCCAACAAAACTTGCAGGCTCAAGTCGTGGTGAGAACCATGAGCTTTGTTGAAACACCACAGCACTTCAGTGATAAAAACAAAGAGGCCATGGGAGACATTTGCTTATATGTTGAACGTCTACACGTCATAGATGAAGTCGTCATCGGTTATGCAAAGCTGTATTTACCACTATTCTACGGGAGGCGATTGTCCAGGAAGGATATCGAAGAAAAAACAATCTATCAGCTGTACGAGGATAAACTTGGAGTAAAGCTCGGTAAAGGTGTTCAATACATATCAGCAGATATGGCCGATGATGAAATGGCGGAGACATTAGAAGTAGATGCAGGAACACCTATACTGAGAGTGGAGCGAGAGTCCTATGCTGCAGACGGGACCCTCATCGAGATCATGGAACTGTTTTATGAGTACAGTCATTACAGATTCAGGGTTGAGCTCGACCTGGCTTCAAGGTAATTTCCAGAGCAATGGATCGCCTTATGCATGTAGTTCGCTACAAACAATTACAAGATAGGGGAGAAGAGAATTGAAGAGAAAACTGGTCTGCCTTTTTGTCGTATTGGCTGTTGTTTTGTCGTCTTCTGCCTTGGTTCTAGCCAAGCATGACACGCTCATCGTTGCCGTTGACAGAGAACCATCTTCTATGAATCCACATGGTTCTAACGACGCAGGTACAAGCTTTGTGACCAACCTTATTTACGAAGGCTTGGTTACCTTTGATAGTGACATGAACCTCGTACCCGAGTTGGCTACGAGTTGGGAGCAAATTGACGATACGACCATCCGTTTTTTTCTAAGAGATAATGTCTATTTTCACAATGGTGAACACTTCACAGCTAAAGACGTGAAATACACCTTTGAACAGACAGCAAAATCTGCGTTTACAGCAAGTACCTTAGGCATGATCGATGCTGAAGCCACAACAGTCATTGATGATTACACCATCGATCTCGTATTGAAATACCCCTTCGGCCCAGCTATCAACCATTTGGCCCACTCCACGGCAGCCATTGTGAACCAAAAGGCCATCGAAGAGGGTGGCGAGAATTACGATGACAATCCTGTCGGAACCGGTCCCTTCATGTTAAAACGCTGGAACAGCGGTGACAGCATTGAATTGGCCACGTTCGATGGCTACTGGGGTGCCAAACCCGCATACAAAACCTTGGTCTTAAGGTACATTCCTGAAGCTACAACACGTGCCATCGAAGTGGAAACAGGTGGAGTAGACATCGCCAGGGCCATCTCCGCAAACGACGCACTGAACTTAGCCGACAACCCGAACGTGAACGTAATTTCCAGCAACATTCTCAATACCACATATCTAAGCTACAACTGCTCCAAACCTCCCTTTGACAATGTCAAGGTGAGACAGGCAATCTCTTCAGCCATCAACGCTGATGCTGTTGTCAGAAACGTCACCTTCGGTCTCGGCGAAAGGGCCCATTCCGTCATGGCCCCAAGCATCTTCGGCTACACCGCCATTGAAGAACCTTACGGTTACAACGTAGAACGGGCCAAACAACTCATGGCCGAAGCTGGCTATGCCGATGGCTTCAAGACAACTCTAGTCGTAAACGCCGTTAACGCATCCACCTCTGCAGAGATTATCCAAAACATGCTGGCCCAAATCGGCATCGAAGTCGAGATCCTGGCCTATGACTTTAACAACTGGTTGGATACGATCGTAAACGGCCGGCAGGACATGTATATCGGCGGTTGGACCACTGTAACAGGTGACGCAGACTACGCCCTGAGAAACTCGTTCCACACCGACAACAAAGGAACCGGTGGAAACCGTTCCTACTACTCCAATCCTGAAGTTGACGCACTTCTCGAACAGGCAGCAGTGGAGATGAACCAAGAAATCCGTGCTGAACTGTACAAGAAGGTACAAGAGATTCTTGCAGAAGAAGCAGTCTATGTGAATCTGCAGATTGGTCAAGTGCACTTGGCCGCCGGAAAGCATGTCAAAGGACTAAAGGCTCATCCAAACCAAAACATCGATCTCTGGACGGTCTACTTTGAGTAATTGAGCACATGAGTAAGGGGGAGACCGAAGTTAAGGTCTCCCTCGCCGTCTCCGCCTTATCTTCCTTCGTATTTTCATGCTAAAAGGGGCGAAAGAATGTTCAGATATGTATTACGCCGTATTCTCATGATGATTCCCGTTCTCTTGGGTGTAGTATTCGTGATCTTCTCCATTTTGTACTTTTCCCCCGGAGATCCCGCTCGCACCATTTTAGGAGTGACAGCTACAGAACAAGAAGTAGAAATGCTCAGCGAAGAGTTGGGACTCAACGATCCCTATGGTGTTCAGCTCTTCCGTTACCTGCAAAACCTATTGCGCGGTGATATGGGCCGGTCTTATAAGAACAACAAATCGGTCAGTGCAGAAATCATGCAGCGCTTTCCTACGACCCTTTTGCTGGCCACATTAAGCATCCTCTTCGCGGCAATCGTAGCGATTATTGCAGGTATTATCTCGGCTATCAGGCAGTATTCGATCTTTGACAATGTGGTCACAGGATTCTCTTTGCTCGGAATATCGATTCCCAACTTCTGGCTTGGTTTGATGCTCATTATCCTAGTTAGTTTGCAGTGGAGACTCCTGCCCGCATCGGGCTTCTACGGACCGAAATACTGGATCCTCCCCCTGATTACAAATGGTGTAGGATACATGGCTGGAATTATGCGGATTACCCGTTCGAGCATGTTGGAAGTTATCCGTCAGGATTATATTCGCACGGCACGGGCTAAGGGACAGAGGGAGATCATTGTCATACTGAAACACGCCTTACGCAACGCGATTATACCCATCATCACCCTGATCGGCCTTCAGTTTGGCCGTGCTTTGGGTGGAGCCGTACTGATCGAAACTGTCTTCGCCATACCCGGTCTAGGGAAGTACCTCGTTGACTCCATCAGTGCCAAGGACATCCCCGTCATTCAAGGTGGGGTACTTTTCCTGGCCTTCTTGTTTGGAGTCGTCAACTTGGGCGTGGACATTTTGTATGGCTTTTTTGATCCCAGGATCAGCTCGCAGTACAAGAGAAACAAGGGAAAGGCGGTGAGGGCGCATGCAAAGTAGGGAAGAGACCAATCGCTCTCGCAAAAACTACAGTCTGTGGCTGAGCGCCTGGAGGCGCTTGAGAAAGAGTCGCATGGCAATGTTTGGCCTGGCCTTGTTTGCCATCATCTGTCTTGGAGCCATCTTCGCTGATGTGATCGCGCCTTATCCCTATGACTTTCAGAACTTGGACGAAACCTTTCAGTTCCCCAGCGCCAAGCATTGGTTCGGGACCGATTCGGTAGGACGCGACATTTTCAGCCGCATCCTCTATGGTGGGCGTGTCTCGCTTCAGATAGGCCTGATCTCTGTCTTGATATCAGTAACCATCGGCGGGAGTCTAGGTGCCATTGCCGGCTACTATGGAGGCAAGACAGATAACCTGATCATGCGTACCTTAGACATCTTGTTAGCCATTCCGGCGATCCTCTTGGCTATCACCATTGTAACGGCCTTAGGGCCAGGGATGTTTAACCTCATGCTTGCCATAGGAGTGAGCTCAGTACCCTCCTTCGCACGGATTGTGCGTGCCTCCATTTTGTCCGTCAAGGAACAGGAGTTTGTGGAAGCAGCTCGTCTATCAGGATGTAACGATGCACATATCATTTTCTCACACTTGGTACCAAACATCATGGCACCGATTATTGTCCAAGTTACTCTGAGCATGGCTTTATCCATCTTGTCTGCTTCGTCGTTGAGTTTCATCGGTTTAGGAATCCAACCTCCCATGCCGGAATGGGGCGCCATGCTCTCGGCGGGACGAGCTTATATCCGAAACTATTCGCATATCGTCCTCTTCCCCGGTCTGGCGATTATGGCCACAATCTTGTCGTTGAACTTGTTGGGTGATGGCTTGCGTGACGCACTTGATCCGCGCCTTAAGAATTAGTGAGCAGGTGATGAATATGGATGAGAAAATCCTCGAAATAGAAAACCTCGCTGTTGAATACAGAACCGATGATGGTGTTGTCAAAGCAGTCAACGGTCTGGATCTAACCCTCGAAAAAGGCGGCACGTTGGGCCTGGTGGGTGAGACCGGAGCGGGAAAGACAACGACAGCCCTGTCCATCATGCGATTACTTCCCGATCCCCAGGGAGTCATCACCTCAGGTTCGATCAAGTTTGCAGGCAAAGATATTCTTTCGATGTCCAAAAGTGAGCTAAGGAAGGTGCGGGGCAAACACATCTCCATGGTGTTTCAAGATCCCATGACCTCACTGAACCCCATTTTGACAGTAGGAGACCAGATTGCCGAGGCCATCCGCTTGCACGAGAAGATATCCCACGCCGATGCAGCGGTGCGGGCCCAGTCCATGTTAGAACGGGTGGGAATTCCTGCGAACCGCTATTCCGAATACCCTCATCAGTTTTCAGGGGGAATGAAGCAGCGTGTTGTGATTGCCATCGCTCTGGCCTGCAATCCGCAGCTGTTAATTGCAGACGAACCCACAACAGCCCTCGATGTAACCATTCAGGCACAGGTTCTGGCGCTTATGAACAATCTCAAACACGATTTTAAGACCTCCATGATCATTATCACCCATGACCTGGGTGTGGTAGCAGAGATGTGCGACCGGGTGGCCATCCTGTATTGCGGCGAGATTGTGGAGTACGGGAGTTTAGAAGACATTTTCGAACGTCCCGAGCATCCCTATACAAAGGGCTTGTTTAGCTCCATCCCGGATTTGGACACAAAAGTACCGCGCTTGACTCCTATCCCCGGTTTGGCTCCCGATCCCTCAAAGCTTCCGGAAGGATGCAAGTTCGCCAACCGATGCAGTATGCGAATGCCTGAGTGCGTGAAAGCCGACCCTCCTGTCGTGAACCTGGATAATCTACATCGAGTCAAGTGTCTATTAGCACGAGGAAAGGATGCAAAACGCCATGCTACCCTTGGTTGAAACAAAAGACCTTAAGAAGTACTTTCGAGTTCCAGATGGTTGGCTTCATGCGGTTGATGGAATAAACATCTCCATTGACGCAGGGATGACCCTTGGCATTGTTGGTGAGTCGGGTTGCGGCAAGTCCACCCTCGGTCGACTCTTGCTTCAACTACTTGAACCCACAGACGGAATCATACGCTTCCAGCAAAAGGACGTTTCCTCCCCCAACAAGGGGCAGCTCAAGGAACTGCGCAAAGACATGCAGATGATTTTCCAGGATCCTTACTCGTCCCTAAATCCGCGGATGACGGTAGCCGAGATCATATCGGAACCCATGCGCCGCTATCGTTTGTACAAGGGTGCAGAGCTACGAGAACGGGTAGTGAACCTGATGAACACGGTTGGTTTAGAGCAGCGTCTGGAGAATTCCTATCCCCATGAACTGGATGGTGGTAGACGCCAGCGCATTGGAATTGCCAGGGCTTTGGCCCTAGAACCCAAGTTTGTTGTCTGTGATGAGCCCGTATCTGCACTCGATGTATCCATTCAGGCCCAAATCTTGAATCTCATGATGGATCTGCAAGAGGAATACGGATTGACCTATATGTTTATCACGCACGACTTGTCAGTTGTGAAGCATATTTCCGATGAGATTGCCGTCATGTATCTGGGACAAATAGTGGAGCAAAGCCCTGCGGACAGACTCTTTGAACAGCCAAGACATCCTTACAGCCAGGCCCTTCTTTCTGCGATACCTAGGCCGAAAATCAGGAAAGAGCAACAAAGGATCATCCTTAAAGGAGAAATATCATCTCCCATCAACCCGACCCCTGGTTGCCGCTTTGCACCGCGCTGCATTCATGCAGTGGATGCCTGTCGAACCCAAAATCAAGAATTGATCGAAGTCGATCAAGGTCACTTTGTTGCTTGTCAACGTTACGACGAGATATGAGAGGAGTTTCTAGATGAAAGGAACCTTGCTGCAGAACATAACGTATGAGGAAGCAAAAGAGCTCATTACCGAGGATTCCATTGTCATGCTGCCTATCGGCGGAGGATCAAAGGAGCACGGCAATCACCTTCCCATGGGGACAGATCACTACGTCACGGAGTGGGTGGCCAGGCAGGTAACGGAGAAGTTCCCCGTGATCTGTTTGCCCATCCTGAGCTATGCTTATTTTCCGGCTTTTGTTGAATGGAAAGGCAGCGTTTCTATTGGAGCAGACAACTTCATCAACTTCGTTAAGGATATTTTGCTGAGCTTTACCCGTTTTGGGGTCAAAAAGTTCGTGATCCTCGATGGCGGAGTGTCCACAAGATTACCCATGAAGATCCTTGCCACCACCATGAACAATGACCACGGTGTCAAAGTAGCCGTGACGAACGTGGTTGGCCTTGGCAAGGAAATTCACGATGAGCTGTGCCAGCAAAAACGAGGCGGACACGGAGATGAGAGCGAAACATCCTGTATGCTCCACATTAGACCAGAGCTGGTTCACATGGACAAAGCGACGGAACATTACACCGAGATTATCCCCGGTACAGTGAAAAACGGAATTGAAAAGGTATACCTGCCCATGAGAATGTCTACCCCATCGGGTATTAATGGGAACAGCACTCTTGCGACCGCTGAGAAGGGCGAGAAGATACTCAATGCCATGGTTGACGATCTTCTCATTTTCCTCGAGGCCTTTTCGGAGTATCGCGTCTGATGAATCGAATCCGCGAAGTGAGGAACGGAGAAATAGATTGAACAACACGAATATAATTGAGCAGTACGACCTTCTAGCATCTGTCAGAAGCCAGCCATCCCTTACCGTGGTGGAGGCGCAAGGTGCTGGGTTCAAGGACGATACAGGAAAAGAGTATGTCAATCTCAACGAGATTAACAGGCAACTTGGCTACTCGAACCTGCACTTCACCAATGTGATCAAGGATTGCTTGGAAAGTGCGGCTCCAGAGAAGACATCGGTCTATAAGAACAACCTGTATCACCACATTGTCGAATCGACAAACAACGACTTCCAGAGGATTCTCCTTACCAGCAGTGGAAGCGAAGCAGTAGAGTGGGCCATACGAGTGGCCAGGAAACGAACCGGACGTTACGACATCGTCTCCTTTTGGAACAGTATCCATGGCCGCACGTATCTGGCCTCCTCTGTATCTGGTAATCCGGTACGCAAGACAGGATATGGGCCTTTAGCACCGGGTGTTGTCTTTGCTCCGTACCCCTATTGTTACAGATGCCCCTTTGATGAAACTCCGGAGCGATGCAATCTTCGTTGTTTGGAGTTCCTGAAGCAAAAGATCACAAACGAGTCGTCGCAAGAAGTTGCCGCTGTGATTGTGGAACCCTTCCAAGGGGCAGGCATAATCTTTCCCCCAGACGGCTACTTGAAGGCCCTTCGAACTTGGACTTCCCAAAGTGGGATTGAGCTGATTCTTGATGAAGTGCAGAGCGGACTGGGCCGTCTCGGTCATATGTACGAATACCAGAGACTAGGGATTGTCCCCGATGCTCTCTTGCTGGGCAAGGGTATGGGTAACGGTTTGCACATCTCAGCTATGCTCTTGAAAGACACTCCCGAAGCAGATCCGAGAATCATGACCGGCGGCAGTGGCGATGTGCCTCTCTCCTGTGCTGGAGCTTGCGCAGTCTTTGAGGAAGTCAAAAAGAAAGTGCTTCTGGAAAACGTTAATCAAGTAGGTGCCTACTGGAACGAGTCCCTAACTGAACTTGCGGGGAAGTATCCATGCATAGGCAATGTGCGCGGTCGCGGAGCGGCCTTTGCCATTGAGCTGATCACCGATCAAGAAACCAAGAAGGAGAATAATCGACTTCGTGAAAAGGTGGTAAGGCAGCTTCAGGATCATGGCTTCTTGCCAGGTAGTTGGCGTAGTTCCATCGTGCTACGTCCGCCTCTGAGTATAACGCTCGAGCAGGCCGAACGCTTTGTCTGGCGTCTAGAGCAAATACTCGAGAGAGAAGGGAACTGATATCATGATTGTCACCACGCTGGTGGAAAACACATCGATATCGGAAGAAGAGTATAGTCCCGAGCACGGACTGAGTCTATATATAGAAACTGGGAACCAGAAGCTGCTTTTCGATGTCGGGGCCAGTGATCTGTTTCTGCAAAATGCCCGGAAACTCGGCGTACCCGTTGCCGATGTTGGTGCCTTAGTGATCTCCCATGGACATTACGATCATGGCGGAGGTCTAGGCACATTCTTAAAGGAGAACAAAAGGGCAGAGGTCTTCGTCCACCCACAGGCCTTTGAGAAGCACTATCGTTTGGGTGCAGATGAGGAACTGGAGTATATTGGTCTTGCAGTTGAGGATGGACAAGATGAAAGGATTACACTCACGTCCGAGCAGCACAGGATCAACGAACAAGCGTGGGTCTTCTCGAGTGTAGTTGACAGAGAACCGCGTCTAGGATCGAATGTGGCTTTGGTCATGGAACAGGACGGGCGTATCAGGCGGGATGTCTTCGCCCATGAGCAAAACCTCGTCATCGAAGAAAACGGGCAGGTCTTTCTGTTTACTGGCTGCGCCCATAATGGAATCGCCAACATCATCGATCATTTTCATGTTCTCGAAGGAAGAATGCCAGATTATGTCTTTGGCGGGTTTCATTTGGCAAACCGCGGCAGCGGACCAGAGGACCTTGCTGCCCTGGATCGACTGGGAGAGTATCTCCTGGGTACAAAGGCCAGGTTCTATACCGGACATTGTACGGGTCCAGAACCTTATGAGCGGCTTAGAGCCATCATGGGGGATAAAATAGGTTATTTGGCAACAGGTAGCATCATTCGAGTGTAAGTTACAGCGAAGGGAGCCTTGGAGGGCTCCCTTTTTTTGTGCTTTCGGATTATGCAATGGTTACAATCTTATCCTTACCGCTGGTTTTGGCTTGGAGGAGAAAATCATCCACTCTGCGGAGGAAAGATTGTTTGGTCTCGCTTATCTCATACTTTGCAACACCAAAGCTACAAGTAATCGTATCGACCGAGTCAAAGGACCCTGTACCAATGTGCCTTCGTATGCGTTCGGCGATCGCTTCTGCCTGCCGGAGATCTGTATTAGGCAGCAGGATCACGAACTCATCGCCGCCCCATCTGGCAAAAACATCTGTGTCTCGAATCAGGCTGCTAACAGACGTAGCGATGCTCTTTAAAACACTGTCACCGACCATATGACCGTAGTTGTCATTGATTCCCTTGAAGTTATCGATATCAAAGAGAATGATGGAAAGGGGATGGCGGTCGTTTTGCGACAAAGTCATCCACGTATCCAGAGCATCATCAAACGCTTTTCGGTTGGAAATACCCGTCAAAGGATCCTTGGACGATAAGACAAAGAGTTCCCTGTTGGCCACAAATGTCTTCCTTTTGGTGGCCTCAGCCCAGCAATAATTGATATTGCAGTAGACAAGCAAGATGGTTTGGTAGGCCACAATCCTGTAAAACTCCTGTGATTGAAGGCCTGCTAACTTTTGGCTGGGGAAGAGGAAAAACGCAAGGCTAAAGATCACGGTAATAACCTGCGACACGATGATCTTATTGGGAAGTAGGTAAATCGCTAGAGTGATGACCATGAGAGCGAGGACACTGAAGTGGTTGAGGGAATCATATTGCGTCAATGTAAGCAGATATGTAACAGCCATCATTGCCTGATAAAACGTGATTACATAAATGAGGTGTCTGTGCTTTTTTATGCGCCTTGCAGTGAAGAAAACTCCTATAGAAATGGCAATGAACACCACCCTGATAGGTGCAGTCTTCGCAAACAAAGGCGTACCTCCCTCAGCAAAGTAGCTGTTAAGGAGGAAGAGCCCAAGTATGGCACCGAAAACAAGGGCGATCGATGCGGTAATTTTCTTCGAACTGCCCAAACTGTCAGCTAAAAACTCGTCTTCTGTGGGCTTGTGTGTAAATTCTCCGAGAAACGATATTTTGTAGTTCTTTTGATTACTCATCTGTCTGACCTCTACGTCCTAATTTACGGTCTGTCTGCACATGCAATAATTGGCAGTGGACCTTTACGCGATTGTACCATGTAAGCCGTGAAAAAACAAAGGGTCGTGAAGCTTCCCGTCGTGCCAAATAACCGCAATGAGCTACGGCCGAAGTGTGTAATGGATATCTTGGCGGAACGTTGCCAACCCTTGACGAGCGGTTTTTGGGTTTTTTCGCCATAGAACTGATTATATAATACGAAATTAACTATTGACGTCTAATAAAAACTTGAGTTTTGCAGCAATTAAGAGAAAAAAGTCCCGTAACCCAGATTCAGAAGGGGTTGTGGGACTTTGTGTTTTACACAAATATGTAGTATAACAGCTCACTTTTTCACGTCACCCAAGATTTTTT
>Ga0265293_10013120_pt1 | contig 10824 bp, 8 predicted proteins | sample Munlanlewell138R_FD_192505 | JGI IMG/M metagenome (GOLD analysis project Ga0265293, IMG submission 192505) | Leachate microbial communities from a municipal landfill in Southern Ontario, Canada - Leachate well 138R | ecosystem: Engineered > Solid waste > Landfill > Unclassified | place: Canada... | reverse complement strand
AATCACTGAAATTTTCAAAAAATCCGCTTATTTTCTATTATCGTGGGTTGATTAATGAAGGTATGGGGAATCGTGACCAGGCTATTGAGGATTTAGAGAAATTTGTAACTTTTTTTCCTGTGTCTTATAAAGGTTATTATAATTTATATATGCTTTACAGAGATGTTAATGAAGAAAAAGCACAACATTATTTTGAATTATATAATATTTTTGTTGAGTTACAGATTGAACACGCTGAGTTTTAACCTACGTTTCATACGCGTTTTATTCGCGTTTCATTCGCGATTCATACGCGTTTCTCCCGCGACTTTGTACGCGATTCATACGCGTTTTTAAATGTGGTCGGTAAAATTTGATTTTTTTAATTGTCGCTGTTAAAATACAGAAAACTTTAATTGAAAGTTTTAAATTTTATATTGAGGAGTATCGGATGAAATTCAGAAATTTAAGTGTTTTAGTTTTAATTGTTGCAATGATTTTTACAGGATGTGGCCAGAAAGAAACAACTACTGAAGTAAAAGCTTCTGATTCTAATAAAGGTAATGTTTCATCTTCATTACAGGGAGCGCCTGGTGATGTGCTCGCTAAATTCGACGGTGTTACAATAACAAGAGCAGATTTTATGAGTGAAATCGAAAAAATTCCTGCTGAACAGAAAGCTGGATTACTATCTTCTCCTGAAGGTCTTGCAAATCTATTTGAAAGATTTGTAGAATTTAAAATAGTAACAAAAAAAATTGAAGATACTGGCTATATTAATACAATAGCAAATGAAATTGAAGCTATAAAAGAAAATCTGGTTGTTGAAAAATTTGTTGAATTAAAAAGAGCTGAACTTTCAAAAAATATTAAAATAACAGATGCTGAAATTGAATCTTTTTATAAAAATAATGAGCAGGAATTTGTTGGGGAAGAAGAAGTTCACGCTTCACACATATTAATTGCGGATGGCGATGGAGCTAAAGAAAAATTATTAGATATTAAAAAAGAAATTACAAGTGGCAAAATCAGTTTTGAAGAAGCTGCTATGAATTATTCAACATGTCCATCTAAAGCTCAGGGTGGGGATTTAGGTTTTTTTGGAAGAGGAAGAATGGTTCCTGAATTTGAAAAAGCTGCATTTTTACTATCAAAAGGTCAAATTTCAGATCCAGTTAAAACTCAGTTTGGTTGGCATCTAATTCTTTGTAATGATACAAAAGATGGAAAAACTGCCTCTCTTGCAAGTGTTAAAACCCAGATTCAGAAAAGATTAAGTGATGAAAAAGTTGAACATGCTTTTGAAGAATGGAAAGAAAGTGTTATGTCAAAAGCTGACTTGAAAATAGATTTAACTAAAAAAGATGCAGTTATTGTTAATGGTAAAGTTGTTGCAACAAATGATGAGATAGATGCAGAAATTAATAAACTTCCAGAATATATGAGAGAATATTATGGAATGGCTGAAAATAAAATTGCTATTGCTGAAATGATTGCTGAAAAACAGATTTATTTTGAAGAAGCTAAAAAAATCAATCTTCATGAGGATAAAACAATTCTTGCAAGTTTGACTGACAATATGAAAAATTATGTTTTCAATAGATATATAACAGATTTTATTTCAGAAAAATCAGTTGTAACTGATGCAGAATTGAATGAATATTACAAAAATAACAATAAAATGTATTCTGGAAAATTTATTTTCCTTTCAAAAATGGATAAAGATATTGATACAATAAATAATATTATTGCGGAAATTGAAAAAAGAGCTCAGAAGGAAGATTTTGACGTTCTTATAAAAGAATATTCTGATGACCCATCAGCTCAGGATGGCGGTGATTTAGGTCAGTTCATGAAAGATGATATGTTCCCAGCACTTGCTGATAAAATTGGAATTACAACAAAAGGTGGAACAACAGGATTTGTTGAACTTCCAGACGGTTTTGCAAATATAAAAATAGTTGATATGCAGGAAATGCCTCTTGAAACCATTCGTGAAAGACTGCTTTCAAAACTTAAATCTCAGAAACAAAATGATGCTTATGATGATTTTATGGAATCTATAAGAGCTGAGTACAATCTGGAAATTATGGGTGAAAATATTTAATGCAGCAGTTGCTTGATATAATGAAAAAGCTTCGCAGTGAGAATGGTTGTCCGTGGGACAGAGAACAGACCTTTGACTCACTGCGTGAGTTTTTAATTGAAGAAGCTTATGAGCTTGAACAGGCAATAAGAGAAGGGAACGAAAAAGAACATTGTGAGGAATTAGGCGATTTACTTCTTCAGATAGCTTTTCAATGTGTCATAGCAGAAGAAGAAAATCTGTTTAATTATAATGATGTAGAAAGTGGTATATGTCATAAATTAATTGAACGTCATCCTCATGTTTTTGGTCAGCAGAAAGTTAATACAAGTGAAGATGTTTTAAAAATCTGGAATAAAAATAAAAAGAAGAAAAAGGGAAGTGTGATTTCAGGAATTCCAGAAAATCTGCCTTCTCTGATGAAAGCTTCTAAAGTAATAAAACGTCTTAAAAATCTTGATGAAAATCATGAGTTTCATGATAAAACAACTTTGAATTTTGATATTAACCAGAATAATCTGGGTGAAATTTTGTTTAAAATATGTTTAGAAGCCTCTAACCAAAATTTAAATCCAGAAGACGAATTGAATAAATATATTAAAAACGCGTGTGAAACGCTGATGGAACGCTGATGGAACGCGGGTAAAACGCGGGTGAACCTTAAAGGCAAAAAACAAAAATAATTAAGTGAAAATACGGGTGAAACGGGTGTTAAGGAGGGATTTTGAAAGATAAAAAAAACTTTGATATAACTCAGTTAAAAAATATTGCAGAAGATTTTTCAAATACTCATGCTACTTCAATATATGTAAAAAACGGAAAAGAAGAGATTAAACTAAAAAAAAATAACACTGTTATATTTTCAGAGCAGAGTTTTCAATTTGAAAACACAGAAAAATCCGAAAATTCAAATATAACTGAAGAAAAAAATATTTACATAGAAGCTGAAAGAGTTGGCAAGTTTTTTTCTGCACATGCACCTGACTCTCCTGACAGAATAAAAAATGGAAGTATTGTCGCAGGTGGTGAAAAGGTTGGAAATATTGTATCTATGGATGTAATTTATGATGTTTTTGCTCCATTTGATGTAAAAATCAAAGAAATAATGATAGAAGATGGAAATATGGTAGAATATGGACAGGCATTATTCTGTATTCACCCTTTAGAGGATTAAACTTATGTTTAAAAAAATATTAATCGCAAATCGTGGAGAAATCGCTGTAAGAGTTATTCGCGCGTGTAAAGAGCTTGGTATAAAAACAGTTGCAGTTTATTCTAAAGCAGATAAATTTTCTTTACACAGAATGATTGCTGATGAAGCAATTTGTATTGGTGAAGCTGCAAGTATTGATTCTTACCTTTATATACCTAATATAATATCTGCTGCTGAATTAACTAATTCAGATGCAATCCATCCAGGTTATGGCTTTTTATCAGAAAATCAGAATTTTGTAGAGATTTGTGAAGCTCATGGTATTAAATTTATTGGACCTTCAATATCTGTAATGATGAATATGTCTGATAAAGCTATGGCTAAAAAAATAGCAAGAGAAGCTGGAGTGCCTGTGCTTCCGGGAAGTGAAGGTACGGTAGCTGATATAAATGAAGCTCTTACCATTGCAAAAGAAGTAGGTTATCCAGTAATAATTAAAGCTTCTTTCGGTGGTGGTGGCAGAGGGATGAGAATTGCTAAAAACGCTGAAGAATTGGCATATTTTTTTGATATTGCAGCTTCAGAAGCAATGTCTGCGTTTGGAAACAGCTCAGTTTATATTGAAAAATTTGTTGAAAATCCAAAACATGTTGAAATTCAGATTTTAGGTGATGGAAAAGGTAAAGCAGTTTATCTTTTTGAAAGAGATTGTTCAGTTCAGAGAAAACATCAGAAACTTATTGAAGAATCACCTTGTCCAGTATTGTCGCAGCAGCAGAGAGAAAAAATCTGTCAGGCAGCTGCAAACCTTGCCTCAATGATAAAGTATGAAGGGGCAGGAACGCTTGAATTTTTATATGAAAACGATGAATTTTATTTTATGGAAATGAACACAAGACTTCAGGTTGAACATCCTGTGACTGAAATGGTTACAAGTGAGGATTTGGTTAAATGGCAGATTTTGATTGCAGCAGGTCATCCTCTTACTCTTGAAAGCAAAGACTTAAAACTTAATGGTCATGCAATTGAATGTAGAATAAATGCTGAAAATCCTGAATTGAATTTTATGCCTGATGCCGGAAAAATTGAAGAACTTATTTTTCCTGGTGGACCAAATGTGAGAATAGACAGTTTTATTTATAATGGGTTCACAATTCCACAATATTATGATTCTATGATAGCTAAACTTATTGTGTGGGGAAAAGACAGAAACGAAGCGATTGCAAGAATGAAAAGAGCACTTGGTGAGTTTAAAGTAGAAGGTTTTTCTACAACAATATCCTTTCATAATAAATTGATGGATAATAAAGAGTTTTTAAGTGGAAAATATACAACAAAACTACTTGAAAAAAATGAATGATGCTTTTTCAGTTTCTTCACTTAATTCATATATAAAGAAACTTTTAGAACAGGATGATTTATTATATGATTTAAAAGTTGAAGGTGAAATTTCTTATTACAAAATCCATACTTCCGGGCATATATATTTTGCTCTCAAAGATGAAAATTCGTTTATAAAATGTGTTTTATTTAAAGGAAGTTATCGAGGAAATCCTCCTGAATTTTTTTCTGGTGATAAAGTTGTTGTAAGAGGTAGTGTTGGAGTATATTCTCCGCGAGGAGAGTATCAGATATATGCAAGAGTAATACAGAAGTCAGGTACTGGTGATTTATATCAGAAATATATTGAACTTAAAGAAAAACTTGAAAAAGAAGGACTTTTTTCAAAGGAAAATAAAAAAGAAATTCCTCAGATTATTAACCGTATTGGCATTGTTTCTGGTAAGACAGCGGCTGGTTTTAAAGATATGGTTAAAATTCTCCAAAATGAAAACTTTGATATTATTTTAAAAAATTCACGTGTGCAGGGTATTGGTGCAGGTGTTGAAATAGCTAATGGAATTAAAAAATTAAATGAGTATGGTAATGTTGATGTAATAATTATTGGAAGAGGTGGCGGTTCAATAGAAGATTTGTGGTGTTTCAATGAAGAAGTTGTTGCAAGAGCAGTTTATGAAAGCAGAATTCCTGTTATATCAGCTGTTGGGCATGAAATAGATATTGTCATAAGTGACCTTGTTGCAGATTTGAGAGCAGAAACACCAACCGCGGCAGCAGAATTTCTCGTTAAAAGAAAAAATCAGTTAAGACAGAATTTTAATAAAATCAAAATAAGATTGATTTCAGATGTAAGGAAAAATCTTTTATTTGCAAGAAAAAATCTTGAAATAACAGGTGTTTTTAAACTTAAAAATGCTGTAAATCAGAGTATTTTTAATTATAGAAATAAATGTGAAAAATTTAGAAAATCTCTTATAGGATTCAAATCAAAATTGAATGAAAATTCTTTGAAAATTGATTATACCCGCGAAAAAATTATTGGTGGATTAAGATTGACTTTAGACAAGTATTATAATAGACTTAAATTTGCTGGAACCACTCTTAATCTTTCTAATCCTGAAAATATGCTTGATAAAGGGTATGCAATTATAAAAAAAGATAATAAAATATTAAAAAGTGTAAAAAACTCCAGAATTAATGATATAATTGAAATAACATTAAAAGATGGAAAGCTTGAAGCGGGAATAAAGAGTAAAAAAGTGAGAAGTGAGTAAGTGAGAAGTGAGCAAGATAAGAGCGTAATCAGTGATGAGTAATGAGTGATCCGAAAAAAAAAGCAAAAACGCTTTTACCTTCAAGTCTTACTCACTCATTAACTTACTTACTTACTGCTCTAACTGTTGATGATAGTCAACTTTACTGACACCGGTAGGTGTCTTTACATTGCTGAAAGCCATCACATCGCACTGTAAGTGCTATTACACTTCGCAAAAGCGAAGTCTAGGGGAGGAAATAATGAATAATTTTGTATTAAAAAATGTAAATCTGTTTAATTTTAAAAATGGTAAGTTAAACTATGATGGGTTGAAAAACATAACTGTAAAAGATGGTAAAATAAATGAAAATGCTGATACAGCAGGTTTAAAAATTATCGATGTTGAAGGAAGAGTAGGATTTCACGGTTTAACCAATTTTCATCATCATATTTACTCACAACTATCAAAAGGTATGCCTGTAAGTGGTGATTTCAGTAATTTTGTTAAAATACTTGAAAATATGTGGTGGAAGCTTGATAAAGTGCTTTTTAAGGAAGCGGTAGAATACTCAACTTCAATAGCTGCACTTGACTGTATTAAAAATGGTGTTACCACTGTGTTTGATCATCATGCTTCTTTTGATTTCATAAAAGGTTCTCTTTCAACAATGGGAGATATTCTTGAAAAATTTGGACTTGATAATGTAATGTGCTTTGAAACAAGCGATAGAAATGGTGAAGCAGTTTTAATGGAAAGTGTTGAAGAAAATATTGATTATATAAATAAAATCAAAAATAATTCAAAAAGAAAAGCGATGTTTGGACTTCATGCGCCATTTACATTATCTGATAAATCGTTAAAAATAATTCGTGAAAAAACACCAGAAAACACAGGGTTTCATTATCATCTTGCAGAAGATATTGCTGATGTTAAAGCTTCACTTGAAATAAATAAAATAGACATTGTTGACAGAATGACAGGATTTGACATGGTTAACAGTAAAACCATTCTTGGTCACTGTAATCATCTTACCGCTGAACAGTTTGCCAAACTTGAAAAATTTGGACCAGCTATTGCCCATAATCCAGAATCCAACATGAATAATGCAGTAGGTGCTGTAAATTATAAACTTTTTGAAAAAATGGAAAATATTAAATTTATTCCAGGTACAGACGGAATGTCAGCAAATGTTTTAAAAAGCATGAAAACAGCTTTTCTTTTATACAGACATAATAATAAAAATTCTGAAATAGGTTTTGAACTTTTTGACAGAATGCTCAGAAATTCAGCTCAATTCATGGAAACATATTTTCCTGGAAGCTGGAATATGAATTCAGGAAGTGTTGCAAATATAACAGTTTTTGATTATATACCATATACTCCTCTGACTCTTGATAATTTCATGGGACATTTAATTTATGGAATAACTGAAACCAGACCATATACAGTGATAAAAGAAAAACTTCTTCTTTCAGAAGGTAAAATTACTTTTGCTGATGAAGCTGAAATATGTCGCCAGGCTGTAAAAATTTCAGAAAAATTATGGGGGAAACTCTAAGAAATTTTTGTTAAAAAATAATGAATAAAATTTTAAACATTACATTATTATTAATTCTTTTTCTGGGACTTGGCTGTAATGTTGATAATAAAGAAATAATTAAATTTTTATATGACTCATCATCTGAAGATAATTATTTTCTTCAGCAGTCAGTTTTAAAATTTCAGAACAATAATAATGTAAAAGTGGAACTTGATTTTCAATCATTTCTGAGCTTGAAGCCTTATATTAATACTCTTTCAAAAAATGATATGCCTGATATGTTTTTAGGGGTAGGAGACTGGGGTGGAGAACTGTATCAAAAAAACATAATTAAAGAAATTAAATTTGATAAATTTTCTTCTGGAGAGTATTACCGATATGAAGATAAAAATATTGGAATAATTAAAAACATGGAATATCCAGTGTTTTTTTATTATGAGGATAAATTTTCTGATAAAGATAAACTGACACTGGATTATATTTTTTCAAATTTCGGGAATAATTTTGCCTATGATGCTAAAAATATGTACTTTCATGTTTTTTTGGCTTCATTTTTTTCAGCTGATTTTTTAAATAACAATTCTTTTGATTTTTCTGATAAAAATTTTATTAAATCAATTGAATTTTTAAAAAAATACGCAAAAGGAAAAATAACTGACAGTTTAAACTATGATGCAGTGGTAAATTTGTTTGCTGCAAAAAAACTTGATATAATTATTGATGGTTTGTGGAATTATAATCGTCATGTCAACAATGGGGCAAAAGTGCTTGAACTTTTTCCTGAAAAAGTTTTTTACGGGGCAAAAGTTTATTACGTATCAAAAAATACTTTAAACGATAAAATTACAGGCGATTTGATATTTTCTCTTTTAGAAGATGAAAAAAAAATAACCAGTGTTTTTGAAAATCCTGAGAATATTAATTTTTATCCATTGCCACAGTTTCCTGAAATGAATTTGTTCTGGCAGAAAGGGAATGAGTTGTTGTACAAAGCTCTTTTTGCTGATTAAAACAGGCTGGTGAATATGAAAGATTTCAATATTAAGAAAAAGTTGATGATTTATATCGGGAGTATTCTACTTCTTGCTTGTGTGCTTTTTGTAGTATTTTTTTCATATTTTTTCAATCAGAATTCCAGAATTCAGGTAGAGGAAAGTTTTAAAAATACACTGAAAATATATGAGAAAATTTTTGGTGAAGAAATCGAATTTATTCATACAATGAATACTGTGATTGTAAAAAATGAAGAACTTATAGAAAATGTAAAAAAAACAGATGATTTTGGAATATATGGTAAACTTGCTGATTTATTGAGGGATTTAAAACTTAATAATTATAAAACGGCGGTATTATTAATCAAGGCTAAAGACAGAATTGCAGTAATTCCAGGTGAATTCAATTATACAGTTCCAGTCGAATTAGCAGGAAATGAAAAAGGAATAGGGAAATTTTTTAAAGTAATTGAAAATAAACTTTTTTTTATATCTCAGGTTCCTTCCTATGATAAAGATGGAAGCCATGTTTTTTCCTGTTTCATGTTTGTTGAAATAGGTGATTTGTTTGTTAAAAACTTAAAAAATAAATTTGAGGATGAAATAGCTGTTGTAATAGATAACAACATTATTACAGAAACTTATGATGGGATTCTAATCAATTCAGAAAAATTGCTTACTCACAGTTACAGTATAACTGATAATCCACTTGCTGAAATTATTGTAGCAAAAGATATTTCATACATATCTGAGAATACAAGAAAATCTGGATTGATTATAATTCAGGTGTTCGGGGCTATATTTTTATTATCCTTATTTCTTGCTAACTATGCAGCTTTAAATTTTACCAGACCGATTTTAAATCTGTCCGGTTGTGCTTCAGAAATTGCTGGTGGAAACCTTGAAAAACCTGTTGAAAGGGAATGTAATGATGAAATTGGTGAACTTGCTTTTTCAATGGAAACTATGAGAAGCAGGTTAAAAGAAAATATTTACAATCTTAAAATAGCAAATAAAAATCTTGACAGAAGAGTGCATGAGCTGTCTGTTCTTAATAAATTGAATAATGAGCTTAATTATCTTCAGGATTACAAGCAGGTTTTCAGAGTTATTCTTAAAACTTTCATAATCAATCTGAATATTGAAAAATCATCTGTAATGCTTTTTGAACATGATAAACTCGTAAGTGTTGAAACTAATTTGAAAGGTGATTTTATTGATACTGTTCCTGTAATAAAAATTGATAAAGGGGAAGGAGCTGCCGGGAAAGCTTTTTTAAAAGAAAAACCAGTTGTTGTAAATCATGCTGAAAAAAGCAGAATTTTCAGCAGAGCGGATAAGTATAATCATATAAGAAATATTTTATGTATTCCTTTTTCTGTAAAAGATTCTGTTAAAGGAGTATTCAATCTTGTTAATATAAAACACATGTGGCAGAAAAAAGATGTTGAACTGGCTACACTGATTATAAATCAGGGATTACTTGCCATTGATAATGCAAGATTGTATGAGCTTGCAATCACAGATGGATTGACAGGTTTATATATACACAGATATTTTCAGATAAGACTGAATGAAGAAATTATGAAATCTCAGAGATTTTCAAAAAAACTCTGTCTTGCAATGATTGATATTGATTATTTTAAAAAATTCAACGATACCTACGGACATCAGGCAGGGGACAAGGTTTTGAAAATAGTTTCTGGATTAATAGATGATAATATAAGAAAAGGTGTTGATATTGCAGCAAGATATGGTGGTGAGGAATTTGCTGTTATCATGCCTGATACTGATATAACAGGAGCGTTGAAGTTTGCTGAAAGATTAAGAGAAAAAATTCAGAAAGAAGAATTATTTTATAACAATCAGAAACTTTCAGTTACAATAAGTTGTGGATTATCATGTTTTCCTGTTCATGCACTTGATTCGATGAAGCTTGTAATGACAGCAGATAACGCATTGTATGAATCAAAGGAAAATGGACGAAACAGAGTAACGGTCGCTGATGAAACAGTTATGAAACGCGGGTGAAACGGGAATGGAACGCGAGTGAAACGGGGATGAAACGGAGGATTTATGGTGATTTTTTTTAATTTTTTAAATGTTTTATTTAATCCGAAAAAATTTATTAATTATATTCAAAAACCAGTTTCTTTGAAAAAAGAAATATACATACCATTTGCTGTAATAATTTTTCTGTATGTTATCAATCATATAATTTTATCCCCAACTCTTCTTGAGTTAATATCCCGAGACATTTTTCTTTCAGGTGACAGTGTTACAGAATTTACAGCAAAAAAAATTGGCGGAAGTTTTTTCATGATAATAGTAACATCGATTACACTTTTATTTACAAGTGCATACTATCTTTTTTCAATGAATATTCTTACAAATAAAACAAAAATTAAATTTAATCAGATAATGAATCTTGTTGCTTATTCTTCATTAATATCATGGCTGGGGTCTTTTTTAGCTAT
>Ga0265293_10013119_pt1 | contig 10824 bp, 9 predicted proteins | sample Munlanlewell138R_FD_192505 | JGI IMG/M metagenome (GOLD analysis project Ga0265293, IMG submission 192505) | Leachate microbial communities from a municipal landfill in Southern Ontario, Canada - Leachate well 138R | ecosystem: Engineered > Solid waste > Landfill > Unclassified | place: Canada... | reverse complement strand
ATAACATCTTCGCGTATTTTCTCGGGCCAGATGAGGAAATCATCGAATACACGGCTGACGTTTCGAAGGTCGACCAGACCTATCGCGTCGGCACGCCCGAAGATTGGGTGTGGCCTGATGGCCGCAATGACCATTGGGGCCTCAATAGCGGGCCTTCTGCTCGTTACAAGGCCTCCCAGAGCAAAATCCGCTTCGCGGAAAAAATCTTTCAGCTGCCGACCTGAGCCGGTCGATCATCAGAACATGTCGATCGACCCAGCCTGCTGATGCCCGGTTTGCGCCGGGCAAGTGGAGCGTGCTGGCGGCTGGAACTTGCATTCCATAGGAAGGAACAGGAAATGAGAGCGGAAGAATTCATCGCAGAAGCCGGGCGGCCATATACGGGGGCTGAATATATCGAGAGTTTGCGTGACGGGCGTGAGGTATACATGAACGGCGAGCGGGTAGCCGACATACCGTCTCACCCAGCGTTCAGGAATTCTGTTCGCTCAATCGCTCGCCTGTATGACGCCATGCACGCCGAATCCACGAAGGACCTGCTCACGAGGCCTATCGAAGGCGGTGGATATACGTTCCGTTACTTCCTGCCTTCCGCGTCGAAGGAGGAACTGATTGCGTCGCAGCAAGCCATCGCGACCTGGTCGCGGCTGAATTACGGCTGGATGGGAAGAACGCCTGACTTCAAGGCTGGCTGGACGAATACACTTGGCATCAACAGCCAGTTCTACGGGCCTTATGCGGAGAATGCGCGCGCCTGGTACAAACGCTCCATGACCGTGCCGTTCCTGAACCATTCCATCGTGAATCCGCCAATCGACAGGCATCTCCCGGTTGCAGAGACCAAGGACGTCTTCATTTCGGTCGAAAAGGAGACCGACGCCGGCATCATCGTATCGGGTGCAAAGGTGGTTGCGACCTCGGCGGCCATGACCCACTATAATTTCATCGGCCAGAACTCCAAGACCGCGACGGATGACCTGGATATGGCGCTCATGTTCATCGCGCCAACGAATGCACCCGGGGTCAAGCTGTTCTCGCGGGTATCCTACGAACAGGCGGCAACGTCGCCTTTTGACTACCCGCTTTCATCGCGCTTCGACGAGAACGACGCAATTATCGTTCTCGACAAGGTTTTCGTTCCCTGGGAAGACGTGCTGATTTATCGTGATCCCAAGCGCGTGCTGAGTTGGTATCCATCGTCCGGTAGTCAGAACGGCTTCCTGTTTCAGGGCTGCACGCGCTTCGCGGTGAAGCTGGATTTCCTTTGCGGAGCGTTGTCGAAATCGCTGCATTGCACGGGGGGAGACGAACTGCGCAGCAACCAAGTGCTTCTCGGAGAGGCGCTCGCCTGGAGAAACCTGTTCTGGTCGCTCTCGCACATGATGGCCAACAAACCGGATCCATTCGTCGATGGATATGTACTGCCAAACGGTCAGGCAGCGATCTCCTATCGCGTATTCGCGCCTGAAGCCTATCCCCGGATGAAAGAGCTGATCCAGAAAGCAATGACCTCGGCCCTCATCTATCTTCCGTCGTCGGTGAAGGACCTCGACAATCCTGACAGCGCGCCCTACCTTGCGAAATATGTTCGCGGCTCGCACGGCATCGACTACAAGAGTCGTATCAAGACGCTGAAGCTGCTGTGGGATGCGGTCGGGACGGAATTCGGCGGACGCCATGAATTGTACGAGCGCAACTACGCCGGCGCGTGGGAAGACATTCGTGCGCAGACACTCATGACTGCGCAGAGGAGCCACGATCTAGAAAAGCTCGAATCCATGGTGGACAAATGCCTGTCCGAATATGACGAATCGGGATGGACCGACGCTGCCTGGCGCTGAGCCCGGGCGTATCTGAATTCGTTCGCCGCCTCGCCATTCTCGGCTGGGGCGGCGAACCGCGTTACTGGCGCAAGACGCTCCTTTGGGCTATTTTTTCCGCACTGCCGTGTTTCACGGTTCGGCGCCATCGCTCCATGATCGCAACCTGGACTTACAGGCCCTGCGAGGGCGACCATCCCGGGGGCTCGGCCTTGCCTTTCGCGGCCTTGCGCAACCGTGGACCGGAGCTAAAAAGAGCACGCGGCCCATGCTTTTATTTATTGGAATTTCATATCAATAAATATTTTAATAGATAGTTGTAATATATCCGACCATCGGGCAATCGTTCGGGCGTAAGGCGCGATCAACGCATGCCCGATGGTTGCGCCCGCTGCATGAATTTCGATCTTCGCCGAGGCTGACTACCCAGTCAGCGGACCCGTGGTCTTGGAAATGTCAAGGAGTAGGCAAATGCACTATAAGAAATCGGAGGCCAAGGAGTGGGCACGTGAGCAAATGCGTGGCGTTTGCAACATCATCCTTCCGACTTTTACGAGCGATCTGAAGGGCCTGAACGAGAAGGCAATACGACATGATGTGCGTCGGACCATCGAACTGGGCTTCTGGGGCTCTTTGATTGTTTCGGAATGCGGTACAACGCACGATGAATATATCCGCTTCCTTGAAATCGTGCTCGATGAAGCTGGCGGGCGCCTCAAGACCGTCGTCCATGGCAGCTTCGACACGCTTGACGACCTAATCAAGGTTACGCGGCGTGCTGCCGAAGTTGGCGGGCACGTGCTTCTGCTCTCCTATCCGCCGACATTTTATCCGCGTCACGATCAGGACATCTATGACTTCACGTCGTCAGTCTTGGGTGAAGTCAATCTCGCGACGGTATTGTTTCCGGTTCACCAGTGGAACTTCGATCGCGTCCATCCGAGTTGCCTCTCGATCGATCTCGTGGATAAGCTCGCGGACCTGCCCAACGCAGTCGCGATCAAGGCGGAGGGTGGCCCTCCCGGAAATGGCCAGATCGTTGAGCTTCTCGACCGTTGTGCTGACCGGCTCCTCATCTCCGATCCCCGCGAATCCAGTTCGCCGGCCTGGATCAAGATGTTCGGCATGCAGTGGATGGGAACCAGCAATTTCGAGTATTTCGGCAACACCGTGCCGCGTTATTTCGACATGCTCCAGAAAGGCGACCTCAAGGGCGGCATGGAGCTCTACTGGCAGATGCACCCGGCGCGCAGCGCCCGCCTTGCAGACATGCAGACCTTTGCCGGCGCCTATTTCATTCACCGCGCAAGCTGGAAATATCAGAGCTGGCTGAACGGCTTCAACGGCGGCCCGCTTCGCATGCCTGTCATGCGCCTTTCCGACGGCGGCACGCGTCGCCTGCGCGACGCGGCAGTTCGCGCCAAGGTTATCGACGACAGCGTAAGTGGTGGACTGGATGAGTACTATCTGGGCCGCAACCCGGCCTGAGAAGGAAACGCAATGGCTTTGTTCCTTCAGCAAAAGGATATCGTCGACCTGATTACGGTCGACGAGATTTTTATGGCTGTCGAGGGGGGCTTTCGGGAGCAGGCAGTTGGCGAAGTCCAGCTGCCCGCCCGCACCACCGTCGATTCCACGTCCGGGCGCGGCTGGCTCCGTCTGATGCCTGCGATCATGAACCAGTCGGGCTTCATGGGTTTCAAGGCGATGCATTCGACGCCCGGCGTCGGTGTGCGATATGTCGTGATGCTGTACAGTCTCGTGACGGGCGAACTCTTGGCCGTGATCGATGCCGATTGGCTGACATCGCGTCGCACTGCAGCAACGGGGGCCGTGGGCGTCGACGTCCTTGCCCGACCGGATGCTTCAGTCCTGGGCATACTGGGATCCAGTGCGCAAGCGCGTTCGATGCTGGAAGCGGTCTCGCGACGGCGGCAGTTCAAGAAGGTGAAGGTATTCAGCCCCACTCCGGAGAACCGGAAGCGATTCGCCGACGAGATGGGCGACAGGCTGAGGCTCGAAATAGAGCCGGTTGTCTCCGAGGAAGCTGCGGTTAGGAATTCGGATGTCGTCCTGAGCATCTTCCGCGCAGGTTCCAATCCCGTCATCCAGCCTGAATGGCTCGGCCCGGGAGTGCACCTGCACGCAGGCAGCTCCGTTCGGCCGGAATCCCGTGAGCTTGCCAATGGCGTCTGGCAGCGCTCGGATGTCATCGCGGTGGATGATCTCGTCCACGCACTGGAATCCGGCGACGGGTTAGGTGCCCGGTCGGAAGGTGGCATCCCGGAAGGAAAAGTCGTCGGGGTATGGGAAATCCTCGGTGGCGGAAAGCCGGGACGCCAGAGTGCTTCCGACATCACGCTGTTCAAGGCGGTTGGCACCGGCATGCAGGATCTTGCGCTGGCTGCCGCGCTCTATCGTCGGGCGAAGGAACTTGGGCTGGGAACCGAGTTCGCTGATTTTCCGCGCGCAAGGAAATAGCGCTACACTTCAGGCGCGATGCCGCGTGAAGGTCGCAGATCGATGACGATGGAGTAACCGGGATTTTAGGAATGGACACACAATCTTCAAGCGAGTTCCACTCGCAGATCTATGTCGACGGCAAATGGTCGGCGGCATCCGACGGGGAAACATTTCGGGTTTATAATCCTGCAACCGAGGAAGCGCTTGCAACGGTGGCAAGCGCGACGATCGATGACGGCCGAGCGGCAGTCGACGCCGCAGAACGCGCCTTTCCCGGTTGGGCGGCACTTCGGCCTCGCGAACGCGGCGAGATCTTGCGCAAGGCATTCGAACTGATAATGGCTAGGAGGGAGATGCTTGCCAGGCTCGTCACGCTCGAAAACGGCAAGGCCCTGTCCGATGCGCGAGCTGAAATCAGCTATGCGGCTGAGTTTTTCCGCTGGAATGCGGAGGAAGCCGTTCGAAACATCGGGGAAATCTCAAGGGCGCCGGCGACAGATGCCCGCATTCTGGTGCAGCACAAGCCGGCCGGAATAGCCTTGCTGGTAACCCCCTGGAACTACCCCGCCGCGATGGGCACGCGCAAGATCGCGCCGGCTCTGGCGGCCGGCTGTCCCGTTATCGTAAAGCCCGCCTCCGAGACGCCGCTGACGATGCTGGCGCTGATGCCGATTCTCGAGGAAGCGGGCGTCCCCAGAGGCTTGGTCAACGTGCTCCCGTCGCGCAGGACCGGGCCGTTGGTCGACGCGCTCCTGCACGACGCGAGAATAAGGGTCGTATCCTTCACCGGATCCACGGAGGTCGGACGTGTGCTGTTGCGCGGTGCGGCGGATGGCATTGTCAACCCCGCGATGGAACTCGGGGGAAATGCTCCATTCGTCGTGTTTGACGATGCGGACATTGATGCCGCGATCGACGGCGCCATGGTTGCAAAGATGCGCAATCTTGGAGAGGCGTGCACGGCGGCGAACCGGTTCTACATACACGATGCGGTTCACGATGAGTTCGCGGCGAAGCTTGCGGACCGGATGTCCGCCCTCAAGGTTGGAAACGGGATCGACCCATCTGTGGAGGTCGGCGCGCTGGTCAATGTGCAGACGCTCGCAAAGGTTCAGGAACTGGTGGACGACGCGGTTTCCCGCGGCGCACGCGTTCTGACAGGTGGACAGCCTATCAAGGGAAGGGGCTTTTTCTATCCTCCCACGGTTCTGGTGGATGTGCCTCAAGACGCGCGCTGCTTCCGCGAGGAGATATTCGGCCCCGTTGCGGCACTGGCGCGCTTCACCGACGAAAAGGATGTCGTAGGCCGTTGCAATGATACTGAATACGGGCTTGTCGCCTATGTGTTCACGCGCGATGTCCAGCGTGGCCTCGCCGTCTCCGAAAAGCTGGAGTTTGGGATGATCGGCCTTAACCGTGGTCTCGTTTCGGACCCCGCCGCCCCGTTCGGCGGCGTCAAGCAATCGGGTATCGGGCGTGAGGGCGCCCATGAAGGCATTATGGCGTTTCTCGAAACCCAGTATATTTCCGTGTGCTGGTGAAACGCGCCGAGCGCTTCGGGCGTTCGAGGCTGCATGCGTTGATCATCGCGGTCAGCCTAGGCAGTGCGGGCGGACTTGATCCGCCCGCACTGCGGAGCGGCACACACATCAGGTTGTCCTGGGGGCACTGAATCTGATTGATATCAATTGCCGCTAATTATATAAATGCCGGATGAATTTGACGCTGAAGCAATTGACTGCATTCTGTGCGGTTGCGAATACGGGAGGCTTTTCCCGGGCGTCGACCCTTATCGGGCTGCCGCAGTCGGCGATCTCCGTCCTGATCAAGGAGCTTGAGAGGGAGCTTGGGGTCCGCCTGTTCGACCGAACGACCCGGCGCGTGGAATTGACCGGGGCAGGAACCGAATTTCTCTCGACGGCGCGCAAGGTCCTGTCTGACCTCGAACATGCGGTGGAAGATTCGCATGCGCTTGGCGAGCGCAAGCGAGGCCGACTGACGGTGGCGGGACCTCCTCTGCTTGTGGAGGCGTTGATCCCCAAAGTTCTTGCTCCGTTCAAGCGTGATTTTCCGGGGATCAAGGTTATCGTGCTGGACGCACGCACGGAACGTATCGTCGAGGCGGTAAAGAGCGGCGAGGCGGATATCGGCTTCGGTACATTCGATCACCTGGATGCCAGCCTTGCGACGACGAGGCTGGCACGGCAGGATCTCTCGCTGTTCTGCGCGGAAAGCCATCCCTTTGCAGAACGCGAAAGCATGAAATGGAAGGCGATAGGAAACTCGCCCTTGATCGTGCTGGAGCGCAAGAGCGGGATTCAGCATTTGGTGGATGCGACATTCCACAGTGTCGGTATTCAGCCCAACGAGGAATATGAGGTCACCTTCATTGCCACCGCTCTCGCTCTTGTGGAAATAGGCGTTGGCGTTTCGGTCCTGCCGCCCAGCGCTAGATCTCTTGTTGGAAGTCGCCCGATAAAATCGGTTGCGCTGACGGATCCCGTGGCAACACGAGATATCACGATGATCTCCCGGCAGGGACGCTCGTTGTCCCCGGCAGCAACCGAATGGGTTCGCCGCATGAAGGTGGAGATGAATGCCTCATACGGACAGCGCTGACCTGAAACAGGTCCCCGACGCAGGACGTTCGGGCGTCATGTTGCGCAAATCGGCAACTTCGTCTAATCGCGTGTCAAATCTGGTATTGGGTAGTGAGTATTGGATATTCGGTACGATCAGATCGGCCAGCGGCTCAGGGCCTTCCGGCTAGGTTCGGGGTTCAGTGCGGAAGAGATCGCGCAGCGCATCGGTATATCCCGCACCGCTGTCTATCGGCTGGAAAGCGGTGAAGTCGTCAAGATCGAAACGCTCATCAGCCTTGCAGAATTGCTGGGCGTTTCGCTCGCGACGCTGCTCGGCGTCGAGATGGAGTATATTTCCTCCGCCGTCACCTATTTCGAGCGTTTGCGGCAACTGGAGGAAACTGCCGATCGCATCGTGGTTCTCGCAGGTCCCATCTCGTTCCTGCTGGCTTCGCCGCAGTTCCTGGAAACGCTGAATGACCTGCTCAAGGAAAGCATCTCGCATGATCGGGCCAAGCAGGAAAAGCGCCTGCAGGATGTCGAGCGCATCATCTCGATATTGCGCGAGCGCAAGGCAAACTATGAACGGCGGCGCCCGGCGATCGTCAATCTCATCTCTGTGCTGGATATAGAACGCCTGCTGCGTTCTGGGTTTATCGGTCGGCCTTTCGTGTCCAGCCAGGACATCGACCAGCGTCGGGCGCGCGCCAGGGCAGAAGTCCTGCATTTCTGCGATATGGTCAAAGCCGAGCCTATGGGGGTCCAAATAGGGCTCCTGACCGGGACGCTTCCGCATACCGGCTTTCAGCTCTTCCGAACCGGCGACCTTCGAACCGTATCGATCAGCCCGTTTCGACTTGGCGAGCAGCCGAACATTTCCCTTGGCGTTGCGATGATAACCTCAAGCGAAGAGGCAGTTTCCCTGCACGAGGAACTGGTCGGCGAGATGTGGGGGGCAGCCCTGAAAGGCAAGGAAGCCGCTGCCTATCTACGCAAGCTGATCGATGTGACCCACTCTTCGGCATAGAGTGCAGCGGGAGGTGGGCAGCAGATCTGATCCTCGGCGGCAGGTGTTCATCGACGGTGAGGCGGAAAAGAAATCGTGAATGAACCCACGATTTCCTGCCGAACGGGATCAAGACCAAGATGGCGTCGATCCGGGGCTTGGCACCGCGCGGTCACAGTTTGCAGACCCAGGGTAGCATGCCACTGGGAGACGCTGACTGTCAATGACCGTGGAATCGGGACCCCGTATTTTCGCGCAAAAGGAACCCCGGTTTTGGGTTGATGGAGGGCACGACGGTGAGCGCCCGATCAGGCGAAGCTGGTCGGGGTTGCACAGCCTGATCGGGCGCGGCTCGTTTGCTTTCGGCTTTAGCTTTGAGAGCGGCTCTTGAAGCGCCAGGATTCGTTTCCGGTCTCGACGATCTCGCAGTGATGGGTAAGTCGATCGAGCAGCGCCGTGGTCATCTTGGCGTCGCCGAAGACGGTGGGCCATTCGCCGAACGCCAGGTTGGTGGTGATGATGACGCTGGTCCGCTCGTAGAGCTTCGAGACGAGATGGAAGAGCAACTGCCCGCCGGCCTGGGCGAAGGGCAGATAGCCGAGTTCGTCGAGCACGACGAAGTCGAGCCGGGTCAGGTGATCGGCAATGCGCCCCTGGCGGCCGGCACGGGTCTCGGTCTCCAGTCTGTTGACCAGGTCGACGACATTGAAGAAGCGGCCGCGCGCACCGTTGCGGATGAGCGCCCGGGCAATGGCGATGGCCAGATGGGATTTGCCCGTGCCGGTGCCGCCGACCAGGACGACGTTACGCTGATCGGCGACAAAGGCTCCGCCGGCAAGATCACGGATCAGGCTCTCGTTGACGGGCGTGCCGGTGAAGTCGAAGTCATCGATGTCCTTGGCCAATGGCAGCTTGGCGACGGTGAGCTGGTATTTGATGGAGCGGGCCTGCTTCTCGGATATCTCGGCCTGCAGCAGATCGCCGACGATCTTCGGTGGTTCGTGCTGGCGCTTGATGGCGACGCCCATGATCTCGTCATAGGCTGATCGCATCCCGTAGAGCTTCAGCGTGCCCATCAGTTCCAGAACCTCGGTGCGTTCCATGGCTGTTCGTCCTCCTGAGACTGTCATAGCGGGCGCAGTCGGCGATCGGCTCGTGAGCCAGCTTCAGCGCCTGGGGAATGGAAAGGATCGTGCCCGGCGCCGGGTCGCGGCGGCGGGCCAGGATGTTGAGGATCACCGCTGCCGACGAGACGCCGTGATCGAGCGCCTCCTGACAGGCCGCCTCGACCGCGTTCAATCCGTCGCTCAGCACACAGGTGAGGATCGACACCATCTGCCGGTCGCCGTCATCCACTGTCTTGAGCTTGCGACGCACCTTCTCCATGGCCGACGGCAGAACCCAGTTCTTGAACGGTGCGCCGTTGCGCAACCCGCCGGGTTTGCGGGCCAATACCGGGACGTAATGCCAAGGGTCGTAGATCACCTCGTTGCGGCCGAAGCAGCGGGCATGTTCGCCGACGACCACGCCGTCCTGGCGGATGACGATGCGATCGGCATAGGCATGGATCTCGACCGGCCGGCCGACGGCGCTCGACAGCACCGAGTATTTGTTGTTGTCGAAGCGCACCGTGCAGGTCTTCGACACCGAGGCCGGGACACAGTGGAAGCCGTCGAAGCGTCCGGCATATGGAATGAAGCTGCCGCGCTCCTCCTCGAACACCTCCCAGATCGTGCGGCCGTCCTGTTCGGGATGCCGGTGCGCCTTGGCCCAGGAGACGCATTTGTCGGCCAGCCAGCCGTTCAGGTCCTCCAGCGTCTTGAAGCGCAGACGCGGCGTGAAGAAGCGTTCTCGTACCAGCCCGACCTGATTCTCGACCTGGCCCTTCTCCCAACCCGACGCCGGCGTACAGGCCTCCGGTTCGACAAGGTAATGACCGCACATCTGCGCGAAGCGGCGGTTGTAGCGGCGATCCCTGCCGATGAAGATCGCGTCAACCGCCGTCTTCATGTTGTCGTAGATACCGCGCGTGCACGCCCCGCGGAAGAAGGCGAACGCCCGGTCATGGGCGTCGAACACCATCTCCTGCGTCTCGCGCGGATAGGCCCGAACGAAGAACATGCGGCTGTGACAGAGCCGCATGTGCGCCACCTTCACGGTCACCGTCACGCCGTCGAGCAGGACGACCTCGTGGCTCCAGTCGAACTGGTAGGCTTCGCCAGGCGCGAAGCTCAGCGGGATATAGGCCTCAGCCGCGGCGCTGCCGCGTTGCTCATCCCAATCCTGCGCGTGGCGCCACACCGAGCTGTAGCTGCCGTCATAGCCAAGGCCGCGAAGCTCCTCGAAGATCCGGATCAGCGTCAGCCGCTCACGCTGCGGCTTTGCCGCATTCGCCGACAGCAGCCCGTCCAACTTCTCACGCCAGGCTCCCATCCGGGGATACGGCTGATGCTTGCGCTCGTAGCGGAACTCGGTCTCGTCCGATCGCAGCACCTTGCGAACCACCTTCCGCGAGATCTTCAACTCCCGGCAGATCGCCTTGATCGACTTCCCCTGCACCAGCGACAGCCGGCGTATCTTTGCAATCGTCTCCACAACCAACATCCAAAACACAAATGCCTCCGATCAAACCGGACGCACTTTGATGACCCCACGTTAAGGGGTCCCGTTTGGACGAAAATTACCCCTCAACTGGGGTCCTCATTCCATGAAAAATCACATTCAGGCCGAAGCTGCGCAGCATGCCTCTGATCGCCAGGTCGATATCCATCAGCTTGCGAACCAGCGTCTGCCTGGCCACCAGCAGGAAACGCAGCTCCTGCGCGGTCTGCGTCTTCACATGCACGGCGCGGAACCAGCCGGTGCGCATGATGTTGGCGATCCCGCGCGCATCGTTGCGGTCGGTCTTGTTCGGCATCGCCGACAGCGCCGCCTTGGCATGCCGCGTCTCGAT
>Ga0265293_10013117_pt1 | contig 10825 bp, 8 predicted proteins | sample Munlanlewell138R_FD_192505 | JGI IMG/M metagenome (GOLD analysis project Ga0265293, IMG submission 192505) | Leachate microbial communities from a municipal landfill in Southern Ontario, Canada - Leachate well 138R | ecosystem: Engineered > Solid waste > Landfill > Unclassified | place: Canada... | reverse complement strand
TGCTCCAACAATTGTTGGAGAGAAACGTGCATCACATCGGTGAAGGGTTTCGGATGAATACCCATGTACAGCACAAAAACAGCCAGCAAGCCCAGAATCAGGAATTCGCGGCAATTGATGTCTTTCATTTCACGGACATGGTCATGTTTGATTTCGCCATAAGCTACACGTTTGACCATCCAGAGAGAGTACGATGCCCCCCATAACAAGGCAGTTGCGGTAAGCAGACCAATCCAGAAGTTGTATTCAACAGCACCCAGGATAACCAGGAATTCACCAATAAAACCGCTGGTGGCTGGCAGGCCGGAATTCGCCATGGAAAACAACACAAAGAAGGTAACGAATTTAGGCATCACATTGACCACACCACCGTAATCGGAAATCTGGCGGCTGTGAACGCGGTCATAAAGTACCCCGATACACATAAACATGGCGCCAGAAACGAAACCGTGGGAAACCATCTGAACCACAGCACCTTCAAGGCCGGTGATATTGAACATGAAAAAGCCCAGGGTGACAAAACCCATGTGGGCAACCGATGAATAAGCCACCAGTTTTTTCATGTCATCCTGAACAATCGCGACCAGACCAATATAGATCACCGCAATCAGGGACAGCGCAATCATAATGCCCGACAGGCTTTGTGAGGCATCGGGGGCAATCGGCAAAGAAAAGCGCAGAAAACCGTAAGCACCCAACTTCAGCATGATGGCCGCCAGCACAATAGAACCACCGGTAGGTGCCTCTACGTGGGCATCGGGCAACCAGGTATGCACTGGCCACATGGGTACCTTCACGGCAAAGGCGGCAAACAGGGCAATAAAGATCAGTATCTGCGGTGTATAACCCAGTTGGGCAGTATGCCAGGTGGCAATATCAAATGTACCGGTTACCGTATACAGATAGATAAAGGCGATCAAGGTAAGCAGTGAACCCAGCAAGGTATACAGGAAGAACTTGAACGCGGCATAAACGCGGTTTGGCCCCCCCCAGACACCGATAATGATATACATCGGAATCAGGGTTGCCTCGAAGAACACATAGAACAGCAAGCCGTCAAGTGCCACAAACACACCCACCATCAGTCCTGACAAAATCAGGAACGCAGCCATATATTGGGCAATACGATTGGTAATGACTTGCCAACCGGCCAGCACCACAATGATTGTAATGAAAGCGGTTAACAGCACAAACCAGATGGAAATGCCATCTACCCCTAAATGGTAAGAGGCGTTAAAGGCCGCAATCCAGGAAATATTCTCAACGAACTGCATATTGGCCGTTGATGAGTCAAACCCGAAATAAATGGGCAGGGTAACCAGAAAACTGACGATAGCGCCAACCAGAGCCATTTTGCGAGTATAGTCGGCACGGTCATCACGACCGAATATCAACACCAGTATACCCGCAACAATTGGCACGAATATCGACAAGGAAAGCCAAGGAATAGTAGTAGTCATTTCGCCCATCTTAGTTTACCAGCACAAATAAAGTAATTAATGCAATCACGCCAGCAATCATCGCAAACGCGTAGTGATAGATATAGCCGGACTGCAAGTAGCGGCTGATGGCGGCAATCCAGCCTACCAGCCTTGTACTTCCACCAATAATTGCGCCATCAATAATACCTTTATCGCCAACCTTCCAGAAAACGCTACCCAGCCCACGAACGGCACGGGCAATCACGTTTTCATTAAACCAGTCAGCATAGTATTTGTTTTCCAGGATACGGTTGATACCGGAAAATGCCTGATACACCTTGGCAGGAAGCTTGGGGTTAACGATATAGCAATACCATGCTGTTACCAGACCGGCGATCATCAGCCAGAACGGAGCCGTTTGGAAAGCATGCAGGCCATAAGCGACCCAGCCGTGATAAGTGCTGGCCAGTTCTGCCATGGCAGGATGTTCGGCGGCAACCACAATGGAATCACCAAAGAACCCTTTGAACAGCAGTGGATCGATGGCCCATGCGCCAATAATGACGGATGGAATCGCTAACAGGACCAGCGGCAATGTAACGACCCATGGAGATTCGTGGGGAACGCCACCGTGATGACCGTGGTCATCATGTTTTTTGCCATGGGCAGGCTTGGTATTGAAACGCTCTTTTCCGTGGAAAACCAGGAAGTAAAGACGGAATGAATACAGCGACGTGACAAAAACACCGATTAGCGTAGACCAGTAGGCAAAATTGGCACCCCAGACATTGGCCAGGCCAGCAGCTTCAATCACGTGCTCTTTAGAGTAGAAACCGGAGAAGAACGGTGTACCCACCAGTGACAATGTACCAATCAGGAAGGTAATCCAGGTAATGGGCATGTATTTACGCAGACCACCCATGTTACGGATATCCTGATCATGATGCATGCCGATAATGACGGAACCCGCGCCAAGGAACAACAGTGCCTTGAAGAAGGCGTGTGTCATTAAGTGGAAAATGGCAACCGGATAGGCGGACGCACCCAGTGCCACCGTCATGTAGCCCAGCTGCGACAGGGTTGAATAAGCCACCACGCGCTTGATGTCGGTTTGGATAATACCCAAAATACCCAGGAACAGCGCACCGATACTGCCAATCACGATAATGAATGACAAGGCGGTAGAGGACAGTTCGAACAAGGGGGAGAAACGGGCAACCATAAAGATACCGGCGGTCACCATGGTCGCCGCGTGAATCAGGGCGGAAATGGGGGTAGGACCTTCCATGGAATCGGGCAGCCAGGAGTGCAAAGGTACCTGGGCAGATTTACCCATGGCGCCAATGAACAGGCAGATACATGCAACCGTGAGCAGTTTCCAGTCGGTACCCGGGAAAATCAGGGCATCCAGGGAATCTGCCTGGGCAAAGATTTCCGAGTATTTCATGGAACCGGTATAGGCAAACAGCAAGCCGATACCCAGTACAAAACCAAAGTCACCCACACGGTTCATAAGGAACGCTTTCATGTTGGCGAAAATGGCGGTGTCGCGGGTAAACCAGAAACCGATCAGCAGGTAAGAGACAAGGCCCACTGCTTCCCAGCCAAAGAACAGCTGCAGCATGTTGTTGGCCATGACCAGCATCAGCATTGAGAACGTAAACAATGAGATGTAGGAAAAGAAGCGCTGATAGCCTGGATCATCAACCATATAACCAATGGTATAAATGTGAACCATTAATGAAACCGATGTGACCACGACCATCATAAGGGCGGTTAAAGGATCAATCAGAAAGCCGACTTCAAATACCTTGGTTCCCACCAGTGTCCAGGTATAAATAGCCTGGTCATAGTGAGCACCATTCATGGCCACTTCATACAGGGTATAAAGCGAGCCAAAGAATGAAATGGCAACAAGCAGGATCGTCAGGCTGTGCGCACCTTTGCGACAGACCGAACGTCCGAGGAATCCTGTGCCAAACAAACCGGTAATAATGGCGCCCGCAAGCGGGCCCAATGCTATCAGCAGTAAAAAGGCACTAGAGAATGTTGGTGTCATGCTGAAATTCCCCTTACCCTTTCAGACGACCAACGTCGTCAACATTAATGGAATTGATTTTGCGGAACAACAAGACCAGGATAGCCAGCCCGATTGCCGCCTCAGCAGCAGCAACAGTCATGATGAAGAACACGAAAATCTGTCCTGATGTTTCGGGTAGGCCATTGGCCCCCGTATTCCACATGGAAAATGCCACGAAATTGATATTCACCGACAACAGCATAAGCTCGATGGACATCAACAGACTAATAAGATTACGGCGATTCAGAAAAATACCAAATACACCCAGGGCGAACATAATAGCCCCTAAAATCAGATAATGTGCCAAAGTTAGCGTCATTCTGAATCCCCTTCTTTTACTGGCGCAGCTTCTTCTTTTTCAGATTTCATGCTGACAAGTCTTACACGGTCGGCGGCATTTACATGCAGCTGATCACTGGCATTCACGTACTTACGGTTGCTACGTTCACGCAGGGTTAGCGCAATGGCTGAAATCATGCCTACCAGCAATACCAGTCCACCAACCTGAATCGGGAACGAATACTCGGTATACATGGCAATACCCAGCTCACGCGTATTGTTATAAGCGTCGGGTAAGGCAACCAGTTCGCCCGAGCCGTAGTACACCGTACCCAGAACAAAGGCAATTTCCAGCACCATAATGCCCCCAACCACCAGACCCAAAGGCAGGTAAGTACGGAAGCCATCACGCAATGACTCGGGAACCACGTCAATCATCATGACCACGAACAGGAACATGACCATCACCGCACCGACGTATACCACGATCAGCAACAGCCCCAGAAACTCGGCACCGATAAGAATCCACAGCAATGCTGCAGTAACGAATGACAGGATCAGGTGCAACACAGCCGTAACCGGACTGCGTGCGGTAATCACCCTGGCACCGGCTACTACCAGAATAGTAGCCAGAATATAGAACAAAACAGTTATAAATGTCATAGTTTGCTCACCTGCCGATTATCTGTATGGAGCATCGATTGCACGACGTGCAGCGATCTCTGATTCATATTGGTCACCTACTGCCAGCAACATATCTTTGGTGAAATACAGATCACCCCGCTTTTCACCGTGGTACTCATGAATATGGGTTTCCACGATGGAATCTACCGGGCAGCTTTCTTCACAAAAACCACAGAAGATACATTTGGTTAAGTCAATATCGTAGCGCGTGGTGCGACGTGTACCGTCATCACGCTCTTCGGATTCAATGGTAATGGCCATCGCAGGACACACAGCCTCGCAAAGCTTACAGGCAATACAGCGCTCTTCACCATTGGGATAGCGACGCAATGCATGCAAACCACGGAAACGCGGCGACATCGGCGTTTTTTCGTGCGGATAACGCAAAGTAATCTTGCGCTTGAAGAAATACTTGCCCGTTAAGGCCATCCCTTTCAGCATCTCGGTCAGCATGAAACTGCCGAAGAAATCTTTAATAGCACTCATAATTTTCTTCTAGCCTATTTCCAAATATTGAACGGTGTCTGCATCCAGATAGCCACAACCACCAGCCAGATACCGGTAAGCGGAATGAACACTTTCCAGCCCAGACGCATAATCTGGTCGTAACGGTAACGGGGAAATGAAGCACGGAACCAAATAAAGAAGGACACGACAAAGAATGTTTTAAGGCCCAGCCATAACCAACCCGGAACCCAGGTAAAGGGTGCAAAATCAAGGGGTGATGACCAACCGCCCAGGAACATGATGGAAGCCATGGCCGATAACAGGATCATGTTTGCGTATTCTGCCAGGAAGAACATGGCAAAACCCATACCTGAATATTCAACCATATGACCGGCCACAATTTCAGACTCACCCTCGACCACGTCGAATGGGTGACGGCAGGTTTCAGCCACAATTGAAATCACATACACCACAAACAGTGGCAGTAAAGGCAACCAGTTCCATGACAGGAAGTTCAGGCCGCGATCGGCAAACCAGCCATTCAATTGGCCCTGCACAATACCGTTCATGTTTAAAGTGCCAGATACCAGCAATACGGTAACCAGTACAACACCCATACCCAGCTCATAGGAAATCATTTGTGCCGAAGCACGCATGGCACCCAGAAATGGATATTTGGAGTTGGATGACCAGCCCGCGATAATCACGCCATAAACACCCAGCGAGGTAATGGCCATAACATATAGCAAACCTGCATTGACGTTTGCCAGTACCGTTTCCGGACCAAATGGGATCACGGCCCATGCTGCCAGCGCTGGCAGCAAAGTCATGATAGGTGCCAGAATATAAAGTATCTTATTGGCTTTTTCAGGAACAATCACCTCTTTGGTAAGTAGTTTGAATACGTCTGCAAAAGGCTGCAACAAACCGCCAGGACCCACACGGTTGGGGCCACGACGAACGTGCATATAACCAATCATGCGGCGTTCCCACAAGGTCAGGAAAGCCACACAGATAATAATTGGCAGGGCAATAATCAGGATTTTGATGATAGACCAGACTACCAACCACGGTGTTGCACCGATCAGACCGGCGCCCCAGGCATCAAATGCGGCAACGCCATCAGTGAACCAAGACCAGATATCCATTAGACGCGCTCCACAGTAAGTTGAGCAAAGGCACTACCCAATGCTGCTGTTTGTTCGAATGCATGGGCAATACGCACGGTATTGTTCGCAAGCATATCGTCCTGCTCAACCGACAGTACCACTTCGCCATCGGCAGATTTTACTTTAACCTGATTACCGGCAACCAATGCGAGTACACCCATGGTTTCAGCATTCATGCGTGCCATCGGTGCCGCACTGGCTGGCGACAGTTGCAATGATTCTGCACGACGGACAATCGCATCGCTACGATAAATAGGCACATCGGCCACACGTTCCAGACCGGCTACCGGTGTCACGGCAGGATGCACGTCTTCAGTATTGATTTGGTTGTTGAGGCGAGCCGCAAAACCATTCTGCAGAACCGCATCACGGATGGTTTCAGACGTTTCGTCCTCGAAGTCGGACAGTTTCAGTATATTGCCCATTACACGCAACACTTTCCATGCTGGACGGCTTTCGCCTTTGCCTGCCACAACGCCCTTGAAGCTTTGTACACGGCCTTCGGCATTGACAAAAGTACCGGAAGTTTCCGTGAACGGTGCCACTGGCAACATAATGCGGGCCCAATCCTGTGCGGCAGATTTGTATGAGGTCAAGGCAATCGAAAACGCATTACGCAGCATTTCTTCAGCTTTCACGCCATTATCGCAATCAAGTTTTGGTTCTGCATGCAGAACAACAAATGCTTTCGGTGCATTTTTCAGCATTTGGGGTAGATTCATACCACCATCCTGGGGCACGGCACCTGCCAGATAACCACCCACCGTATTGGCACCCGCCGTCAAAAAGCCCAGCTTGGCTTCAACTGCGTTAGCAATTTGCTGTGCCTTGGCGGCAATATTTGAGGCATCGGGAGAGGAAACAGCGGCATTGCCCAGCAATACAGCCTTATTGCCACCACTTCCCAGAATGGAAACGATTTTCTGGATAGCCTCGCCCTGCTCTTGTCCACCAAGTGCCGCACTGACTTTAGCCAATGTGGCAGCCAGTTGAGACGGGGCAACCGTAAGACGGGCGGCAACCGGGAACAGAGGCTTATCACCAAAGCTGTCGATAAGCACAATCTGAGCGCCCTGCTTGGCAGCCTGACGCAGACGTTGCGCAAACAGCGGGTGATCTTTGCGTAAAGCAGACCCCACCACCAATACGCGATCCAGCTTATTGAGTTCGGCAATCGGCATACCCAACCAAGGGACACCATTTAATGCCTTGTCCAACCCTGCATCGGTCTGACGCAGACGGAAGTCAATGTTTTTAGAACCAAGACCACGGGTAAGGCGAGCCAGCAAAGCCAACTCTTCTACGGTCGCGTATTCTGTTGCAAGGGCACCAATCTGACCAATACCCTGTGTTTCATTGATACGGCCTAAACCCTGTACTGCTGCGGTTAAGGCATCACTCCAGGAAGCTTCGCGCCAGACGTTGTCATCACCTTTGATCATGGGAGTGGCAAGACGGTCTTCTACATTAAGACCTTCGTAGGACCAGCGGTCTTTATCGGAGATCCAGCATTCGTTAACTTCTTCGTTTTCGAAGGGCACCACGCGCTTGACGTTTTCGCCCTTGACCTGTACCACCAGGTTACTGCCCACGCTATCGTGCGGACTGACCGAACGGCGACGCGCCAATTCCCAGGTACGGGCCGTGTAGCGGAAAGGCCTGGAGGTAAGTGCACCAACCGGGCAGACATCAATCATGTTGCCAGACAACTCGGATTCAATAGACTTGCCAACAAAAGTCGTGATTTCGGCATGTTCACCACGACCAATCATGCCTAGTTCCATGATGCCGCCCACTTCCTGACCAAAGCGTACGCAACGGGTACAGTGGATACAGCGACTCATTTCCTCGGCAGAAACCAGCGGGCCTACATCTTTATGGAAAACCACCCGCTTTTCTTCCTTGTAACGGGACTCAGACTGACCATAACCCACTGACAGGTCTTGCAGCTGGCACTCACCGCCCTGATCGCAAATGGGGCAATCAAGGGGGTGATTAATAAGCAGGAATTCCATCACTGACTTTTGCGCGGCTACCGCCTTGGCAGAACAGGTATGGACAATCATGCCCTGGGTAACCGGTGTTGCACAAGCCGGCAACGCTTTAGGGGCTTTTTCCACTTCAACCAGGCACATACGGCAGCTGGCTGCAATAGACAGTTTTTTGTGATAACAGAAATGCGGCACGTAGACCCCCAGTTCCTGGGCGGCATGCATAACCATGCTGCCTTCAGGTACTGATACGGGCTTGCCGTCTATGGTAAGTTCAACCATTGCTTTGACCTACAGATAGTGAGGAACCACACATTGCTTATGCTCAATGTGGTGCGCGAACTCATCGCGATAATGCTTTAAGAAACCGCGTACGGGCATGGCTGCCGCGTCGCCCAATGCACAAATTGTGCGTCCCATGATATTGCCGGCAACCGTGTCCAGCATCTCCAGATCTTCGGGACGACCCTGACCGTTTTCTATACGGTGCACGATACGGTACAACCAGCCAGTACCTTCACGGCATGGGGTGCACTGACCGCAACTTTCTTCATAATAGAAATAGGACAGGCGCAACAGGGATTTAACCATACAGCGGGTCTCGTCCATCACGATCACCGCACCCGAACCCAGCATTGAGCCGGCTTTGGAGATGGAATCGTAATCCATGGTGCAATCCATCATGATATCGGCAGGTAACACCGGTGCACTTGAACCACCGGGAATAACCGCTTTCAGCTTGCGACCGTTACGCATGCCACCCGCCAGTTCAAGCAAGGTGGAAAACGGCGTACCCAATGGAATTTCATAGGTACCTGGGCGCTCGATGTCGCCGGTAATGGAAAACAGTTTGGTACCACCGTTATTGGGCTTACCTACCTCAAGGTAGGCTTGGCCGCTGTTACGGATAATCCAGGGCACGGCGGCAAACGTTTCCGTATTGTTAATAGTGGTTGGCTTGCCATACAGACCAAAACTGGCCGGAAATGGTGGCTTGAAGCGTGGCTGCCCTTTCTTGCCTTCGAGGGATTCAAGCAAGGCGGTTTCTTCACCGCAAATATAGGCACCATAGCCATGATGCGCATGCAGTTGGAAGCTGAAGTTTGAACCCAGGATGTTATCACCCAGGAAACCTGCCTTGCGAGCCTGTTCCAGCGCTTCTTCAAAGCGTTTGTAAATTTCAAAAATTTCACCGTGGATATAGTTGTACCCAACAGAAATGCCCATGGCATAGGCACCAATGGCCATGCCTTCAATAACCGCATGCGGATTGAAACGCAGGATATCGCGGTCTTTAAAGGTGCCTGGCTCTCCTTCATCGGAGTTACACACCAGGTATTTCTGCCCCGGGAAAGTACGGGGCATGAAGCTCCATTTAAGGCCGGTAGGGAAACCTGCACCACCACGGCCACGCAGGCCAGATGCCTTGACTTCGGCGATCACGTCTTCCTGGGACATGCCAGTGGTGAGGATTTTACGCAGGGCTTCGTAGCCACCACGTTTGACGTACTCTTCGAGCTGCCAGTTTTCACCGTTGATGCCATCCAGGATCTGGGGTTTGATATGACGGCCATGCAGCGCCATGCTGGAGGACAAGTCATTACCCGGATTAGGTTGCAAGCCCTGCGCGTATTTATTCAGAAAACTCATGCCTGTGCCTCCCTGGCCAGGTCTGCCAGCATTTCATCAATTTTTTCTTGTGACATGCGCACACACATATGATGGTTATTAACCAGCAATACCGGGGCATCTCCACAGGCACCCATACACTCTCCTTCCTGGAGGGTAATGGTACCGTCGGGGGTGGTTTCACCCAGTTCAATGCCCAGTTTCTGCTTGATATAATCAGCCGTTTTAACACCGTCACGCAAGGCACAGGGCAGGTTCGTGCACACAGTTACCTTGAATTTGCCAACGGGTTTGGTATTGAACATATTATAGAAAGTGGCCACCTCTTGCACGGCAATGGGTTCCACACCGATATAACCGGCAACTTCAGCGATGACATCAGTTGACACCCAGCCCTGCTCTTCTTGCGCAATGCAAAGCGAAGACATGATGGCAGACTGACGTTGATCAGCAGGATATTTCGCCAGCTCTTTATCAATCTTTGTATAAGCCTGTTCAGAAAGCAACATTTTTACTATCCAGTTATTCGCCAGTAATTAGCGATCGATTTCACCGAACACGATATCTTGTGTACCGATAATGGTTACGGCATCAGCCAGCATATGACCACGAGACATTTCATCTAGAGATTGCAGGTGGACAAAACCAGGAGCACGGATTTTCAAGCGGTAAGGCTTGTTGGCACCATCGGAAACCATATAGATACCAAACTCACCCTTGGGGTGTTCCACAGCAGAATAAACTTCACCTGCCGGCACCTGGAAGCCTTCAGAGAACAGCTTGAAGTGGTGAATCAGCTCTTCCATGTTGGTCTTCATGTTTTCACGTTTGGGCGGCGCGATTTTATGGTTTTCGGTAATGACCGGACCGGGGTTGTTTTTCAACCAGTGGACGCATTGGGCAATAATGCGGTTACTTTCACGCATTTCAGCCACACGAACCAGATAACGGTCGTAGCAATCGCCATTAACGCCAACCGGAATATCAAAATCAAGGCGATCATAAACTTCATAGGGCTGCTTCTTGCGCAAGTCCCATTCAACACCGGAACCACGCAACATGGCACCGGTAAAGCCCAAGGCCTTTGCACGTTCAGGTCCAACCACACCAATACCCACCAGACGC
>Ga0265293_10013115_pt1 | contig 10826 bp, 9 predicted proteins | sample Munlanlewell138R_FD_192505 | JGI IMG/M metagenome (GOLD analysis project Ga0265293, IMG submission 192505) | Leachate microbial communities from a municipal landfill in Southern Ontario, Canada - Leachate well 138R | ecosystem: Engineered > Solid waste > Landfill > Unclassified | place: Canada... | reverse complement strand
TCCCGCGGTCTCACCGACCGCCGGCGTGATCCTCCAACCATCGGCAAGCGTCCTCGGCGGCCCGTTCCAGGGCGCGCCTTTCGCCCAAGAAGGCGGCCGCACCGCCGATCCCGGGCAGCATCGCCAGATAGCGCAGCGGTCTGCTCGGGTGCGGACGTTTGGCGAGCTCGTCGCCGATGGCGTCGAACAGCCCCGCAAGCTGCCAGAGTGCCTTCGCCACGCCGACCGGCGTGCGGGGGATCGGTTCCGACTGCGGATGCTCGCCCCGCTCGGCGTCGGACAGATCGCGCTCGCAGAGCACCTCGGCCAGCATGCGCACCTGGGTGTCCAGGTTGGTGACACCGAGTTCGCGTGCCACCGCGCACAGCACCATGGCCTGGTTGACGAAACCCAACAGGTCTTGGATCGGCAGCCCCCGAGCCAGCGCGCCGAACACACCGGGAGACGCCACCACCACAGTGTTCAGCGCGCCGACGCGCCGAACCCACCACCGGATGCGGGCGTCGGTATCGAGGTCGTCCCAGCCGCGAGTACCGGGCACGTCGGCCGCGTTCAGTGCCCACGAGAGACCATCGGCGACCTTGTCGAGTGGCCCGTCATCAGAGTCGGCGTCGCGCCGCTTCAAGCCCAGCGGGTCAGTCCCCCACAAGACGTCGAGCAGCGGATTGATGATCCCGACCGCGCGTTCCAACGCGTCGGCCACACCGGTATCGCTGAGTGTCACCTCGGGGGTGGGCAAAAGACTCACCACTTCATGATCTCGCAACTGGCGGGAGCGCGACAACTAGGTTCGCGCTCCGTCGACGCCGCGATGCACTTCTGGCAAACAGCACGTGAACTTGCAAGACTTGCGGGAGTTGCAAGCATGATTGCGGATACGGTCGCGGCGTGCTCATCACCGAACTCGTTGCGAGCTGCGGACATCGGCTCACCGCCAACGATCGTCGGCTGATCGCAGTCCTGCAGTCACAGCCGGCGGACGCCTCCTTCTGGATGGCCTCGGATCTGACGGAGCCGCTCGGGTTGCATCAGTCGGCGGCGACCCGACTCGCGCAGCGACTGGGCTTCGCCGGCTACCCGGACCTGCGCGATGCCTTGCGCCAGGACTACATGACGGGCGAGGGCCCCGCACAACGGCTACGCGGCAGGCTGGACCGCCATCCGGACCACGACGTGATCCGCGGCTTCGTGGACGACGAACTCGACGCGCTGACCGAACTGACTCGCCACGTCACCCAAGCGCAGCTCGATGAGATCGCCGCCAAGATCATTGCGGCCGAACAGGTCTATGTGTTCGGCCAGGGAAACGCTACGGTCCTCGTGGACCTGATGAGTCGCCGGCTGCATCGCTTCGGGATCCGGGTCACCACCCTCGTCGGATCGCGGCGCGATGTCGTTGAACGGGTCTTGAGCTTGACGAGTGCGGACCTGTTGCTGGCGTTCGCCTTCCGCCGGCTGCCCGCGCTGCTGCCGCCGCTCTTGACCATCGCCGCGGAGGCCGACTGCTGCAGCGTCGTCATCACCGACACGCTGCTGTCGATGTCGCCACGCCCGGACAACCTGGTCGCCGCACCTCGGGGGCGCGGCGACGAATTCCTTTCCCTGACAGTGCCCATGGCGATCGGTAATGCACTGGTGCTGACCATCGCTCGCCGCCAACCCGACGAAGCCAACCGTTCCCTCGACAAACTCGCCGACCTGCTCGACCGGCTCGACGCCTGAGCCGCCCACCACACCCCAAACACGGATAACCGGAGGATCGTCATGCCCACTCCCGCCCGCTGCCGCCTGACCGTCGCCCTCTCCGCGGCCACGCTCGCGCTCGGCCTCACCGCCTGCGGCTCGACCGAATCCGCACCCAGCGTCGCCGAGCCCGACTGGGACGCCCTGAGCCACGACGAGCTCGTCGCCCTCGCCGAAGAGGAGGGCAGCGTGTCGGTGTATGCGTTCACCAGTCGCATCGCCTCGATCGAAGAATCCTTCGAAGCCACCTACCCCGGCATCGACGTTGTCGCCGCCGACATCTCGTCGACCGAACTGATCACCCGGTTGGCCAGCGAGCACCGCGCGGGCAGCGCGACGGCGGATGTCGCCTACGTGTCCGATGCGCCGGTGGTGGTGACCGAACTCCTCGCCGACGGGGTATTGGAGCCCTACGTTCCGCAGCGCGTCAGCGCGGCGCTGCCGACGGAGTTCCGGGAGCCGCTGGTGGCCAACCGGCTATCCACCAAGGTGCTGATGTACAACGAGGAGGCCCATCCGGACGGCCCGCCGGTCCAGAACCTCTGGGAGCTCACCGAACCCGCGTGGACGGGTCGGGTCATGATGGTGGACCCGAACGTCCGCGGCGACTACCTGGATCTGGTGACCGAAATGTCGCTGCGCGCCGAGGAAATGGCGCAGGCCTATCAGGCGCACTTCGGCCGCGAGATCGTCCTGGATGAGGGCGTCGAAGATGCCGGCCTGCAGTTCATCGCGGACCTGTACGCCAATGACGCGGTCCTCGTCGACGACACCGATACCGTCAACTCGTCGGTGGGCACCCTCGGCCAGGCCAGCCCGCCGGTCGGCTTCACGTCGTACTCGGATCGCCGCGACAACGAGGACGAGGGCTGGGCGCTGCAGGTGGCCTCCGGTGTCGCCCCGTCACCGGGCATCGTCTTCCCGGCGATGCTCGGCATCACCGCGAACGCCCAGAATCCGGCGGCGGCCCGGTTGCTGATCGATTACATGATGGGTGACGACAGCGAAACCGGCGGAGCGGGTTTCGAACCGTTCTACGTCGCCGGGGACTACCCGACCCGGGAGGACGTCGTCGCACCGGCCGATGCGCTGTCCCTCGAGGACCTCGACGCGTGGTCCATCGATCCGCAGGCCTCGGCCGAGCGGCGCTCGGAAGTGGCTGACTTCCTGCTCACGATCCAGTGACATCCACCCGAAGTCGGGCGTCGGACACGGCCCGACGCCCGATCGTGTGGCTCGCCGCCGGGGTCATCGCGGTGCTCGCGGTGCTGGTGGCCGCGCCGCTGGCCGGACTCGTTGCCCGAACGCTGGATTCGGACGCCGACGGCGTCTGGGCCGACGTCTTCAGCAGTCCGCTGTCGGCCAACCTGCTCTGGCAGCCGCTGACCAACTCGCTGCTGATGGGTCTGGGCACCGGCATCGGTGCGACGGTCCTGGGAGCGTTCCTGGCGTGGGTGGTCGTGCTCAGCGACGTCCCCGGCCGACGGGTGATCGGGGTGCTCGCCGCGGTGCCCTTCGCCCTGCCGAGTTTCGCGATCGCGTTGGCCTGGGAGAGCGTCTTTCGCAACGATCGACTCGGTGGCACACCGGGACTGCTGTCCGCGCTGGGCGTGGCCGTCCCCGATGTGCTGTCCTGGGGCGCCGTGCCGACAGTGCTGGTGCTGACGGCACACTACTATTCGCTGTCCTTCGTCATCGTCTCGGCCGCACTGTGGGGCGTCGGCGGCGACCTGGTGGCCGCGGCCGAACTCACCGGTGCGTCACGCCTGCGGGTGGCGACACGAATCGTGTTGCCCGCCATCGCCCCCGCGCTGCTGTCGGGGTTCCTGCTCGCCTTCGCCGAGGGCGTCAGCAACTTCGCTGTGCCGGCGCTGTTGGGGTTGCCAGTGCGCTTCCAAACTCTCAGCACGCGGCTCTACGGTGCGATCGCCACCGGCGACGCGGCGCGCGGCTACGCCCTGTCGATAGTGCTCGTCGTGGTGGCCGGCATGGTGTTGTGGGCCGGCAATCGCGCGACTCGCGGCCGGTCGTTCGAAACCATCACCGGCAAGGCATCACGTCCCCGCCGGGTGGTCACGGGTGCCTGGCGCTGGCCGCTGTTCTGCACGGCGTCCCTGTTGGTGGCGGTCACTGCGATCGTGCCGGGCATCGTCCTGGTGGTATCCACGGTGTTGCGCCGCACCAACTCCTTCAGCGGCGGGTTCACGTGGCACTACTGGCTGGGCGAATCGGACTCGTCGATCGCGCAGGGTATGCGTGGGGTATTGCGCGACCCCGTGGTGCTGTCCGCCCTGCAGAACACCGTGCTGCTGGGCCTCGCCGTCGCCGTGGGCGCGGGGTTGCTGGGGCTGCTCGGGGCGTATGTCGTCCGCCGGATCGTTCGGCCGCCGCTGGTGGGTGCGACGATCGGATTCCTCTCTTACGTACCGTTTCTCATCCCCGGCGTGGCGTTCGGCGCTGCGTTCATCGCGCTGTTCGGTGCGCAGATCGGGCCGCTGCCCTCCCTGTACGGCACGTTCGCGATTCTCGTGCTGGCGGGGGTGGCGGCCAGCGTGCCGTTCGCCTTCCAGACATCCCGCGCCGCCCTCGGGCAGGTATCCGGCGAACTGGAAGAGGCGGCGGTCCTGACCGGGGCGAGCGGACCGCGTCGATTCGGGCGGATCACCGCGCCGCTGGTATCGCGCGGTGTCCTGGGCGGCGGTGTGCTGGTGTTCGTCACCATGGTCCGGGATCTGTCCCTGGTGGTGCTGTTGGTAACTCCCGCGACGCCACTGCTGGCGACCATGACCTACCGCTTCGCCTCGGAGGGTTTCACCCAGCACGCCAACGCGATCACCGTCGTCATCGCCACGATCTCGGTTGTGGCGACCATATTCGCGCGCCGGCTCTCCGACGCCAGACCAACAGGATCCACGTCATGACCCACCTTCAGATCGCCGGTCTCCACAAGCGGTTCGGCGAGCACACCGCGCTGCACGGTGTCGACATCGATCTCCCGGCCGGCGCGTTCCTGGTGCTGCTCGGCCCCTCGGGCTGCGGTAAGACGACCACTCTGCGCATACTGGCCGGTCTGGAGTCACCGACCCGCGGGACGATCCGGATCGGTGACCGGGTCGTGGTGGACACCGCGGCCGGCATCGAGGTCCCGGCCGCCAAGCGAGGCCTGGGCATGGTGTTCCAGAGTTACGCGCTGTGGCCGCATATGACGGTGCGGGGCAACATCGAATGGCCGCTGCGGGTGGCGGGCTGGACCCGCGCCGACCGCGCACGTCGGATTGGTGAGGTACTCGAGTCGCTGGAGATCGCGAACCTCGCCGACCGCCATCCGGCGCAGATCTCCGGGGGACAGCAACAACGGGTGGCGATCGCTCGCACGATCGCCCCTCGGCCAGGGGTGCTGTTGTTCGACGAACCGCTGTCGAACCTGGACGCCCGGTTGCGGGTCGAGACCCGCGCCGAGATCGTCCGGATGCACAGGATCACCGGAGCCACCAGTGTTTACGTCACCCACGACCAGACCGAGGCGCTCGCGATGGCCAGCCATATTGCCGTCATGCGCGACGGCAGGGTCGAGCAGTTCGGCACCCCCACCGAACTGCTCGAGCGGCCCGCGACCGCCTTCGTCGCCTCGTTCCTCGGCACTCCGCCCGCCGTGCTGCTCGGCGGCGACATCGTCGATGGCGCCTTGGTGCGCGATGGTGTGCCCTTGGTCCCCCGGGCGGAGCGCGGGTGGCGCGTGATGTACCGGCCGCAGGATCTCAGGCTGCATGACCACGGCCCGCTGGCCTTCGAGGTGCTGGAATCGACGCCGATCGCCAGCCGCCACCTGGTGACCGGGCTGGTGGGGGAGGACCGGGTGTCGGTGGTGACGGACGTACCGGCGGTCGCCGGCGACCGGACGGGATTGGCGTTACCACCCGGTCCCGCAGGTGTTTTCGATGCCGCGGGGCAGCTTCGGGAGGCAGGCAAGTGACGACGTTACTATTGCTGCGGCATGGTGCGACCGAGTGGACCCAGCTGCGACGCCTCCAGGGCCGCACCGACATCGACCTCTCCGCCGACGGCCGGCAAGCCGTCCGCGAACTGGCACCCGTGATCGAGGCGTGGCGGCCCCGCACCGTCATCTGCTCGCCGCTGTCGCGCACCCGGTCCACGGCCGCGCTGCTCGGGGCCCGCGACGTCGTCGTCGACGAACGGTGGGCGGAGGCGGGATTGGGGCAGTGGGAAGGTCTCACCCCTGACGTGATCGGAGACGACTACTTGCGCTGGCGCGGCGGGGTACTGGTGCCCCCGTTGGGCGAGACGCCTGAGGCGGTGACTGCCCGGACGACGGCCGCGGTCCACGATGCGACCGCACAGCCCGGCCCGGTCCTGGTCGTCACCCACGGCGGCGTCATCCGTGCGGTGCTCGCGCAGTTCATCGGGCTGTCCACCGGACGGCTGGTGCCCGTCGCGGCACCCAGCATCACCGCGCTCGACGTCGACCCCGACGGCTCAGCCCGGTTGCGCGCGCTCAACGTTGCCGCTCGGCCCGGCTAGGCCGTCCCGCGTTGAGATGCGTCGGCGGATCAGGAGGGCAACGTGAATTTGCCCCGGTTACCCACTGCGCGCCCGTCCTTGATGACCAGCAGAATGTTGTCGGGCTCGCCGACGGTGTCGATGTCGTCGAGCGGATTACCGCGCACCACAACCAGATCGGCGGTCTTGCCGGCCTCGACGGTGCCCAGCGTGTCGGCCACCCCGCACAGTTCCGCCGAGGTGCTGGTGCCGGCCACGATCGCCTGCATCGGGGTCAGCCCGCCGAACTTGACCAGGAGCCCGAGTTCCTTGAGGTTGGTGCCATGATCGGGGGACAGCCCCGCGTCGGTCCCCACCGCGATCTTGATCCCGGCCTCCGCTGAGGCGGCAATCGAATCATGCGCCATGGCATGCCATTTCGCGCTCTTGGCGGCACCGGCCGGGGATGCGGTCACCGGCACCATCGTCTCGAGCAGGGTTGGCACCAGGTAGGTGCCCTGGGCGACCATCTGATGACGTAGCTCGTCGTCGAGGGCGTAGCCGTGTTCGATGCTGTGTACCCCGGCCTCGACCGCCGCCCGGACCCCGGCGTAGCCGATGGCGTGGGCGGCTACCGGTCTGCCGCCGTAGTTCTGGCCCTCCTCGACGATCGCGGCAATCATGTCGCGACGCATCCCCAGCCAGGTCGGGTCGTCGTTGGGGGAGGAGACGCCGCCGCTGGAGGCGACCTTGATGACGTCGGCACCCTGGCGGATCAGGTCGCGCGTGCGATGCCGCGCGGCGTCGACGGAGTCCACCAACGATCCGCCGACCAGCGGGGTCAGATCGATCCCGGACGGCAGGTGGAAGTCCGCGTGCCCGGAGGTCTGGCTGAGCATGTTGATCGCCACCAGCAGCCGCGGGCCTTCGATCAGCCCGGCGGCGACGGCCTCCCGCACGCCGGTGTCGATGCCCATCATGTCGCGCGCGGAGGTCACACCGTTCTCGAGTGTCACCCGAAGCCGCGCGATCAGCTGGAAATACGCATACGACGGGGGATGTAGCGCGAGCTCCAGTGGGCTGCCGCTGGTTCCGGGCAGGCGGAAGTGCACGTGGCAGTCGAAGAAGCCGGGGCACAGCGCGTTGCCCGCCAGGTCGACGTGCGTGGCGTCCGTCGGCACCTTGTCGGCGGGCAGGTCGGCGCTTGCTCCGACCCAGGTGATGGTGGTGTCGTCGACCAGGACCGACGCGTGGGGTACCGGGTCGGCACCGGTGCCGTCGATCAGGGTGGCGTTGTGCAGCAGGAGGCTTGTCATGGTGGTGCCAACTCCACCAACTTCCGCGGCGGGGCGCAATCGGCCACGCCGGGTCGGTCGGTCGGTCGGTCGCGGAGGAGCGGACCCAACACAGGCGCGCGTAGCCCCGGGGTGTCGGAGCGGATCACTAGACTCGGGTTACTGGGCTGGGGAGACCACATGGGGGATGGTGCGCGATGAGCAAGAAGGATTCGTCCTCCAATGTCCTCGGCGGGATCATCTTCGTCATCGTCGTGCTCGTGGCGCTGATCCCGAAACCGGTGTGGATCTTCCTCGGCGTCATCGCCGCACTCTCGGCGTTCTTCGGGTTGGTGTATTGGATCGTCATCACCTACGAGAAATGGCATGCCGCCGCACAGGAGCGTGCCCGCGCAGAGCAGGCGGCCATGGTCGCGGCCGCCAAGCGGGAACGCGAGGAGCGGGCCCGTCGGGAGAAACAACACCGCCTCGACACGCTAGGTAAGGACAACGCGGCGCGCGTCGAGGCGGCGCTGAGCGCCGTCAAACGGGTGACCGGGTCGGAAGCCGCCCGGGCGGGCTGGCTCGGGGACGTCGACTTCGGCCCCGACATCGAGGGGATCACCGACAGCTTCCAGAAGGCACACGCGCTGCGGGGAGTCGCCGACAGACTGTCAGCATTGGACAAACCGAGTGCGGACGACCGCAAGATCCTCGCGGAGGCCAAGACCACGATTGCCAACCTGGAAAGCGTTGCCCGACAACGCGTCGAGCTCATCCAGAAGTGCGCCACGGAAGCGCAACTGATCGACAAATCGCTACAGACCGAGCGAGAAGACGCCCGAGTTGCCGAGCAGCGGGCCGAGTTGCACGCGAAACTCAGCGCCATGCTGTACGGGATCGAGGCAGCGCCGGACAATACGCCCGCCGACTCGGCCGTCGATGCGGTGATGGCCCGCGTGCAGGCGTACCGGGAGATCAAGAACCAGATCCAGCTGGCGCGTGAGTAAGGGTCTTATCGGTACCAGGCGTTTCGCAGAGAACGCGCGGGAGTTCAGCGGGTGAGTTCGGCGCGGACGTCTTGTTCATCGGCGCCGCGGTCCTTCGTGATGCGGTGATCGCCGGCATTGCGGCACTCCCCGAGGATCTCGACGTAGCCGTAATCCGGGTGGTCGGGATTGGGTGTCACGATCGCCATCACCCTGCCGAGATGCAGTGTGCGGCCATAGTGGTGCTTGTCTTTCGGGGACTCGTCGGCCCACCCGTCCGCTTGCATGGCCGCGACGATCTGCTCGACGTAAGTCCGGTGGTTCACGCCTGCGGGGAAGGTGAATCCCATCCCCACACGACCCCGAAACGGAGCGAACCCCTGATCCGTGCACGAGGCGTAGCGAAAGTCCGCGCCGCGCAGTTGCAGGTCCACCGCGTGGACGAGCCGTTTGGCCGGGTCGACGACCTGCGTGCGGGTCTCTGCGTCGGTCATCTCCGACCCGTCGAGGTGAGGCTTGCCCTCGCACGCTGCGAGCAGCAGAGCGCTGGACATAGCAGCGACGGCCAACGCGATGCGGGTTGCGCCAACCTGCGGAGCCGGTGCCACAGTCGCCCAGTGTCTCAGCTCGAGCTGTCCGGCCTGGACGACGGACGAGATTTCTCTTACTGAATTCTTATTTTCTGGTCTTGGCCGGGAGCCGTTTCTTGTCGGTCCGTCGAACTAGTGTTCGAGTCATGAGTAGGGATGCGTTCGGTGACCGGCAGACGGTGCTGGCGTGTCTGGACACCCTCGAAGCAACTCAGCGCAGGCTGGCGGACTGCTCGCTGGACGGGTTCAGCCACGACGAACTCGTGGGGATCCTGGCCCGCCGCGAGACCATGGTCTGGCGCAACCCGGTCCTCGATCAGCGGATCCTGGCCCGGTTGATCGCCGAGGCCAACCCCGGCGATCTGGGGGCGGCCTCGCTGGCCGGGGTGTTGAGCGAACGGCTACGGATCAGCCGCGGCGACGCCGGGCGCCGGGTCAACGAAGCCGCCGACCTGGCCCCCCGCACCACCCTGACCGGCGAGGTCCTCGACCCGGTGTTGCCGGCGCTGGCCGCCGCCCAAGCCGCCGGGGCGATCGGACCCGAACACATCAAGATCGCCCGCAAGGCCTACCAGAAGATCCCGCCGGCAGTCACCGGCGCCGAACGCGAAACCGTCGAGGCCGACCTGGCCGCCTTCGCCACCGAATTCGGGCCCACCGCGTTCGAGAAACTGGCCGACCATCTGATCGCCGTGCTCGACCCCGACGGCGACTACACCGACCGCGAACGCCAAGCCAAACGCAGCCTGCGACTCGGCAAGCAAGGCCCCGACGGGATGAGCACCCTGCACGCCACCATCACCCCCGAACTACGCGCCACCCTGGAACCGGTGCTGGCCAAACTCGCCGCCCCCGGCATGTGCAACGCCGCCGACGAATCCCCCTGCATCAGCGGCACCCCCACCGAAGCCCAGATCCTGGCCGACGACCGCACCATCGGCCAACGCCACCACGACGCCCTACAAGCCATGACCCGCGCCCTGCTGGCCGCCGGCGACCTCGGCCAACTCAACGGCCTACCAGTCACCGTCATCGTCACCACCACCCTGGCCGAACTCACCGCCGCCGCCCACACCAACACGCCCGCACCCGCAGCCGCGCCAGCAGCCGAGACCCAGCCGGCAGCCGAACCGGAAACCGCGCCAGAGACTGAACCGGAAGCCGAGACTGCCCCCGAACCGGAAGCCGCACCGGCGCCGGCACCGGCAGCGGAGCCCGCACTTGAGCCCGAGGCCGAGCTGGCGCCCGAGACCACACCCGAACCGGAAGCCGACACCGACACCGAGACCGAGACCGAGGCCGAGGCCGCCGGGGCCGGTGCGGAGGTCGCCGACACCGCCCCCGACCCCGAAGAAGTAACCGATACGACGGCCGACCCACCGATCGACCCACCACCACCAAAACCGTTGACCGGCAGAGCCATCACCGCCGGCGGCACCCTGCTGCCCATGGCCGACCTTCTACGCATGGCCAGCCACGCCCACCACTACCTGACCATCTTCGACGGCCACGGCCGCGCCCTATGGCTGGGCCGCACCAAACGCATCGCCACCGCCGACCAACGCATCGTGCTCCACGCCCGCGACCGCGGCTGCACCCGCCCCGGCTGCACCGTCTCCGGCTACCACACCCAAGCCCACCACCTCGCCGGCTGGCTGCGCGACGGCCTCACCGAACCCGACAACCTCGCCCTGGCCTGCGGCCCCGACAACCGCATGGAAACACCCACAACT
>Ga0265293_10013113_pt1 | contig 10829 bp, 8 predicted proteins | sample Munlanlewell138R_FD_192505 | JGI IMG/M metagenome (GOLD analysis project Ga0265293, IMG submission 192505) | Leachate microbial communities from a municipal landfill in Southern Ontario, Canada - Leachate well 138R | ecosystem: Engineered > Solid waste > Landfill > Unclassified | place: Canada... | reverse complement strand
ACATCATCGTCGAATCCGACGCGCCCTACCAGATGGAAGCGCTGTTCACGCGCGACCCCAAGAAGATCCGGGATGAGCATATCCTGATGGGCATGATGACCATCAAGGGGATCTACGCCAAACACGGGGTTACCTCCCTGAATCACGGCATCGGCTACAACGGAGCGGCGATTGAGTTGCTTTTGCCGACCTACGGCGAAGAATTGGGATTGAAAGAGAAAATCTGCCAGCACTGGGTGCTCAACCCGCACCCCACCATGATCCCCGCCATTGAGAAGGGCTGGGTCAAATCGATGTTCGCCTTTGGCGGGGAGCTGGGCATGGAGCGCTATACCGAGGCGCGCTCCGACATCTTTCCCATAGGACCTGACGGATCCCTTCGCTCCAACCGTGCTTTCGCGCAGATCGCGGGGCTCTACGGCATCGATCTTTTCTTAGGGGCCACCTTGCAGATGGACTACCTGGCAAACTCCTCAACCGTGACAAGCGGACGACTCACAGGCTTTGGCGGCGCGCCCAACATGGGGCATAACACGCGCGGCCGCCGTCACGCGACGGACGCCTGGATGGAGATGATGGCGCATCCGGGGAAGTCACTCGTGCCGGGCAAAAAACTTGTCGTCCAGATGCTCCAAAGTCAGGGGCGATTTGGCTTCAACTTTGTGCCTGAGTTGGACGCGGTCAGAATCGGCCGTGAGGCGGGACTCCCCGCGCCCCCCGTCATGATCTACGGGGAAGACGTCACGCATATCGTGACCGAGCAGGGAGTTGCTTATCTTTACATGGCTGAAAATGACACGGAAAAAACCGCCATGATCGGGGCGGTCGCTCAGGATACACCGGTCGGCGAATATGCCGACAAGGCCATGCTGGAGTCACTGCGCAAAAAAGGTAAAGTCGCGCTGCCGGAGGACATGGATATTGATCCTTCCACCGCGACACACGACCGCCTGGCGGCGCGTTCACTCGAAGAACTCGTCGACTGGTCGGGCGGATTGTACGATATTCCGGAACGTTTTAAGAAATAAATGAAGGTTAAAAATGAAGGAGGGCAGGCAGTTGCTGAGCGAAAAACAGGATAAACTGCTCCGTCTAAAAGAGGATTTGCGAAAAGGCGGAGGCGAAAAAGCCATCGAACGTCAGCATGAACGCGGCAAAATGACCGCGCGAGAACGCGTGACACAGCTTTTAGACGACAAGAGCTTCGTGGAGACAGGACTCTTTGTGAAACACCGCTCGATTGATTTTGGGATGGATACCAAAGAGGCCGCCGGGGACGGAGTCGTCACAGGCTACGGGACGATTGACGGCCGGTTGGTCTGTGTGGCCGCGCAGGACTTCACGGTCATCGGGGGTTCCTTAGGTGAGATGCACGCGGACAAGATTGTCGCGGCACAGGAACTCGCGATGAAGATCGGGTGCCCCATGATCGCGATCAACGATTCAGGCGGCGCGCGCATCCAGGAAGGCGTGGACTCATTGGCAGGCTACGGGCACATCTTCTATAACAATACGAAGGCCTCAGGCGTGATCCCGCAGATCTCCGTCATCATGGGACCCTGCGCGGGAGGCGCGGTCTACTCACCCGCTTTGACGGACTTCGTTTTCATGGTGGATCACACAAGTGAGATGTTCATCACGGGGCCCCAGGTCATTAAAGCCGTGACGGGTGAAGAGGTGTCCTCTCAGGCGCTCGGCGGCGCAATGACGCACAACGCGACAAGCGGTGTGGCCCATTTCAGGGCGGCCGATGAGGCCGAATGCCTCCTGCAGATCAAGACGCTTTTAAGTTACCTGCCGCAAAATAACGCGGAGAAAGTCGAAATTGAAGAAGCTTTTGAAGATCCGAACACCCTTCAGGAACAGCTGAACGCGCTCATCCCCCAAGACCCGAGAACCCCCTATGACATGAAGGATCTCATCATGAATCTTGCGGACGGCGGTACATTTTTTGAGGTACAGGCACTTTACGCGCAAAACATCATTACAGGCTTCATGCGTTTGAACGGCGAAAGCATCGGCGTTATCGCGAACCAGCCGCGTGTCATGGCGGGCGTGCTTGATATCAATGCTTCGGATAAGGCTTCGCGTTTTATTCGCACCTGTGACGCCTTTAATATCCCGCTATTGACATTGGTCGACGTGCCGGGGTTCTTGCCGGGTACCGATCAGGAGTACGGCGGCATCATCCGCCACGGCGCGAAAATGCTCTTTGCTTACAGTGAGGCTACCGTGCCGAAGGTGACCCTGATTACACGCAAGGCCTACGGCGGTGCTTACATCGGCATGTGCTCAAAACATTTGGGAGGCGATATTGTCCTGGCCTGGCCCGACGCGGAAATCGCAGTCATGGGCGCGGAGGGCGCGGCCAATATCATTTTCTCGCGCGAAATAAAAGCAGCGGACAAGCCGGATGAAAAACGCGCGGAAAAAATCGCAGAATACCAAGACAGCATGATGAACCCCTATGTCGCAGCGGCAAGAGGTTATCTGGACGATGTCATCCTGCCCGAAGAAACGCGTCAAAGGCTGATCTCATCATTTGACACATTGCGCGGTAAACGGGTGGAAAGTGTTTCCAAAAAACACGGCAACATTCCGCTGTAGGGGAGGCAGTCCATGGATTTTCACAATATGTCATTTCCTGAAGGCCTGCTCGTATCGGCTTTTTGTATGCTGATTGTCTTTGTGGTGCTTGTCTGTATTTCATACCTGGTGGACATCACGGCCTTTTTTACCCGCATGAAGAAAAAAAGCGTCACGGAACCGGTGCTTGTGGAAGAAACGTTCGAAGAAGTGGATGACACAAGGACCCTTGCGATCATCGCGGCGGCGATTGCCTCCATGGGCGGTGAGCGATCAAGTTTTGTCGTGCGCAAAGTAGAGAAGAAAAAAGCAACGCTTTCCGGCTGGGAAGCTGAATCCCTTAGAAATTCAAAGAGGCGTTAACCGTAGGAGGATCGCGTACCATGCAGAAAAAGAATTTTCGTATCGTCATCGACGGCGTAGAGTATTTCGTCGAAGTGGAAGAAGTCTCCGGCAACAACCCCGTGCCGGCAGCCCCCGTGGCCAGACCTGTGGCGGCAGCCCCCGTGGTATCCGCTGCACCTAAGCCCGCGGCGCCCAAAGCATCGGGAAACAGCATCAGCGCCCCCTTGCAGGGCAACGTGCTCGACGTGCCTGTGAAAGCGGGGGACGCGGTGAAGGCCGGGGATATCCTCGTCATTATTGAGGCCATGAAGATGGAAAACGAAATCGTGGCGCCCGGTGACGGCGTGATCGATGCCGTTCATGTCAATAAAGGGGACAACGTCCGAGCGGGAGACCCGCTCATTTCGTTCCGCTAGGAGTACACCATGCTGAACATTCTCATTGATTTTTTGAAAAGTTCAGGGGTTGTTGAACTCTTTCGATTTGACACACCGCTTTTCGGCCTGATGCTCCCGGGCAAGCTGATCATGATCGTTCTTGCCTGCGTATTCATCTACCTGGCGGTGAAAAAGGGCTATGAACCTTATCTATTAATCCCGATCGCCTTTGGGATGCTGTTGGCCAACCTACCCTTGTCAGGTCTCATGGACGGCCCTTTGGGCAATCAGCCGGGCGGTCTTTTGTATTACCTTTACCAGGGAACCTCATTGGGTATTTACCCGCCCCTTATTTTCCTTTGCATCGGGGCCGGAACTGACTTTGGTCCCCTGATCGCGAACCCGAAGAGTTTACTGCTCGGAGCCGCGGCGCAGTTGGGAATCTTTGCGACCTTCCTGGGCGCGATGGCCTTAAAATTCACGCCTCAGCAGGCGGCGTCCATCGGGATTGTCGGCGGCGCTGACGGCCCGACCGCGCTCTTCCTAACAAGCCGGCTTGCGCCCGAATTGTTAGGACCGATTGCCATTGCGGCCTACTCTTATATGGCACTTGTCCCGATCATACAGCCGCCCATCATGAAGGCCTTAACGACCCAAAAAGAGCGTGAGGTCAAGATGGAGCAACTGCGTGAGGTGAGCCAAAAAGAAAAGGTCTTGTTCCCCATCGTGGTGACTTTGTTTACGGTACTTTTACTGCCATCGGCCGCCGCTCTAATCGGCATGCTGATGCTCGGGAATCTTCTAAAAGAATCGGAGCGCGTCCCACTGTTAGTGAACGCCATTCAAAACTCGCTCATGTACATCGTCTCGATACTCTTGGGGCTGACGGTGGGAGCGACGGCGTCCGCGGAATCCTTCCTCACGCCCAGCACCCTCATGATCGTCGGCTTAGGCCTTGCGGCCTTCTCCTTTGGCACAGCGGGAGGTGTCCTCTTAGGCAAGCTGATGTATGTCATTACGAAGGGCAAGGTGAATCCCCTGATCGGCGCGGCCGGCGTTTCTGCCGTTCCTATGGCCGCACGCGTTGTCCAAAAAGAAGGCCAGAAATACAACCCCTCGAACTTCCTGTTGATGCACGCGATGGGCCCGAACGTTGCGGGCGTGATCGGTTCAGCGGTGGCGGCGGGTCTGTTGCTGAGTTTCTTCAGCTAAAGTGAGAGAAAGGTGAGCACGATGAATTTTATAGAAATGACAGTCTCCTCGGCGCACGAGGCGATGCAAAAAGGGAGCTTCGCGGCAAAAGATTTAGTGGCCTTTTATTTGGACAGGATTGAACGTTTAGATGACATATTGCATTCCGTCATCCTGGTGAATCCGAAGGCCTTGGAAGAGGCCGAGAAGCTTGATCAGTATCTTGAGGAAAAAGGGGCTTTTATAGGTCCCCTCCATGGCATTCCGGTCATTTTAAAGGACAATGTCGATACAAAGGACATGCAGACGACAGCAGGTTCGAAATCCCTTGAGGGCTATGTCCCGGAAAAGGATGCTTTCCTTGCGAAAAAACTTCGTGACGCGGGGGCCATTATTCTTGCGAAGGCCAACCTTCACGAATTTGCTATCTGGGGTGAGACGATTAGCTCCATGCGGGGGCAGAGCGTGAACCCCTATGATTTGACCCGCACACCGGGCGGTTCGTCCGGCGGCACGGGCGCGGCCATTGCCGCGAATATCGGCGTTATCGGGATCGGCACGGATACGATTAATTCAATCCGCAGTCCGGCTTCGGCCTGTTCGCTTGCGGGGATACGCCCTACAATCGGTTTGGTGAGCCGGGGCGGGGTGGTGCCCTACAGTCTGACGCAGGATACGGCGGGTCCGATCTGCCGTACGGTGGAGGACTGTGCGAGGACCCTTGATGTCATCCAAGGCTACGACCGCGAAGACGATGAGACGGCCTGGTCCGTGAATCGTGTGCCTGATAGTTACCTGCCCTCACTTAAAAAAGACGGTATGCAGGGTAAGCGGATTGGTGTACTTTCAAGCTTTTTTGGTAAAGAAAGGGTCAATGAATCGGTCAACCGGGTCATGGAGGATGCTAAGCGTGTGTTTGAAGCGGGCGGCGCAACGCTTATTCCCATTGATGACCCGATTGATTCGGACTGGATGATCCGGGAAGTGAGTGTCCATTTAGACGACTTTAGGACTCATTTGGATGGTTATCTTGAAAAACTGCCTCCTGACGCCCCCGTGCACTCCGTGGAGGAAGTGGTCGCCTCAGGCAAGTTCCACCCGGGGATCAAGGACAACCTGATGACGGCGATGTCACTTGACGTAGGCACCGCTCACTACAATGAGAAGCGCCTTCGCCAGGAGGCGATGAAGACCCATATTATGCAGATCATGGCGGACCATCAGCTGGACGCGATTATCTATCCGCACCAGCAGCAGCTTGTGTGCAAGATCGGTGATTCACAAAAGCAAAGAAACGGTGTGCTCTGTTCAGCGACGGGTTTCCCGTCCATCGCGGTGCCGGCAGGCTTTGTCGAAGACGAAAACGCGCCTGTGGGTGTCCCGGTGGGGCTTGAGATTATCGGGCGGCCCTTTAGTGAGCCAACTTTGCTTGAGATCGCCTATGGCTTTGAGCAGGCGTCCTGTGTAAGGAAACCCCCAGAGATTTAAAGTTCTGTTAAGTTTTTAAAATAATCGACTAAAAATCGCACGAAGAGAACCTCATAACGACTGAGGTTCTCTTTATTAGTGACCCCCAAGTTGATGTAGCGCCGGCAGAGGGGCTCTGTGACGCTTAAGAGGTGGACGTGTTCGTCCTGTTCGTCCTTGGGCCAGGTGAGTGCCGGAATGAAGGCAATGCCGTGTCCTGAGTGCACGTAGCGCGTCAGGGTGGTGGTGTTGTCGGTTTCAAAGATGACGCGGGGTTCAAATCCCGCAAGTTGGCAGTAGTGGTCCGTGATCTGCCGTAGCCCTCTTGTTTTAAATAAGCTCACAAAACCCATGTTTCGGACTTCATAAAGTCGGACGCTTTCTCTGTTCCCAAAGGGGCCGTCGCGGGGGACAGCGAGCTTAATTTCCTCCTCGGCAAGCATCGTGACATTTGAAGCTTCTTCTTTTTCCCGTGAGGAGTAGAGCCTCAAGGGGTAGTCATTTCCCTCAAGGATGGTGGGCGCGTCCTGGTGGAGCGCGCGAAACATCGCGTCGGGATGCTGTTCATTAAAGGCCGTGAAGATTTGCGGGAAAAGATGGGAGGCGGCTTCCACCACGATGGAGATCGTCGTGTCTTGTTTCCTTTTTTCTTTTTCCATGGTCAGGTTGAGTTTGGCGGCAAGATCGAGGATTTGCTTTGCGTAAGTATAAAAGGCCTTGCCGTTGTCATTCGTGACGATGCCCGTGCCTGAGCGCTCAAAAAGCGGCAGTCCGAATTCTTTTTCTAAGGCTCGGATGGCGCGTGTCGCGGCTGGCTGAGGAATATTCAGTTTCGCGCTTGCGCGGGTCACGCTCTCGTATTGAACAACATGGCAGAAGATGTTGAGTTGGTTGAAGGTCATGGCAGAAGCCTTCTTTCTTCGTTCTTTTGTCATTATAACGCAATCATAACTTATTTGTTATGACCGATAAGATTACTGAGATTGTCACCCGTAATTATATGTGGTTGACTAGATCTATGAATAGGACGAGTACATCTGTTTTAAAGTTTTTGAGAGGTAAAAATGAGCCTGTTTCAGGTGCCTTTTTATCCGATGAGCTGTCGGTCAGCCGCAATGCGGTGTGGAAGGCGGTTGTGGCCCTTCGTGAGGAGGGCTTTGCTATTGAGGGTATTAGGAATCAGGGTTATAGGCTCATGCGAGAAAGTGAAAAGCTTTCCGTACCGGGTATTGAGAGTCATCTCAGTGATCAATGGAAGGGTTTATTAGTTGAGGTACACGATGAATTGAGTTCCACCAATACGCTCACAAAGGAGCGTGTTTCCGATTCAAAGCATCGTTTTCTTGTAGCGGCCAACCACCAGACAGCGGGGCGGGGAAGAAGGGGGCGTGCGTTTTATTCGCCAAAAGGTAGTGGACTTTATTTTTCACTGGGTATTCCCTGGGTGTATGAATTGTCGCCTACGAGTGTGACGACCCTTACCGCGGTGGCGGTGAGCCGGGTGCTTTCTTCAATGTTCGATGTCGATGTGAAGATTAAGTGGGTGAACGATCTTTTCTTAAAAACTAAAAAAATATGCGGTATTTTAACAGAAGCCACAAGTGATCTCGAGACGGGTACGGTGAGTGCTGTTGTGATTGGTGTCGGGATTAATCTTAAGGCTCCCAAAGAAGGTTACCCCAAAGAGATTGCGTCTATCGCGGGGGCTGTTTCAGACAGCGAAGCGGGCTTTGACCGCAATCTTCTTACGGGCAATATTGTGAATGAGATAGGGACGCTTCTCAGATCTTTACCGGATCGCTCTTACATGGAGGAGTACCGGGCGCGCTCGTTTCTTTTGGGGCGCCCCGTGATGCTGGATTCCGGGGAGACGATTGTCCCCATCGATATTTCAGATGAAGGCGCGCTTATCTACCGCGAAGGCGATGAATTGATAGAGTTGTCTTCCGGTGAAGTCAGGGTGATAGGGTTTTAAAGATGAGTGCCCGGACGATGACGCGCGCGGCGCTATTCGCCGTCTTGACGTTGCTGGGGGGCTTTATAAGGATCCCGTTGGGTCCTGTTCCCTTTACTTTGCAGACTTTTTTTGTGTTGGTTACAGGTCTGTTGCTCTTACCGCAAGAGGCTTTTTTTGCCATGAGTCTTCACCTTGTTTTGAAGTGGATGTTGGGCGGCGTGACGGTGCTTCTTTCTCCTTCTTTTGGTTTTGTCATTGGCTTCATCCCGGCCGCAACACTTCTTGCTTATCTGTCCCAAAAACATGGGATGTCTTGGAAGCGTCAGAGTCTTGACCTTATTGTTTCTTCTTGGGTGTTCTACTTGATTGGCTTTATTTATATGGTGCTTATCTTGAGGCTGTATTTGGGCGATACGAGTTCTGTTTTAAAATATCTTCGTTCGGGTATTTTAATGTTCCTTCCCTTGGATGGGTTAAAAGCCTTTTTGGCCGGAATAATTGTGAGGCGTCTCAATTATTCGTTGCAAAAAGTGTGACGGTTTACATTTATTCGTTGCAAAAAGTGTTAAAGCAAAGGCCGGAAAGTGTTTTAAAACGCTTTCCGGCCTTGTTCATTTTAGAAAAACTAAGTTTCAGTGATCAGCGAATATCTTTTTCTCCGCTGATGATGCCCAAGGCTACGTTCTCCGGCGTGAGCGGGAGGTGGTAGTAGTTGATGCCCAAGGCATCGTAAAGGGCGTTTCCGATGGCGGAGGGGACCGAGATCATGGGATGCTCGGCAACGCCTCTGGCGCCGAAAGGACCGTTTTTCTGCTTGTTCTCAATATAGATGGGGACCACCTCTAAGGGCATGTCCTTGATCGTGGGGATCTTGTTATCGGTGAAGGAGGGGTTCATCAGGACATTGTCCGGGCTGAACTTATAACCTTCAAGGATGGCCGATCCGACACCCTGCATGACACCGCCGATGATCTGGCTGTACACCATCTGTTCGCTGATGACCTGACCGAGGTCAAAGGCCGAGGCGATCTTGATGATGTCAATGACACCCGTCTCAACGTCCACTTCAAGCTCAACCGCGTGTGCGCCAAAGGTCCAGGCAAGCGCCGGGTGACCTTCGCCCGTTTCGGGATCGAGGTTGCTCAGGCCGTCCGCGATGCAGACACCGTGAGAAATAAGCGGTCCGCCGACGGAAGTGCCGTCGGGGTACATGTAGCCTAATGCCATCTCTTTGTAAGACACGCGGCGGTCGGGGCGATGCTTGCTGAAAATGTAGCCGTCGCCATGATCGAGGTATTCCGGCGCGCTGTGGAGCACTTGCGCCGCAATATTCTTCATTGTGTCGACCATCTTGCGCGCAGCCTGGATGGTCGCGTTACCGCCCATGAACATAAATTTTGAAGCAACCGTATTCCAATCATAGGGGTTGTTCTCAGTATTCGTGCGGCGGACAACTTCCACCATCTCAACAGGAATGTCAAGTTCTTGTGCCGCGACCTGAGCGATGGCTGTTAAAGCACCCTGCCCGTAGTCGATCGCACCGATCATGACCTTGACGTGACCGTCGCCGGCCATCTGCATGATGACCGATGAGGAAGTGTTAGGAGGCATGGCGGGGGCCTTTTGCAGCATGGCAAATCCCTTACCGCGCACCTTACCTGTTTTCCACTCACGCTCGCGCTCTTCGTCCGTCTTGCGTCCTGTCCAGCCGATCTCTTTGACAACCGCTGTGAGACATTCGCCGGGATTACCGGTGCTCTCGGTCATGAGCTCACCTGACATCGTGTGTCCCCCGGGTTTCAGTATGTTCTTCATGCGGAACTCATAGGGGTCGATACCGAGTTTTTGTGACAGAATATCCATTTGGCGCTCAACGGTCCACATGGTTTCCAAGTGACCAAATCCGCGGTAGGCGGTGCTGAACACCTTGTTGGTGTAGATGGTGTTAGAGATAATCGCCGCGTTGTCGACTTCATAAGGGCCTAGACCGCCGTAAACAGCCGTCTTACCGACGTTAACGCCGTAGTCAGCGTAAGCGCCGCTGTCCCAGTCGTACACAATGTCAATCGCCGTCAGGGAACCGTCTTTTTTGGCACCCGTCTTGATGCGACCGCGCATGCCGGCACGTGTCGGCATGAAGGAGAACTCCTGCTCACGCGTCAGGCGAAGCTTCACGGGCGCGCCGCCGCTCTTCTTGGACAGCAGGGCCAGCAAAGGCTCCAGATGGATACCGGCCTTGCCGCCGAAAGCACCACCCACGTAAGGGATGTGCACTTCAACGTCTGACTCATTGATGCCAAAGCTCACCGCCATCATCTGGCGGAGCGCGAAGGGAGATTGCGCCGAGGACCAGATTTTAATCTTGTCTGTGAAAGGATCGGCCTGCACAATGGCGACGTGCGTCTCAAGCGGCACGTGCGCGACGGCTGGCAGTGAAAATTCGTTTTCAACCACGACATCGGCTTCAGCGAATCCATCGTCGAGCGAACCCTTGCGGCTCTTATTCAAACTTGCGATATTCGAGTTCGCCTGAGGGAAGAAAACACCCTCAACGTGCTTGATTTCCGCGATGTTCTCATGAACGAGCGTCTTGGCTTCCAATGCCTCATCCACGTTGCGTACAGGTTCCAAGACCTCGTACTCAACCTCAATGAGTGAAATAGCGCGTTCAGCGATTGCTTCGGTGGTCGCGGTAACCGCGGCGACTACTTCGCCCTGGTAGCGCGTTTCGCCCTTGGCGATCGCCAGCTTATCCTGCATGTAAAGACCGACTACGATATCGGATTCTTCACCCGTCAGGACCGCTTTGACCCCAAACAGCGCTTCGGCACGGCTTGTGTCAATCGAGACAATGCGCGCTCTCGCGTGGGGTGAGTGGAGTGCTTTGGCATAGAGCATGCCCGGCA
>Ga0265293_10013112_pt1 | contig 10830 bp, 5 predicted proteins | sample Munlanlewell138R_FD_192505 | JGI IMG/M metagenome (GOLD analysis project Ga0265293, IMG submission 192505) | Leachate microbial communities from a municipal landfill in Southern Ontario, Canada - Leachate well 138R | ecosystem: Engineered > Solid waste > Landfill > Unclassified | place: Canada... | reverse complement strand
TGGACATGGGAGTACCTGCATCATGAAATTTCGTGGGCAGTAGTACAAAGAATAATGATCGACGCTCCGGCCGTGGAAACGGGAGAGGACGTGGAGGAAATACGCATAACGGCAGATAACGCGGAGGTGCTGAAAAACCTAATAAACAACTCGTAATGGAAAAGATAACAGGGGGCTCCCTCGAATTTGAGATCACCGGAAACGCCGATAAACTGGTAAACGTTTTGGAGACGGCTAAACGAAGCATACAAGGTTTTTCCGAAACCACCACCACCGGCGGCGAGGACATGGAGAAAGCCTTTGAGAAGGCCGCCGAGACAATAGAGCAGGCGTGGAAAGACATAGATTATATGTCCGATATCCATCGCAAATCACTCGAAGAACTCGAAAAAACATACAAAGAGCTCGGCGATAGAGCCGGTGAGGCATTCATGCAAGGCACCGCCAAAGGCGACGAAGAATATCGCCGGTTAGTCCGGGAACAGGAGGAGGTCGGCAAACTAATTGACGAGAGAAAGAAACTCGTTGTTGAGATAAACGACACCGCCGATGCCCTTTCTAAAGAGGAGCAAGCCTTTAATAAGCTAAAGGAGAAAGTCGACAAGGCCGCCAACAGCAAATCAAAGCTCACAACCCAGCTGCGCAACATAACATACGAGATCGCAGAAATGGAGGAGGCCGGGCAGAGAGGGAGCGAAGCATACAAGAAGTTGACAGACGAAGCGGCCAGACTAAACAACGCCCTTCAAGACGCACGTACCCAGACCCGCATTTTATCACACGATAACGCCGGACTGCAGGGAGTAATATCGGGGGTTTCCGGAGTAACGGGAGCATTTTCCGCGGCACATGGGGCAATAGCCCTTTTTTCCGGGGAGAGCGAGAACCTTCAAAAAATCATGCTCCGGGTACAATCCCTCATGGGTATAACTATGGGGTTGCAACAGGTAGCCAACGTTTTAAACAAAGATAGTGCCTTCCAGCTCACCGTCGTGGCCAGAGCCAAAAACCTGTTGGCTGCCGCCACCACGAGGCTATCCGTGGCCCTCGGTATTTCCACGGCCGCTGCCCAAGCCCTTATGGCCACCCTCACGCTCGGCCTTTCGCTCGCCATCACGGGAGTAATAGCACTAATAGCCAAATTTTCAAGTGCCGCCCGGAAAGCCAAAAAGGAGCAGGAGGAGCTTAACAAAGCTATTTCAGAGATGGCCGGCAAGCCCACAGCATCCATTCAGAAGCTGGCCGGTGAATACAACCAGCTAACCAAAAGTATGCGAGATAAAGAGGAGTTTGTCCGCAACAATAAAAAGGCATTCGAGGAGCTGGGCTTGACCATCAACACCGTTGCAGATGCGGAGCGGTTGCTTTCTGACCCCGCGAACGTTCAAAAATTCGTCAATGCCCAACTGGCCAAAGCCAAGGCGACCGCCCAGCTGGACAAAATAATGACCAAACAGCAGGAGCTCGAGCAAAAACGACTTGAATACGAACAAATGCCTGACACCGTTAGCCAATTCGTGCAGACAAGCAGTTTTGGAGGGGGGTATTACCAGACCGTGGAAAACCTCAAAAAGGTAAAATTAAAGGAGGAAATCGACGGCCTAAATGCCGATTTGCAGTTTGGTTATTTGAAGGTAGCGCAGACCGAACAAGAGGCCGCCCAGACAATTGACGAAATAAACAGGGAGTCACGAGAAGCCATCGAGGGCTCCATTCTTTACTATCGTGAATTGATAAAAGACAAGACGGAAGCGATGGAGATACTCACGGACCCGGAGGCCATAACGGCAGCACGGAAGGAAATAGAGGACTTGCAGGCAACTTTAAATAAAATTCAAGGTACTCATACGACAGCCACAAGCACGACAGGCAAGGACCCATTTATCGAACAACTCGAAGAGCGGAAAAAGAAATACGACGAATATTTCAAATGGGTTAACAGCGGGGATGAAGTAGTTCGTAAATCAGCAAAACAGGAGTTTGCCGGACTACTCGACGAAGGAGAAAACTATCTCGAATATTTGAAGCAACAGCGGGAACAACTAACCGCCACCATAGGAGACGAAGAGGCTACCAAGCGACAGAGGGAGGAGCTCCGGAAACTAAACACGGCCATCGCCACGGAGACAAAGGACACCGTTCTCGCCCAATTTGATGCCGACCTCCAAGCCCAGCTTTCAACGGCCGAGAACGTCCTGCAAATGCTTGATATTATACAAAAGCGAAGGGATGGGCTGGGAGATGATGGGACGGAGGTAGGAACCGGAAAAACAAATATCCTTGACAAAGCACAAAAAGAAGTTTCAGAGGAAGCACGAGCGCAAACACAACAGCTTTTGGATGAATATGCAGACTATATACAGGAAAAACTGGACTTCGAGGCCGACTATTCAGAAAACGTCCTGCTACTAAACAAACAGCTCGCGGAAGCCAAAACAGACGAAGAGAGACGAATTGCCATGGCAGCTTTGGCCGGGCTTGAAACCGACCGTTTGCGTTACGCCAAGCAGACCGGCTCGAAGGAGTACGACCTGCTTGTTGAGCAATATCAATCCTTCCAGCAACGCCGGGAAGCCATCTCGAAGGATTACGACGATAAAATAGCACTCGCAACGAAAAACAACAATCAACAGCTGATAGAACGGCTAACCCAAGCAAGGGAAAAGAGTTTATCCAGCATAACACTCGAGGAATTCCAGAACACCGACGCATGGACACAGATACTCGGAAACCTTGACGACCTGACCACCGCCCAACTGACGAAACTAATCAACACGATAGAATCGCAACGGGCAACCCTCGGCATTGAACTTGACCCCGCGGACATGCAGGTGATACTCGACAAATTGGAAGTCGCCCGAGATACCGTGCAAAAAAGGAATCCCTTTATAGCACTCGCACAAGCCCTTAAAGATTATGGCAAAGAGACTGGCGAGCAAGCTAAAAAGAAAGACCTCAACCGCATATTTGAAGGCGTAGCTGGGAGTATCGAGCTGGCAAAAGGGGCGCTCGATTCAGTAGTCGACGGCCTATCCGAGATGGGCATTACCGGAGACGATGTCACCCAAAAACTACTGGGGGATATCAGCAATTTGATGGGATCGGCAGGACAGCTCGCCACCGGATTAGCCACCGGAAACCCGATGGGAATCATACAGGGGGGGATTGGCGTAATAACGAATGCCTTTAAAGTTTTCAACCAACAGGACAGGGATGCCGAGAGAGCCATCAAGAAGCACGCCGAAGCCGTCAAGAAGCTGGAAAAGGATTACAACAACCTCCAGAAAGCCGTTGAAAAAGCACTCGGGGAAGGCTATTACAAGAGCCAGCAGGCACTCATCCAAAACATGAAGAAACAGCAAATCGAGCTGCAGAAGATGAGGCAGGCCGAGGAATCGAAGAAGAAAGCCGACAAGGATAAGATCGACGAGTATAACGACTCTATCAATGAATTAGGAAATCAGATCGAAGACACAGTCGAGTCCATATCGCAAATGATCACCCAAACCAGCGCAAAGGACATGGCTCAACAGCTTGCCGATTCCATAGCCGAGGTTTTCACTTCCGGGTTTGACTCCAGTGCCGTGGCGGGAGCCATAGAGGAGGTGACAAACAACGTGATGCGGAATGCTGTCAAAAAGGCCCTAACAATGCGATTTCTCGAAGAACCGATGCAAGATGCCATTTCACAACTACAGCAATCAATGGGATTCACGAAAGATGGGCTCGGCTCCTTCGATGGACTATCAACCGAGGAACAACAGGCCTTCAAAGACAAAGTATCAGGCATCGCAAATTCATACAGCGAAGCAATGAAAATGTACGGCGACCTTTTCCGGGGGCTGGAGGACGAGTCTCCGGACGATCCCACATCACTATCCGGAGCCATCAAGGGAGCCAGCCAAGAGAGCATAAACCTATTAGCAGGGCAAACCAACGCAATGAGGATAAACCAAGTCGAGGGCAATACGATCATGCGGGAGCAACTACTCCACCTCGCCAGCATCGACAGGGGCATAGGCATATCGAATGAGTTGCTGTCCGGCATTTATAACGCCCTAAAGACGAGAGATTACGACACCCTCCGTGCGCAGGGCATAATGATGTAAAAATATGGAAAAGAACGCAAAAACAATATTAGAGCTCGCCGCCAAGACGGGGGTTTGCAGGACGGGCAGAAGGTACCTCAAAAGTACACCCAAGGACACCGACACGCTAATCAAGATATTGAAAGGCTGGCCGGAGTACCTCCAAGAACATGGCGACTTGGCCGTGAAAATACTGCGGGAAAACATGGACGCGGATATTGATCAACGACTCCGGCAATCGAACATATTTCTTGACTTCGAGGGGAAAGCAACAATTGACAATGACACGGCCGTGATGCTACTCGGAAAGAGCAACGTGAGCATCACGACAAAACCATTTGCCGTTTGCAAGATATACCTTTTCAACGACAGCATATCGGTAATCATGCCGGGGGATAACTCCATCGTGGACGTGGAGACATGGCATCATTCCTCCGCGGGCATAACAGTCAATGCCACGGCCAAAACTATCGGGAGGCAGTACGACGGCACCCAAATCATTGGAGCCGGAAGCACGACGACCGAACACCACGCCAGGGGGGAAGTATTTAACGGAAAGGAAACAAATCACATCAAAAAATAAACCATCATGGCCACAACGATAGACCAAAGCAGGATTAAATTAGTATTACCCTTGAACGAAGACAAAGGGAGTGCGACTGTATATGATTACAGCCTATTTAAGAACCACGGGAGTGTTAGCGGAACTGCCTACTTCGACGCTGCCAAGGAAGGCAACGGGGTATATTTTCCGGACGGGGCTGGTACCGTGGATATTTCGACCCTTCCCGTCAACCTGACGGGCGACTTCACGATCATGTTTTGGGCACAGACCGCCCGGCTGGGAGACAACCGCTCCGGCAACATGGCGGGGATAGTTCTTGCGACAGCAAGAGATTTACACGACGTTTGGACGGAAGTAAGGGAAAAGACGTGGGGGCATTGGGTTATTTCCAAGGCAGGAAATACCGTGAGCGTTTACCTGAACTCACGCTTGCTTAAAGCCGTCACCTTAACCGATCCTTTGACAGGAATTGCGCTCGCTCAAAACATATACGACGGGGCAAACGGATACGGAGCCATCGACGAAGTGAAAATGTACGACCTCGCCCTCACGAGAGAGGAAATACAAGAAGAGGCCAGCACGGCCGCCCGGCTCGCGTATTACATAAATAGCAAGAATTTACTCGACTGGGATATCCACGTTTCCGAAAGCAACGGGATACTCGACCGCCCGAAGATGAAATCACCCCGATCAATAAGCTGGGATGACTATCACGGCGAAGTGGTAGACCTCCGGGGTAAGAGGTTAGAGCCGAGAACCATCACCCTATCCTGCTTCATGCGAGCCAAGGGAAAGCTCGACTTCGTGAACAAGCTCAACGAGTTCCTGCAAGTATTCGATGCCGATGGAACCCAACGCCTCACGATAGACGTTCACCCCACCAAGCCACTCATTTACGAAGTTTACAACGAGGCCGGTACGGCGGTAAGAAAACGATGGAACGACGATATCATGGTGGGTACCTTCCAGCTAACCCTTAAAGAGCCTGACCCCGTCAAGAGAGTAGTAAGGTGGGCAAGCACCTCCGGAAGCCGGGTACTCAACATGAATATAACCAGTAGGCTCGCCCTTACTATTTCGTGGGGCGACGGCACTTATACAGAAGACGTGTATGGCGAGGGTGTGGCACTAACGCACACATATCCCACCGACGGGATTTATCATGCCGTCATTTTGGGAGTAATCGAAGAGATAGAAGCATTCACCACTAACGGGATTTTAGTATGGGAGAGATTATAATTAAACACCGTGAGGGAGGCGAAACAGACCTTCACGCGAAAAGCAGAGCCATACGGGTAATACGAGCGGAGCAAAGGAAGGTGCTCCTGGGGGAGGATATTTTCACGCTCACCATTCAGACACCATCACCCGTCGTTGCGGAGATAGGCGACAAGATAGACATTTTCGGAGGCACTTACACGATAAACCAACTCCCCACGATCACCAAGACCGGAACGAAATCATACGAGCAGACACTCACGTTCGAGGGAATGCAGAGCGAGCTACTGGACGTTCAATTCATACTGCCCGGCAATACCATGTACGACGATTTGACGGGGGACGCGGGCGACTTTTTGGGCATCATCGTTCAAAACGCCAACAGGGTTTACCCCGGTAAGTGGGCAGCCGGAACGGTACCCGAAAACACGGAAACAAAGACGCTATCCTTTGCCGAGAAGAACTGCCTCGCCGCCCTGCAAGAGATATGCGAGGAATGGGGTACCGAGTTTGAAATAACCATGAGCGAGAGCGGACTCCGAACCATCCATTTGAAGCAAGTGGGTGTCCAGTTCCCGTTTACATTCAAGTACGGCCGCACGGGGGGATTATACGAGCTTTCCCGTAAGAATATAAATTCAAAGAACGTGGTTACACGCCTCTACGTTTACGGGGGAAGCCGGAACCTCGGGAGATACCGGAGCGGTAAGCTTTGCCTTCCGAATAAATTAAAAAATCAATCCTACATAGAGAACGCCGAAGCGATAACCCTCTATGGCTTGAAGGAGAACGTGAAAACCTTCGATGAAATATACCCCGTCCGGTACGGCCTCGTGACCGCTCTGGGGGAAAGTAAACACACGTTCACCGACGACACCATGGACTTTGACTTGAACGAAGTAGAAGGAGAGGACACCAAATGGCTGATACCCGGTATCTCCGCAAAGGTGCGCTTCACCACCGGCAACCTTGCCGGATACGAGTTTGACCTCCACAAGTACGATCACGCCACGAAGGAGATACAAATCATCCCATTCATGGATGAAAACGGGTATAAATTTCCGAGCGAAACAAGCCCGGCGTTTCAGATGCAAATTGGAGACCAGTACCACTTCATCGACATCAACCTGCCGGATTCCTACATAGAGAACGCGGAAGAAGACCTCGAGGATTTGGCTATTAAATATTACGACCAATACAAGCAACCGCAGGTTCAATATTCGTTAAGCATTCATCCCCGATTTTTGGAGAAATACACCGGGGCCGGCATCACAAACATTTTCTCCATAGGCGACCAGATAAGCGTGCTGGACGAGGAAATCGGCGTTGATAAAACACTCCGTATCGTAGCATTCACGCGGGACGCGGTAGACCCCTTCCGTTATACCCTCACCCTCTCCGAAGCCACCTACACAAAGACGATCATAAACCGGATTATCGACGATATAGAAGATATAGAGGATATTATCATTCGAAACAACCTCGCCGATCCTTTTCGTGCACGCAGGAACTGGATGGCAGCGCAAGAACTTCTCGACAAGATATTTGACCCCGAAGGCTACTATTACAGCGAGAAGATACGCCCGCTTTCCATCGAAACAATGATGCTCCAAGTTGGAGCCAAGTCTCAACAATTCATCCTTCAAAACACACGCTTTGAGCCAAATTACGAAGGAAATCCAAACCGGATAAACATCATTGGGGGGCAGTTAATACACTACACCGTCAATGACACCATAACACCGTGGACTTTAAACAGTACCCTCGTGACCGGCCTCCAAACGAGCAAGTCATACTTCGTTTACGCCAAATGCGAAAGGCAGGGAGGGGGCGGTGTCATCATAGTTGACGAAACCCAGTACATGGTCGATCAAGACCCTAATTTTTACTACTTCGTGATCGGCCACCTTAGTAGCGTGATAACCAACCCCGACGGGAGTAATGGCGCGCGGATTCTTTCCCTTACATACGGCTCCACCACCATAAACGGACGATTCATAAAAACAGGGAGGATCGAGAGCAGCGGCGGCGGTTATACCTACTTTGACCTCGACGAGGGGATCATCGGGGGAAGGATACGCTTCCTTTCCGGGAATTCAGAAATAGACCTCGAGGACTGGACGAGGTTTATAGAGCAAGACCTTGACGACATAGACGATCTCGTCATAGACCTCGAGGATTACATTGATAACGCTTTCCACGATGGCATAATAGAGGAAGCGGAGGCCGTGGCAATAGAGAAATACTTGAACCAGATAAGGTATGAAAAAGTGTCGCTTGAAGCCAACTACAACAAACTAATTCTCAGCCCCTTGTTGACAGGTGATCCAAAAACAAACCTCCTCAATTCCAAGATTACATTTTTTGGCACGACGGAAAACCTCATCAACACCATCAATGCCGTGATAGCGGACGGGAGGGTTACGGAGAGCGAGAAGCAGAGCGTGGATGCCGTATTTAGCCAATACCGGATAGATTCCGCTGACTTTTCGGAAAAGCTGGAACTTGCCAACCAAGCAATCCAGCAAACGCTCAAAGACATTGCAGACGGAGCTGCAGACATGGCCGCCGACGCACAAGCGACCGCCAACCTCGCCAAGGCCATAACAGATAAATTTGGTACAACAATAGACGGGGGCTTGATTCAAACAGTTATTGTCCAGTTCCGGGAAGCAAACAGCGAGGTAGTGACCGCTGGAACATCAGGGATACAGGGAGCGGCAAAAGATCAACCGGCACTCTGGGCGGGTGGCAGCTATGAGGATGCAATATCAGGCGTAGCAAAAGCGATAATAAGGCACGACGGAAGCGCAAAATTTACCGATGCTGAAATAACAGGAATTATTAATGCCAACAGTGGTTCATTTTCAGGGGCATTAGCATCCCCTTTTGAGCGAACAAAAAGCACATACACAAAAGACTTTTCTAATAATTTAATTGTAACAGGCAGTACTTTTATTTTACCATGGGATCAATTAGGGTCAGGTAGATTGATAAGATTAATACAGCCAAACCCAGGGTCACCTTATTGTACGGCACCAACGGGGAAATATTTCTATGAAGATGGGGTGCAAAAAAACAAACTAACCATGCTTGGAGCAGAAATAATAGAGCTACTTGGGTACACAGATAGTCAGGGAAACTTCACTGGTTGGTTGGTTCTTAATAGAGGACTATTACACACAGTTAGTACTTGGGGGGAACCACATAGAATCGTGGCACATGGTCGTGTTAAAACAAACGATCCATTTAAGTACCATACTTTTGATGGTAGTACATTAACAGTATCAACAGGTGAATTTAATTCGAGAAAATACACCTCGATAATAATGCCAGAAGAATGGTTCGATAGCATAGATGGGTATTACGTGAAAATCATCGCCAATGGGGCGGACAGCGCATCTTTCCACACAGTAGGAAAAAACACTCACTACGCTTTTAGAGTTTACCAACATAGTCTTAATGTAGCTAATGGGACGTTAAGCCCTACTACAACATTTGACTTTTACTTTGAAATATACTCTGCCGCATGGCTATATCCTAAATCAGGGTCAGGAGGAGGAATGCCGGGAGAAGAATGGTAACCCTTAATAGAATAACAAATAAATATTACGATGAAAATAATAAGGAATAAATACATACCATTTAAAGGGTTTAGAGCAATCAATCTTTTCGGCATTCTCTTTGTGAGAGGATCAAGGCCATTAACCAACAGGACACTCAACCACGAGCGAATCCACACAGAGCAATGGAAAGAACTGCTCTGGATCGGATTCCTACTCTGGTACGTAGTAGAGTGGATCATTCGCTTATTTGCTTTCAAAGGAGCAAAACAGGCATACAGAGACATCAGCTTTGAGCGCGAGGCATACCAGCACGACACAGATATGGACTACATAAAAACCCGGAAGCGCTTCGCATTCACCCGATACATACGGGAGAAAAAAGCATGAATTATTGATAATATTTTGACTATTTACGTATTACCATAATACGTTTCTTAAATTTGTAAAACGACTAAAACAAAAGACAATGGGGATTTTATTTGGAATTGGAAATACGAAACCCACGTATCCATACGACAATTACTATGGAATAGAATGGGATGACACCGTGGCCGTTAGTAGCGCGACACGCATAGGACGGCAGGAACTGCACGCTGAGCTGCCCATCCAGAGCAGAATGAAGCGGTGCCTTTTAAATGACCTCGGGGAGGTAACGGCATACCTTGACCCCTCCGACAGCACGCAGGTAGAAGGAGAAGGGGCGGCCACACTCGACGGAAGCCAAGGACAGGTAATGGTTGAATTGCCGGAGCATTACCGGAGGTTCGAAAAGAACGGAACGAAAAACAGGTGCCTGATTAGCCTCGTTCCGCTGCCCGGCTTCCAGCATGTGCCTAAAGCATACCGCTCCGCTTACCAAGCGACCGTCGAACGGGGAGTAAATAAGCTATCGAGCGTGGTGAACACGACACCCGAATTCAGGGGATGCGGAAACCAGAGCGCATGGGATGGAACATATCGCTCGGCACTCGGCCTCCCGGCGACAGGGATATCATTAACCAATTACCGCAATTACGCCCGCAACAGGGGAGCCGCCGGGAAAAACGGAGCCGGCTGGAATTGCGACTTGTACGAATTGCAAAAAACGACCTTCTGGCTGTACGCCGTGGAGTATGCCAATTTCAACTCACAGCTGGCATTCAACGCCGCACTAACAGGTCAAGGTTATAGGCAAGGAGGCCTCGGAGATGGCGTTACAACATTAATCAGCGCCGACTGGACTGACTATAATGGTCGTTATCCATTTATACCTTGCGGCTACACAAATAGCCTCGGCAACAATACCGGAGTTGTACCATTCACCATGCCCGATGAATACGGCTCCAGCCTGACAGTAGACGTGCCATCGTACCGAGGGCTTGAAAATCCCTTTGGTCACATTTGGCATTGGACG
>Ga0265293_10013111_pt1 | contig 10831 bp, 11 predicted proteins | sample Munlanlewell138R_FD_192505 | JGI IMG/M metagenome (GOLD analysis project Ga0265293, IMG submission 192505) | Leachate microbial communities from a municipal landfill in Southern Ontario, Canada - Leachate well 138R | ecosystem: Engineered > Solid waste > Landfill > Unclassified | place: Canada... | reverse complement strand
ACTCATCAAGAATTAGTACATCGGCCTTTTCAAGCCGCTTCCAAAAGGAAGCCTGCCGGTTTAATTCGCGGTCTGCTTTGAGCTCGTTAATCAGTTTGCTGGTTTTACGGAAAATTACATCCATACCAAGATTGATGGCGTTCATCCCAAGGGCAGTTGCTAAGTGGGTTTTGCCGGTTCCCGGTCGACCATACATTATGAGATTCTCTTTTGCCTTGAATGGCAAGCAGGCTGAAAGGGATTCAATATTCAGGGCTGCCGGCAAAACAGTTTCGTGGAAATCAAAGTCGTTAAAAAACTTAGGAACTTCGAAACCTGCCGTCCTTGTCCGCCTGTTTATTCCGGACACTTGGCGTCTCTCCTTTAACTGCAATAGTAGCTTGTACAAAAATTCTTCCTGGGTGTCCGCTATTATCCCTTCATATTCAGTCAGTATTGATCCAAGCCTCAGATCCTTGCAAAGGCTTTTAATTTCATTGCTATACACAGCGTCCCACCTCCATGAACTTACCATACTCACTGAGTGAAAGTACATATTCCTCCGTTTTGGGAAGGTTTTCCGGAACTCTGTTTTTGGGTACTTTTCCCGGAATATTCATTGTGAAATGGAAGGCAGATATTAGTGTATCCGCATCTTTCGCGCCTAATTTTATGGCCTTATCGATTCCCAAAAGCGTTTTATGAATCCCCCATGCTTCACTGGATTTTGCCAACTCTTTCAGTATCGCTTTCTTGCCCGGCAAATCCTGGGCATTTAAAAATTTTCTTGTATCCTTATCTATACTTTCGAAGAAACCTGTGTATTTTAGGGCATTAGGCCTTTTCGCAAGGACGCTTAAATATGGAGCCCAAATCATGGATTCCTGGCCTTTGCCATAGAGCCTTGCATGGCAAGCTATTTCCGTGTGGTTTTCATCATATACTGTCACGTTATGGGCCTTTACCTTTAGCAACACCCTTCTATTTGGCAGATCTCCGGAAGTTGAATACTTGTTTGTATCTAGGCTTGCCATCCCCTGTATATTGGTTTTCGCCCACACATATTTGCAGCAGTCGAATTCTTCTGCCGGCAGTGGGAGAAAAGCTTCTTTGTCTTCTTGAAAAAGGTCCGCTACTTTTGCGTTATGCTTGTAATGATTACGATCCATATCATTCAGGCATTTTTCAAGGAGTACTTTATTGTATTCTTCTAAATCGTCGAACTCGGGGACCGGAACGAAATAGTTCCTGCGGCTACATCCGACATAGTTTTCCACAGAACCTTTTTCCCTTCCGCTTGCAGGGTTACAAAAGTTACTTTCAAAACCGTAGTGGCATTGCAAACGGCGGAAACCCTCTGTTACTTTTCTTTCTCCATAAGCCTTAATTGCCTTTACTGCAGTGGACATGTTGTCAAATCGAATAGCATTGGGTACGCCACTTATTGCTTTGAAAATATCTGTTAGCCCTTGCTCAAGGCACTCCAGATTTTCACCTTTAAACAATTGGACAATTTTGCCGTCGGAGTGCGGGAAAGTGATACAAAGATGATGCCCCTCATATGTAATTCCTTTTTCAACAAATACTGTACCTCCGAAATCTACCTGGGCCCCGCCAGCTGGGTGAAGAAGAGGCAATGCTACTTCGTCGGCTTGTCCTATCTCTTTCCTTAAATCAGCAACCAATGTACGAATTGTGCGCTCGCTCACGTCTACAGTTTCATTTTCTTTGCCTAACTCCTTAACCAGTCTATTATACACAGTATGAGCCGTGTGCCTTTGTTTCCTTGGCGCTGTTTCGTCATCAATCAGCCATTTCTTAACCGTTTCCCTGTATTTGTCTGATTTTGATTTCCGCCTCCTTTTCACTGGTTTCTCTGGAGAAAAGTCTTCCTTGTTAGAATATTTCCTAACAGTCTTGACATCATGACCTGTTTCTCGGGAAATCGTCCTTAAACTTTTCCCATTTACTCTGTGCTCATATCTGATATGATATATGTGCTCCATTGATAGCAACTCCTTTCAACTCCTTTCTGTTTGGTCACAAAAAGGATATATGATTTTAGGGGGTGTTTCAATGGAGTTTCTATTTCCACTGTGGGAATTCTTAGCTTCCGCTCTGTGGTAATTCTATTTTACCAAACATATCCAGACAAGGCCGATAGACTATTTGAATTAGAGGACCACGATTTGCTTCAAGGCCAGATGAGCATTGTTGGCCTGGAGCGTCCGGACAACTTCCTGCGTTTTCAATCTCTGTTTTCGTGCGAGCCTGATCTCACTGATTGTGCATTGATGTCAATCGGCTACTACGGGCAAAAAGAAAAGAATGGATGGAGATATCAACTAGGTTCGAAGAAAAAGAACAGTATGGCTTGGCGTAATCTGTTCCATAAAAGCGGTAATGAAGGGTTTGAAAGAACAAAGAGTGTCTTGGCAGAGCTGCTATCTCGCGCTGATTCGTTTACCGATGAGATGTTGTCCGGTATTATAAACAACTATATCAACGATTGCGAAAGCAATAATACCTATGAGTTGCGATACTATTATGCTAAGTATGATCTTTTTAGGCCGGGGAGTTACGGGAAGTATTGGTGGAGAGACCCTGAAAAACCGTACGAGTTTTCGGTCATGAAAACAGAGACAAAGATATCCGAAAATACATACCAACCGTTCTTAAAGGCAGTATTTAAAGAGAAGCTGTCAAAAGACCATAATGGGCAACGAGCTATTGATGGTGACAATTATATAGTTTGCTTGAACTCTGCCTATGTTGTCAGGAACATTGTTACCAATATGGAAGTGGAAAGGATTCCTATTGCACAGGATGAGAACGGTATCGACACAGAGGACAGAATCAAAAAACTAGAGAGTTTGATACGTGCCAGAGGATGATCTGCAACGGATGCTGCCAGCATGTATAAGTGACCCAATAGATGGTTTTCAGGCCCAAAGTAAAGGGTTTTGAGTGATGGGAGGACCAAAGCATGAAAGAAGAGAATGCTTTTTACGAGAAACTGACACCTCAAGAAAGAAAGGCCTTTGATCTTGCTGCAATGAAGCACGAGGGAATGACTCGAAAGCATGGAACCCCTTATTTCACACATCCACTGGCGGTCGCGAAATATTTATATGAACGCGGTTATGGAACGGATTATATCTGTACCGCATTCTGTCATGATCTTCTCGAAGATACGTCCATCACCCCGGATGAATTGCTCGCATGCTGCGGGGAAGTGGTCCTTGCTGCCGCCAAACTATTGTCGAAATCCCCAGGATATGTTATGGAGGACTACCTTTGTGCGATCAGGAAAGACCACATCGCATATGCCGTTAAAGTTGCCGATCGGATCCATAACCTCAAAGAAGCCAGGATGGCCGACATTCAGTTTCAAAGGCAGTACCTGGAAGAGACAGAAGAGTATTATCTGGATTTTGCGAAAGAATCGCCGTTTTTCGAGGATTTATGGAATAAATACAATGATCTGAAAAGGAAAGTGGTATCTTGACCTCATGGAGAGAAGGCTTATACAGATACAGATTGAGACGGTTGTGAAGCTGCAAAGATACAATACGATACAATACAATATTTCTGAAGAATATAGGAGAATTTAAAATGATAAAAGCATATTTGGTAGCATATCCAATGTTATACGAGGGAGAAGATATTGAAGTACGATACAGCTTATTTCAGGATGATAGTCCTATTAAGAAGGAATCTATTTATTTAGAATATATGAAGCCGGCTATTGTTGGATTGAATTCTATTCTTACTATGCTGCTGAAGCTAGAACAATACAAGGAAGAAGAAATTACAATCATTATTAATGATGCTTCCTTGTATGAAATAATTAGGGGTTGCCGCACCACGAAAAATGGTGATGTTCTTAAAATGGCAAGCAAGCTGAAAAAGCAGCTAGTCAAATTCAAGGATTTATCTTTTATTAATGTTACCAAGGACAAAGCGTCTTTGGCGAAATGGAAGGAAATATTAGAGGGCTAAATTGAAAGAAGTAGGGGACCTGGAAGTAATTTTCGAATAAATGAGCAAAAAACGCAGAAGTGTGTGGAGTGAAGCGGGAAAATCCACACACTACTAAGAATATGCAACGCTTGAGTAACCACAACGCTTGAGTAACCCTCTTGCCACAGTTGAATCCGCATGCTATAATTAGAAAACGTCGCAAATATCTATAAAAGAACATCATAAAACGTCGCAAGTAAACCCGAGAAATTGTAGAAAAATGTCGCACGCGCGAAAAAGGGGGCGGTATTCATGTTATATCGCAAAATGTTCACAAATCTCATGTCCTGGAAAAATCGTAAATCACGAAAGGCTCTGCTGGTAACGGGGGCAAGGCAGACCGGAAAAACCTTTCTCATCAGGGAATTTGGGAGACAGAACTACGAGAACTTTGTTGAAATCAACTTTATCACAGAGCCTAAAGCCGCTGCAATTTTTGATGGAAATTTGAACGCTGATACTTTGATTACCAACCTGACTGCTTATCTCATGGCTCCATTGACTCCCGGGAAGACACTTGTATTCCTGGATGAAATACAGGAGTGTCCCCAGGCAAGAACGGCTATAAAGTTTCTGGTAGAGGACGGTCGTTTCGATTATATCGAATCCGGTTCGCTGTTGGGTGTCAATTATAAAGAAGTGAAATCCTATCCTGTTGGCTATGAAGAGACTCTAAGGATGTATCCCTTGGATTTTGAAGAATTTTCACTGGCTAACGGTGTTCAAGATAGCACACTATCCTACCTGAAAGAGTGTTATGAAAAGGGCGAGCCCGTTAGAGAATCGATACACACCACCATGTTGGATCTGTTTCGTCATTATGTAATTACAGGTGGAATGCCTGCGGTGGTTCAAGAATTTATTGATACCCGCGATATTGGCAAAGTGCTAAAGATACAAAAGGACATTTTGGACCTGTATCGCCAGGACATAGCAAAATACGCTCAATACGGCAAAGATCGGATCAAAGACATATTCGACAGCATTCCCTCCCAGTTGAATTCGCAAAACAGACGTTTCACTTTGGCTGACATAAGGAAAACGGCCAGAATGGATCGGTATGGCAGCAGTTTCTTGTGGCTTGCAGATGCTGGTGTGGCCTTACCCTGTTTCAACATCCAAGAGCCCAAAATACCGTTACGAATAGGCGAAAAGCGGAACCTATTCAAACTCTATATGTGCGATATTGGTCTATTGTGCGCGGCAAGCATGGAAAATGTGCAGTTTGATATTTTAAACGGAGATCTATCAGTCAATATGGGTAGCATCCTGGAGAACGCTTTCGCCCAGAATTTAAAATCGAATGGATTTGATTTGCATTATCTAAACAAAAAAAACCTGGGAGAAATTGATTTCATCCTACAGAAAGGAAAGGAAATTCTTGCCGTAGAAATCAAATCCGGAAATGATTACACAAAACATCCGGCTCTTGATAAAGCCTTAAATACTAAGGGCTGGAGCCTAGACAGGAGCTATGTTTTCTGCAAAGGCAATCTGGAAAGGAAAGATAGAATAACCTACCTGCCCTGGTATATGATGATGTACTTTCATCAGGAGCTGCTGCCGAACCACCTCCCGATCTCTCTTGATTTGAACGGAGTCTAGGAATGGTAATGACTCACATGACTGCGAAAGCAAAGCTTGCGCGGAACCCTTAATAGATTACATGGATCACGGCCTCCCTGTTGATAAATATCTGCGTAGATATGAACTTTCAAATGTCTGCGCCCGGCGGAGCGTTTGGTGATACGGGCTCCTTCTTTTGTTACCAGAAAGAATATCTTAATAAATCATCAGGGACTACTTTTTAAGAGAATATAGTTCATATATTAATTTTCTGATGATAATGTGAACTATCTCTACAGGTATTGTAGCTTCAAAACCGCTATTATAGTATTCTTTCTAACCGACTATGAAAAAAAGTGAACTACATTTTTTAGATTTGTAGTTCACTTTTTCTTTGGGCTTTATAGTTGTGAACTATACGGGCTTAAGAAGGTGGCTTTTAGCTTAGCCAAAAGGCCTCTGATAGTTCACCTTTTTCGGAAGTCACCACAAGTTTTTCAGTTTTCATCTTTAATATGTCTACAGTTTATGCACAGAATATCAAATAGCATGATAGGATCGGACTATCAAGTTATTTGTATTGTTGTAAGGCAATTATTATGGTAGCATTAAGACGATGGATATTACTGGAAACCGCATTATTTTTATAAGAAGACTATGGAGAAAAGAGTATAAGGACGGACATTAGCCATGATCAAACCGGAACACTTAAAAAGCGGCGATAAGGTTGCAATTGTCAGCCTTTCTGCAGGAACCCTGGGTGAACCCTGGGCCATACATAAATTACATATTGCATGGGAGCGACTGGAAAACGATTTCGGTCTGCAGGTGGTTGTGATGCCAAATGCGCTGAAGAGAATCGAATACCTTGATGAGCACCCCGAAGCAAGAGCTTCTGATCTTATGGATGCATTTCGAGATAAAGAAATCAAGGCGATTTTCAACGCCATCGGTGGCGATGATTCGATCCGTTTGTTGCCTTATATAGATTTTGATGTGATAAGAGACAACCCTAAGATTTTCACGGGCTTTTCCGATACCACATCGAATCATCTGATGATGTATAAAGCGGGATTGGTTTCTTATTATGGTGCAAGCATCATGACCAATTTTGCTGAGTATGTAAAAATCAATGATTACACATTGCAGATGATCAGAGACACACTTTTTGATCCGAAGCCGGTGCTTGAAATACCTTCCGCACCCTATTGGTATGATGACGAGGATGAGAAAATCTGGTGGAAGGAAGAAAACATCAATTGGCTCAGACAGTATCACCCTGAGGAAATAGGTTATGAGATTCTTCAAGGCACCGGTATTGTAGAGGGAGAGCTGCTCGGAGGGTGTATTGACGTATTTATTCAACTTACAGGAACTCCTGTCTGGCCAACAATTGACCAGTGGCAGGGCAAGATCATGTTTTGGGAAACCAGTGAAGAGGACATGTCCTGTGACTATCTGACCTGGATCCTTCGAAACCTACAGGCGCAAGGAATTTTTGATGCAATAAAAGGGATCTTAGTGGGCAAACCTGCAAGAAGGAGCAAGTACGAAGCATATAAGTATGTTTACAGAAAGGTAGTTGGCAAAGAGGCCGGTCATCCGGAAATCCCTATTATGTATAATGTTAACTTCGGTCATGCAGAGCCTATCGGTATCATCCCCTATGGACTGAAATGCAGGCTCGATGCAGATAACAGGACATTGACCCTGTTGGAACCGGCAACCCAGAACCGTTGACAGGAAAGGTCGGATCTAGCGGTAATAGTGTAGCTGGGAGGAAAGAAAAATGGCAGTGGATAAGCAATATGAATCGGACGTAGAAGAGATATTGTCGCACCGGCACGATAACGGAGCTGATCTCTGGACGACGCCAGCCAGCCATGATTAAACCGGAACATTTAAAACGTGGTGATAAGGTTGCAATTGTCAGCCTTTCTGATGTCCAATGCACTGAAAGGAACGAGGGGGATGATTGAAAAGATTACCAGGGCCAGCCGGAAGGGTCAGTATTTGAAGATATCATTTTGAACCAATGCCATGCAGCTGCTCGGGAACTGGATGCCGATCCGGCAGCCCAGGCAGCGGCTCGCGCTTGCGGTCAAGGGTCGGCGGTTGTGCATGCACAGTCGCATTCCCTTGGGCTGTACTTCTACGGCGCCGCTGCAGTGGCTTATGACCGTATCGGAACCGAAGTAACCGCCGAGGCGTATGACGAAATCGCCAGAGAGGTTTGCGCAGACTTAACAGCCACGCTACAGGTTGTGGCCATAGCCGACGAACCGAATCCGGCGAAAATAAAATGGTACTGCTGAGGTTTGGATGAAAAGCAGTTCGATTCATGGAGGTGAATCCTTATGCCCTTTACCATAGTCCGGCAGGACATCACGAAAATGAAAGTTGACGCCATTGTCAACGCCGCCAACACCGATCTGAAAATGGGCGGTGGCGTTTGCGGAGCCATATTCAAGGCGGCTGGCGCATCCGAATTGCAGGCTGCCTGCGATAAGCTAGCGCCCATTCAGACAGGCGATGCGGTCATTACGCCTGGGTTCGACCTTCCCGCTAGGCTTGTTGTCCACACAGCGGGGCCGGTTTACCGTGGTGGCAAGAGTGGCGAAGAAGAACAACTGCGATCCTGTTATTTGAACAGCCTGAAGCGAGCGGTGGAGAATAAGTGCGAGAGCATTGCATTTCCGTTGATTTCAAGCGGCATCTACGGCTATCCGAAAGACGCGGCCCTTCGCGTCGCCACGACAGCAATTCAGGACTTCCTGGGAGAACACGACTTGGAAGTGTACCTGGCCGTATTCGACAAGGCAGCGTTTGATGTCAGCGAAAAGTTGCTCGGCGAAGTTGAATCCTATATTGATGAGCACTATGTCGAAGAACACAAGTCTAGACGGAGAGAGTTACTTGATATCGAGCGCGCGGTCATTGCGGAGGCCGACTTGAGCAGCTATAACGCACCGGCATTTATGCGATCCATGACTGCTGAAGCAACCCTTGACAATTTGACAGGCAACTTGGACGAGCCCTTCTCGGCGACGCTCCTGCGGCTGATTGACGCCAAAGGTAAGACGGACGTGGAAGTTTACAAGCGTGCCAACCTTGACCGAAAGCTGTTCTCCAAAATCAGAACCGGCAAAGGCTACATGCCCAGCAAGCGCACCGCCATTGCCCTGGCCGTTGCCTTGGAGTTATCCCTCCATGAAACGGACGACCTTTTGGAGAGGGCCGGCTATGCGCTGTCACACAGCCAGAAGTTTGACGTGATTGTGGAATACTTCATAGTCAGTAGAAAGTACGATATCTTTGAGATTAATGAGGTGCTGTTCAAATACGACCAACCCCTGTTGGGAGGGTGAGAATTTGAAAAATTTCTACTGTGCAACAGATAAAAGGCAACAAGCCCGCAAGAAACCTTGTAAGCTTGCTTTCTTGGGTTTTAGTTACCCATTCATTTATGCTTCTTAAAAAAATAGTATAATCCACCGACACAGACGATCAAACCGATCAATGCAGGTTTTAGAATAGACATGCCTGCTTCACCACTAAATGCAATACTCCAAATAGATTTTAGAACAGCGGCTCCTATGATAACACCCAAAAGCCATTTCCAGCTTCTTTTCCATGCTGATATAATAAGCATGATGAAAAATAAGGGTACTGCTAAAGTCATTAATATTTTAGGAGCGGTCCATGTACCTTGTAGATATTCCATTTCAAAAGCCAAAAATGATAAAACCTGAGAACTATTTGAGGCAGGTACAGGAAACCAAAACATACTTGTAAATAGAGCAAAGATGGAAGCAAATATACCAGTATAACTTTTCTTAAATGCAAATATCACCATCGGTATGATAAATAAAGGTCTAATATACCAGCTTAATATATTATGGTGTCTTTCAAATGCCCAGTTAAAAAACGTATCATTAGATAGGAATACTACGATAAATACTATAGTAGCAACTGCAAATAACATCCCTAATACAAAATCCACTTTTTTATTCATGATAACCCTTGTATGATATATTCAGAAGCTAATCATACGTTCCTTTCTTTTCATATTTGTATAATACCTTTTTCTTAAAGTATAAGAAAGGGGTGTATTTTGGAAGTGGCATTGACTTAGAAGACAAATATACGACTTACCCGTTGATTTGTCGCTTCCGAAGCCACCGGCCACGCCAACAAAATTGTTATCTACGGCGTACCCTGGGACATGCGGGAAGAGGTGGCTGCGTCATCGAACTAAACCTACTGCTAAAAGCACACCAATAGCAATAAATAGAATACTGACAAGATACAAGATGATGGATGTAGCAGTATCTCCTAATAATCTTCGTAATAATCTTGTATTAATTATATTCCAAAACAAATTATATTTTTTATATGTTATAAAACCAAGAAAGAAACCTATTAAAGTTAATAATATACCACCTGCGACACTATCCATACTAATCATCTACCTCCCTATTTGGTCCATCGTGAATAGTATAAACCCCAAAGCGTCAATCTAATTTTTTAATAAAGATTTCCGTTTCTTTCGCTATTTTTCTATACTCAATATCGTGAACATAATGTGAGCAGTCCAGATTAATAATCTCCGCACCTTCAGCCATTTCCGCATAATTATCCTGAAATGCTCTCCATACGCCCTCATTCCAGCCGGTTCCCTGCCCATTGGAGGAAAACATTAACATCGCAGTATTTGGTATTCCGCTTTCTTTCACTTTGCTTGCACTAATTTTGATTTCCCGCACTTCTTTTAACATTGTTTTGGTTGCTGTTCTCCGATAAAAAATGACTTTGTACAATTCTTTTTCCTCATCCGTCAATGTCCCATGTTTTATAGCATCACTTTCTGCTATACCCGGCATCCATCTCGTAGCTCCTACGTTAGCTGCAAAAGCAGATAGTTTTAACATAGGTATATTTATATTGAAATCATCATAAGCCTCCGGAACAGCCATATCAAGTCCTACGATTGCCATAACTTCATCCGGATACCTCTGCGCCCAATATAATGCTTCAATCCCTGACATTGAATGTGGCATCAAAATGTATGGCCCGCTTATTTCAGCCTTTAAAAGTGCCTCTCTCGTTTCAGATAAAACAGTATCAATATCTCTACTTACATCAACAACATCACTAAATCCATATCCTGCTTTTTCTACTACTGCAATTCTATACTTATCGCTCAACAATGGATAAAGGGATTTAAAATCTAAAACGGGAGAACATGTACCCCCTCCGGACA
>Ga0265293_10013110_pt1 | contig 10832 bp, 7 predicted proteins | sample Munlanlewell138R_FD_192505 | JGI IMG/M metagenome (GOLD analysis project Ga0265293, IMG submission 192505) | Leachate microbial communities from a municipal landfill in Southern Ontario, Canada - Leachate well 138R | ecosystem: Engineered > Solid waste > Landfill > Unclassified | place: Canada... | reverse complement strand
GGGCAGATTCCTTATAGCCCGCTTTAGCAATAAATCATCTGCATCAGCCTTGCCTGAAACAATTACAGCCTTTGTTAAAGAAAGCGCTTTTCCTATATTAGCTATCTCCTTTGACTTGCCGCTTGCTGTAAAATCTTCTACTACTTTAACTGCGCCTTCTTTTGCTTTAATTGAAAGAATGGAAATAAAAGCCGCTTTCTTAATCTTTTTGGGAAGCTGTATTGAGTAATCGCGTGGACTGGGAGCAAATATAGTACCACCACCTCTCCATAGTGGAGACCTTATAGTACCAACCCTTGCTCTGCCTGTTCCCTTTTGTCTCCAGGGTTTTGCGCCCCCGCCTCTTACTTCAGCGCGTTCCTTAGCTGAATGAGTACCTTGCCTTAAATTAGCATTTGCTGCTTTAATATACTCATAAACAATCACATCATTAATTTCAGAACCAAAAATTTCATCAGAAAGTTCTACTTCCCCTATTTTTGTTCCATCTATAGAATATTTGTCTACCTTCATTACAATCCCCTACTTTTCAGTCACTTTTATCAAAGAGTGTTTTCTTCCTGGAATAGCTCCGGATATTAAAACAATATTTTTATCCTGAAGTACTTTAACTATTTTCAGATTTTTCACAGTAACTTTTTTATTTCCAAAACGTCCTGGCATTTTTTTCCCCTTCCAGACTTCACCAGGATCTGCACATGCTCCAATTGAACCTGGTGCACGATGAAAATGTGATCCGTGTGATGCGCGTCCGCCACCAAAACCGTGTCTCTTTATAACACCGGAAAAACCATGACCTTTAGAAATCCCTGTTACATGAACTGTATCATCTTCCTGAAAAATGCTACAATCCAGGTAAGCCCCAACCTCAATCGAAGCATCAAACTCTTCAACTTCTGCCATATATCTCTTAGGGGTAATATTTTTCTTTTTCAAGTCTTCTGCAATAGGCCTTGTAACTCTTTTTTCCTTTTGATCACAAAACCCGAGCTTCAAAGCACTATAGCCGTCTTTTTCAATATTTTTTTTCTGTACCACCACACAAGGACCCAATTCACAGGCTGTTACAGGCACAACTGTACCATCCTCTTTTATAAACTGTGTCATACCTATTTTTCTACCTAATAGTGCCTTTTTCATCACCTTAACCTACTTATCGTAATTAATTCTTTCTTACTACAGATAGCTATAAAGACCCTCCAGCTTTCAGGATCTTTTTTCAATTTTTTTAAAAATATTTATAGCTTAGGACTTAATATCTACGGAAACACCGGCTGGAAGTTCAAGCTTCATCAAAGCTTCTACTGTATCAGAATTCGGATCAATAATATCAATCAACCTTTTATGAGTTCTAATCTCAAACTGTTCCCTTGCTTTTTTATTAACATGCGGCGATCTTAAAACGCAAAACTTCTCGATTTTAGTCGGAAGCGGAATCGGCCCTGCTATTTTCGCACCACTACGATTAGTTGTGTTTACAATTTTTTCAGCTGACTGATCCAATAATTTTGTGTCATATGATCTCAACTTTACCCTTATTCGCTGTCCTGTTAGCTTTGCCACTTCTTTTCACCTTACGCATTATTTATATAATAATTGCCAGGTTTTAGCACCTGACAATTATCTGATTTATATCAACCTGATTTACTCAAGAACCTTTACAACTACACCAGCTCCAACTGTTCTTCCACCTTCACGGATTGCAAATCTAAGCTCTTCTTCCAAAGCAACCGGTGTAATAAGGGTAACAATCATTTCTATATCATCACCAGGCATAACCATTTCAACACCTGCTGGAAGCTCGATTGTTCCTGTTACGTCAGTTGTCCTCATATAGAACTGTGGACGATAGTTAGAGAAGAATGGAGTGTGTCTTCCACCTTCTTCTTTTTTCAGAATATAAACCCTTCCTGAAAACTTGGTGTGTGGCTTAATAGAACCTGGCTTGGCAAGAACCTGACCTCTTTCAACATCCTCCTTAGCTACACCTCTAAGAAGACAGCCAACATTATCACCTGCTCTACCTTCGTCTAAAATTTTTCTAAACATTTCAACACCAGTACAAACAGACTTTCTTGTTTCAGTAAAGCCTATTATTTCAATCTCTTCACCGGTCTTTACAATTCCTCTTTCAATTCTGCCAGTAACAACAGTTCCCCTTCCTGTAATAGAGAATACGTCCTCTATTGGCATAAGAAAAGGCTTGTCTGTTGCACGCTGAGGCTCAGCAACATATGAATCAAGAGCTTCACCAAGCTTAATTACTGATTGAAACCACTCATCGTCTTTATTCCCTGCATCTGCTGCCTCAAGAGCCTTGAGAGCTGAACCAGCTATAACAGGCACATCGTCTCCTGGAAAATCATTATTGGAAAGAAGCTCTCTTATTTCCATTTCAACAAGCTCTACCATTTCAGCTCTATCAGCAAGGTCAAGCATATCAACTTTGTTGAGAAAAACAAGAATCTGAGGAACGTTTACCTGATGAGCAAGAAGAACGTGCTCTCTTGTTTGAGGCATTGCTCCGTCAGTTGAAGCAACTACAAGAATTGCTGCATCCATCTGCGCAGCACCAGTAATCATGTTCTTGATGTAGTCAGCGTGTCCTGGACAATCAACATGAGCATAGTGTCTGTTTGGAGTTTCATACTCCTGGTGAGAAGTAGCAATAGTTATACCTCTCTGTTTTTCCTCAGGTGCATTATCAATTTCATCAAAGTTCATGGACTTACCTGTTCCGTAAGCTACATGAAATACCTTTGTTATTGCTGTTGTCAAAGTAGTTTTACCGTGGTCAATATGACCTATAGTTCCCACGTTAATATGCGGTTTAGTCCTTTCAAATTTTGCCTTTGCCATTAGAATTCTCCTTAACTATTTTAATGTTTTCTCATAATTACTTTATATCAAATAAATCTTGCAACAAAAAAATTGCACTACATTTACATACGACACCCGTAACTTTTTAGAAAGCAAGTTTTTGAAATAAAAAAAAACTTGTTATTCTGTCAAGCAAATTAATTAAAAACAGTCTGTAATCTTTAAAATATTTAAAACTGCCCTGCTTTTCAACAAAAAAGAGATATTTTAACAGAAATCTCATATTATTTCTAATTGGACAGAATCTAAAACATTGCTTTATTTTGTAAAACAAAAAATCTTTTTTCTAAGAAATTAATCCGCTTATTCGCCCTATTATCCTGTTCATTACGCTTTCAGGGACATTCTCGTAATGAGAATACTGAAGATTCTGTGTAGCCCTGCCCTGACTCATTGATCTTATGGCAGTTGCATAGCCAAAAGTCTCTGAAAGAGGTATAAAAGCATCAACTACTTTTAAATCCCCTCTAAAATCAATATTCTCAATTTTACCCCTTCTTGAATTTAAATCATTTATTATATCACCGGTATATTCATCCGGAGAAACAATCTCAAGCTTCATTATAGGCTCCATTAAGGTTGGCGCAGCCTTTTTTGAAGCTTCTTTAAAAGCCATATTTGCTGCAATTCTATAACCCATTTCTGTTGATTTCAACTCATTATAATCTGCCTCAAGCAATGAAACCTCTACATCTTCCATTTTGTAACCAGCAAGCACTCCCCCTTGCATGGAATCAGAAAAACCAGCTTCAATTTCCCTGATAAAATGGGCTGGCAAATCCGATTCTGTCAGCTTGTTAACAAAAACAAGCCCCTTGCCCCGACCTGCAGGAGCAACAGATATTTTAACGTGCCCATAGTTATCCTTACCGCCTATCTGCTTGTCATAAGACTCCTCTGCAACAGCTTCTGCTGTAACTGTTTCCTTATAGGTCACCTGGGGCTTGCCTACATTGGCAGGAGTATTAAACTCCCTGAGCAAACGATCCACAATTATATCAAGATGAAGCTCTCCCATCCCTGATATTATCAGCTGTCCTGTATCAGGGCTTATATTTGACCTGAATGTAGGATCCTCATCAATAAGGCGGGAAAGTGCAATATTAAGCTTTTCCTCATCAGCTTTGGATTTCAGCTCTATTGCAACAGATATTACTGGTTCGGGAAAATCAATTTTTTCAAGAAGAATCGGAGAATCAGGTGCACACATGGTATCACCCGTTCTTCCGCTTTTAAGACCTACAGCAGCAATAATTTCTCCAGTATAAACAGAATCAACCTCTTCCCTGTGATTGGCGTGCATCTTTAAAAATCTGTTTATTCTTTCCTTTTTGCCAGTACTGGCATTGAGAAACTGATCCCCTGCTTTTCCTGTACCTGAATAAACCCGCATATATGAAAGCTTGCCCACATGCTGGTCTGTCATTATCTTGAACAACAGTGCACAAAAAGGCTCCTTGTCATCAGCCTGGCGCATTATAATTTTTTCTGTTTCACGAACATCATGGCCTTCTACAGCAGGAATATCCTTTGGAGAAGCCAAATAATCAACAACAGCATTAAGAACAGCCTGCACCCCCTTGTTTTTAAGTGCAGATCCGCACAGTACAGGAAAAATCCTGTTTGCAATTACGCCTTTTCTTATTGCTTCTTTTATTTCAGATTCTTCAGGCTCCTGGCCTTCTAAAAATTTTTCCATTATCAGATCATCATAATCAGAGAGCTTTTCTATAAGCTGCTCTCTCATCTCTGCTGCTTTATCAGCATATTCCTGGGGAATTTCCGAGGTTACAAACTCCTTGCCATCTTCATCGTCCCAAAGCAGTGTTTTCATTTGAACAAGATCAACAACACCCTTAAAATCCGATTCAGCACCAACAGGCAGATGAAGAGGAAGAGGCTCGGCAAACAGGCGATCCCTTATCATTTCAATACACCGACTGTAATGCGCCCCAACCCTGTCCATTTTATTTATAAAGCATATACGGGGAACCTTGTACTTATTAGCCTGGCGCCATACAGTTTCACTCTGCGGCTCAACACCAGCAACACCATCAAAAACAGCAATAGCAGAGTCAAGAACCCTTAAGCTTCTTTCAACTTCAATTGTAAAATCCACGTGTCCTGGAGTATCAATAATATTTATTATTGTATTATTCCACACGCATGTTGTTGCAGCTGCAGTTATAGAAATACCACGCTCCTTTTCCTGTACCATCCAGTCCATTTCAGCATTACCATCATGAACCTCACCCATTTTATGGGTTTTCCCTGTATAAAAAAGGATTCTTTCAGTAAGGGTTGTTTTACCAGCGTCAATATGCGCCATAATCCCTATGTTTCTGGTTCTCCCTATTGGTAGTTTTCTTGACATCCTGTAACCTTGTTAATAATTTTACGAGATACTGATAAAACACCAAATACCAGGCGTAACCCTGGTATTTGGCAGACAAAAAACTTATATTAAATATTACCACTTATAATGAGCGAAAGCCTTGTTTGCCTCTGCCATTTTATGAGTTTCTTCCTTTTTCTTTATAGTTGCACCTGTATTATTATATGCATCCATAAGCTCTCCTGCCAAGCGCTCATACATGGTTTTTTCAGATCTGTTTCTTGAATAATTTATTATCCACCTGATACCAAGAGCCTGTCGTCTTTCCGGTCTTACCTCTATAGGAACCTGATATGTAGCTCCACCAACTCGTCTTGATTTTACCTCAACAAGGGGTTTTGCATTTTCCAGACTCTGGATAAAAACTTCAACCGGATCCTTTTGAGATTTCTTTTCAATTATATCCATTGCTTTATAAAAAATTGTTTCTGAAACACCTTTTTTACCTTCAAGCATCATACAGCTTACAAACTTTGATACCAGTTTACTTCCATATTTAGGGTCTGGCAATACTTCCCTTTTTACAGGTCTCCTTCTGCGCATAAATATATCCTCTTTAAAAGTTCAATTATTAAATTTTACAGCTTAAGCTTTTGGCCTTTTTGCTCCATACTTGGAACGGCTCTTTTTCCTATTGGCTACGCCAAGTGAATCCAGGGTACCTCTTACAATATGATACCTTACACCAGGAAGGTCCTTTACTCTCCCTCCGCGAATAAGAACTGCTGAGTGCTCCTGCAGATTGTGGCCAATACCTGATATATATGCTGTTACCTCTATGCCGTTTGTAAGCCTCACCCTTGCCACTTTTCTTAAAGCAGAGTTAGGTTTTTTAGGAGTAAAGGTCATAACCCTTGTACAAACTCCTCTTTTTTGAGGACACTCCTTTAATGCTGGAGACTTGGAACTTTTAGCTTTATGCTCCCTCCCCTTTCTTATTAATTGATTAATTGTTGGCATTTGAACCCCTTACTCCATATCCTAAAATTTTTATAATGTCTTCAAATTTAATTTGAAAAAACTTCACATACATAATTTATTTTATCCTTAATTCAGGCCTGTTTTTGTCAAGCAAATATTAGAATTGAATCAGTTTTCAACTCCATTTTCAACGCTTTTTGCATCAACAGAGGCCTCTTCCGGAAGATCAACAACCTGAACTGTTTCCTCAGCCCCTGTATCTACCCCATCCAGATCTCCCTCTACTTCCTGATAAATATCAATATTTTCGTAAATCCTGGCTCCTGTGCCCGCAGGTATAAGGTGTCCAATAATTACATTCTCCTTTAACCCGCGTAAATGGTCAACCTTTCCTTTTATTGCTGCATCTGTAAGAACACGTGTAGTTTCCTGAAAAGACGCAGCTGATATAAAGGACTCAGTATTAAGAGCTGCCTTTGTAATACCCATAAGTACAGGCATTGCAGAAGCAGGCTTGCCTCCTTCAGAAACCACTCTTTCATTCTCTTCTATAAAGTCGAACTTATCAACAACCTGCTCAATCACAAAGTTTGAATCGCCCTGATCAGTCAGCCTTACCTTTCTTAGCATTTGCCTTACAATAACTTCAATATGCTTGTCATTGATTGCAACACCCTGCAGCCTGTAAACAGCCTGTACTTCATTAACAAGAAACTTCTGAAGCTCTCTGGGTCCTTTAATTTTAAGAATTTCATGAGGATCCACTGGACCATCATCAATTTTCTCGCCCTTGGCAATCCAGTCTTTATCCTGAACGCGCAGGAATTTAGAAACAGGAATTGAATATTCCTTAACTGTTTCATCCTCAGAAGTAACAATTATCTTTCTTTTATTCTTAACAGTGTCACCAATTGTGACATGTCCATCTATGGCTGAAAGCGTTGCAGCATCCCTGGGTGTACGCGCTTCAAAGAGCTCTGCAACCCTGGGCAATCCACCTGTAATATCCTTGGTCTTTTCTGCACCCCTTGGGATCTTGGCAAGAACACTACCTGCATTAACAGTATCTCCGTCATAAACCATAAGGTTAGCGCCCTTTGGTAAAAGATAGGTAGTAGGCTCTGTTCCTGTTCCATAGATATTAACACTTGGTTGAAGCTTTTCAGTTTTATATTCAACAATTACCCGTTTTTTAACCCCGGAAACCGAATCTTCGTCCTCAAGTAAACTTTTATTCAGCTCTACATCAACAAATTCCACCCTTCCTGTTATTTCCGTAAGAATAGGCTCAAACCATGGATCAAACTGTGCAACTATTTCATTTGAAGCATACGGTCTTTGCACAGGCTCATAAGTCCCGCTCTTTTTATCAAATTCCAAATCACCAACTATCTCAGTTCCCACATTAATAGGTATGGAATAGGGATCTCCAAGAATATAGGCTTTTTTCTTTTCTATTTTAAGAAATCCTGTATTAGCAGCCTTATACTCCTCTCCAGCCTGGGATGTGCCAAATACTTTGCCTGCATAAACCTTTTCACCGTCATTAACAACAAACTCTGACTTGGCCTTAATATCAATATCAGAAATAATTCTTTGAATAATAAGATATCCCCTTCTTACAGTAATGATTTTATCCTCTTCGGTTTGAATCATCTTGGAGGTAATATCCTTAATAAAAACAGGATAGGCTAATTTAATTTCACTCTCTTCAACAGCTGTGGACGCTACCCCGCCAATATGGAAAGTACGCATTGTAAGCTGTGTTCCTGGCTGCCCAATTGATTGCGCTGCAATAATTCCCACAGCCTCTCCTATTTCTACTGGTCTGGCTGAAGCAAGATTCCTGCCATAACATTTAGCACATACACCATGTCTTGATTCACATGTAAGCACTGAACGTATTTCAATGGAATCTATTTCAATTTCATCTATTATATCAGCAATATCCTCATCAATCACCTCATCAGCTTTTGCAAGGGTTTCATTTGTAACAGGATTTATCAAATCATAAAGAAGGGTTCTTCCAAGCACTCTGGAGCCTAAGGAATCTATTATTGTGTCACCCTCTTTAATTGCATAAATATCAATCCCAACAGTTGTGCCACAGTCAATTTCATTTATTACCACATCCTGTGCAATATCCACAAGGCGTCTTGTCAAATATCCGGCATCAGCTGTTTTAAGAGCAGTATCAGCCAATCCCTTTCTTGCTCCATTTGTTGAAATAAAATATTCAAGAACATTTAAACCTTCTTTAAAATTGGCGCGAATAGGAACCTCAATAATTTCACCACTTGGCTTGGCCATGAGTCCCCTCATGCCTGCAAGCTGCCTTATTTGCTGCTTGCTGCCCCTTGCTCCTGACACAGCCATAATATAAACAGGATTATGCCCTGCATGTTCGCTTTCAAATCCTTTAAACATTACATCTGCAATTTTTTCATTTGCTTCTGTCCAAAGGTTAATAACACGGTTATACCTTTCTTCATCTGTTATATAGCCGTTTCTATATTCATTTTCAATACCTTCTACTTTTTTATCCTCATAGGCAATAATTTCCTTCTTTTCTTCAGGTATGATAATATCAGACATGGAAATAGTAGGAGCAAAACGGGTAGAAAAATGGTAACCCATATCCTTAATGTCATCAAGCATCTTTACTGTAACATTAGGCCCATATTTTTTAAATACATCTGCGATAATTCCTGAAACAGTCTTATCCGTTGCAACAGAATTAATAAAGGGATAAGAGTCAGGGAGTATATCATTAAAGATCAGCCTTCCTGCTGTTGTTTCAACCCAGTCATCATCCATCCAGAACCTGATTTTAGTTCTGTATTTTATCTGATCATGATCTATTGCACGCAAAACATCGGGAAGTGTATCAAAAACCTTGTTTTCACCCTTGCTTCCCAGAATCATATCTGTTAAATAATAAATACCAAGTACTATATCCTGAGATGGAGAAACCACAGGATGCCCATTAGCAGGTGAAAGGAGATTGTTTGTTGAAAGCATAAGTGTCCAGCACTCAAGCTGCGCCCTGGGTGAAAGAGGCACGTGTACTGCCATTTGATCACCGTCAAAGTCGGCATTATAGGCATGACATACCAGAGGATGAAGCTTTATAGCCTTTCCTTCCACAAGCACTGGTTCAAAAGCCTGTATGCCTAATCTGTGAAGGGTAGGAGCACGATTAAGAAGAACAGGGTGCTCACTTATAACCTCTTCAAGCACTTCCCAAACCTCGTCTTTTTCCGCTTCCACCATTTTTTTGGCTGACTTTATATTTTGCACAAAATCCTTGTCAACAAGCCTCTTCATTATAAAAGGCTTAAAAAGCTCAATTGCCATTTTCTTGGGCAAGCCACACTGATGAAGCTTTAGTTCAGGTCCCACAACAATTACTGAACGACCGGAATAATCCACTCTCTTTCCAAGCAGATTCTGTCTAAAACGTCCCTGTTTTCCTTTAAGCATATCGCTTAATGATTTAAGTGGGCGATTCCCTTTCCCTTTAACAGCCCTCTTTCTTCTGCTGTTATCAAAGAGTGCGTCAACAGCCTCCTGGAGCATTCGCTTTTCATTCCTTACTATAATTTCAGGTGCACGAAGCATGAGGAGTCTTTTAAGCCTGTTATTTCTATTTATCACCCTTCTGTAAAGGTCATTAAGATCAGATGTGGCAAACCTTCCTCCATCCAGCTGTACCATGGGTCTTAGCTCAGGAGGAATCACAGGCACTACATCAAGAATCATCCACTCAGGTCTATTGCCTGATTCTTTAAAGGATTCTATTACTTCAAGACGCCTGATCATTTTTTTATCAATTTTAGCATCTCTGGCTGATTTGCTGTCTATCTCAGCTCTTAAATCCCTGGATTGCTCATCAAGATCAATATTCATGAGCATATCTTTTATTGCCTCTGCTCCCATTGATGCAACAAAATCATCACCATACTTTTCATAAAGATCATAGTATGTATCTTCATCAATAATATCACCGGCTTTTATATCCTCTGTTTCTGCACTGCCTGGATCAATTACAATATACTTTTCATAATAAAGCACTGATTTTAAAGCATTAACAGTAAGATCAAGAAGCAGCCCCATACGGGAAGGCACTGATCTATAATACCATATATGAGCAACCGGAGCAGCAAGTTCAATATGCCCGCCCCTTTCTCTTCGTACTTTGTAGTGTGTCACTTCAACGCCACACCTGTCGCAGACTACACCCTTATATCTTATAGACTTAAATTTTCCGCAATAGCATTCCCACTCTTTTGTTGTGCCAAAAATCTTTTCACAGAACAAACCATCTCTTTCAGGCTTGAGAGTTCTGTAGTTTATTGTTTCCGGCTTTTTTACTTCACCATAGGACCATTCCCTGATCATATCCGGTGAAGCAAGCTTAATCTGAATAGAACTGAAATCGTTAAAGTCCCTCATGATTCTTCCTTAAACCTTATTTTTAATATTAAAAACCTGAACCCTGTAAAAGGGTTTATCCCTTACTCTGTATCAACATTCTCCAGAGTTCCTATAGGAATCCTTCTTTTTGGCTTTATAAAACCTTCGCTCCATTCAGCAAGGCTTATCTCTGTGTCATTTTCATCATATATTCTAACAT
>Ga0265293_10013104_pt1 | contig 10836 bp, 5 predicted proteins | sample Munlanlewell138R_FD_192505 | JGI IMG/M metagenome (GOLD analysis project Ga0265293, IMG submission 192505) | Leachate microbial communities from a municipal landfill in Southern Ontario, Canada - Leachate well 138R | ecosystem: Engineered > Solid waste > Landfill > Unclassified | place: Canada... | reverse complement strand
CAGGTACTAATTCAATTTTACATGCACTAAATAGCCTTGCTGCTGGACAAAGTGGTTTGTGGACTTCCGGCACTGGTCTCACGTATTTAACAAGCACAGGAGATGATTTGGCTATTGGGGGTAACACATTAGCTGCTACATTCAGTATAGATATTGATCAGAATACTATTAGATTAGGAAGTGGTTCTGCAACTGACGTTGTCTTAACTATGTATGCCTCTGATGGTGATACCGGTTCTATTACCTTTAATACAAATGATGCCTGGGCTTTCTCAGGAGGAAATGTAGGAATTGGTGTTGTGAATCCAGGTGCTTTACTTGAAGTTGGTGGTGGGATAAAGATTTCTGGTAGCAATTCCATGACACATCTCTTTTTTAATACAGGGCCGACAGGTATCCCTACTATAGGAGATGGATTTAGAATAAGAACAGAAGAAGGGTATTTTGGGAGTACCAATGATGCGTTGATATTTGAGAAAACTGATTTCAACAATCCTAATCCTGATGGTGGCATAGTGTTCGCTAATACCGGAAATGATGGGGTAGTTGAAGCTGCATTAGTCATTAGAGGCGATACTAATAATGTAGGAATTGGAGTAACAAATCCGGGTGCCATTTTAGATATTAAGGCCTCCACTAGTACTAACCCTCATTTAAACCTAACTCCCGGTGCAACAGTAGCAAGCGCCAGCAGACAAAGCGGGGACATGTGGTTTGACGGTACAGAGCTTAGTTTTTACGATGGATCAAATACTTATGATTTGTTGGCTGCTGGAGGACTATGGACTGACGCAGGAACCTTAACATATTTAAGTAGCATCACCGATGATTTTGCTATAGGAGGGAGTAGTTTAGATTCAGTATTCAGCATAGATGTAAGTACTAGTACTTTTAGATTTGGATCTGGTACATCATCTAATACTATTTTCAATATGTATGCCTCAGATGGCGATACAGGGCAGATCACTTACGGTACCAATGACTCATGGATTTTTAGCGGTGGTAGCATTTACCTTCAAGATACTGCCTTAAGAGACTTGATAATTGATAATTCAACTGTAGGCGTGAATGGTGGAGGAAATCTTGCCAGTGATTCTGGTGCACTGGTCTTCAGAGGGAATTACTTCGATGATAGTACCGATATCAATACAGAGATAGACATAAACTTATTTCTTGATATTACCTCAAGTAGCAGTTATAGACTAAGCTTTTTGAATACTGGTAAATCGACAGAGATTGCCAGTATAGACAATATGGGGAATTTACAGGTTGACGGAGTTTTGAATTTAGGGCTAAATGCTAACGATGTCTTAAGGATAGGAAGTGCTGCTGATCCTGCAGTCAATGACTTATACTGGGGAGATGATCTACTGTGCGATGTAAGCGAACCAAACTGTGGGCTAACTTTTGGAGGGGGCGCTTCACTTTTCACTGATGGGGGAACCGTAAGCTATCTGACACAAACCACAGACGATTTTGCTATTGGGGGGAGTTCCCTTACAGCAGCATTTAGTGTTGACGTAGACTTGAATAAAGTAAGAATTGGTACTGGAGCAGGAAGTGATGGAAGTCTTGCTATGTATGCGTCTGACGGAGTTGCCGGTACAATAGCTTATACAACAAATCATAGGTGGGAGTTTAGTAACGGAGATGTGCTTATTGCAGATGACAAATCGCTGTATTTAGGATCCAATGCAGATTTTTATTTAAAGTATGATAAGTTAATCAATGATAGAGCAGAGTTTGGGTTCGGAGCGAATATGTTCGGTTACCTTGATGATATAGCCTCACAAAGTTATGGCTTGTTTAATTTTTCAGGTATAACAGTATTGGGCAGTGCGCTGGCAGGAAGTGAGACAGCTTTATACATAAATACAGCAGCAGGGTTTACTGGTAAATTTTTGGACATTGATTTGAATGGAAACGATATATTTGAAATCACTGCTACTGGTATCATAGCGAATGTTCCTGCTACTTTTGCTTCGCCTGGAAATGTGCAAATTGCAAATAACTTGAACTTTACAAATTCTACGGCATCTTATATTACTTCTGAGTCCCCTCTTTATATTATTGCTGGTGATGGCTTGAATGATGAAGATCTGATACTTTCTGCGAATAACGCCGGTTACGTTATTGTTGATGATCGTTTAGAAGTTACTGATTTAATTCATCTGGGCAGCAATGCAAACAATTATTTGGCAACGACACTCCAGTCTAATGCTGCTACAAATAATTTATATTGGGGTAGCAGCTTACTGTGCAACTCAAGTGATGCCAATTGCGGGTGGGGCTCTTTATTTACTGATGAAGGATCTGTTGTTTACTTAACTAATATAGTGGACGATTTTGCTGTCGGAGGTACTAGTTTGGTAGCTTCTTTTAGTGTTGATGTCAGTGAAAACTTAATACAGTTTGGGACAGGGGAGAATACGAATGCGAAGCTGGATTTTTATGCGTCTAATGGTAATACAGCTCGTTTTGAGATGACAATGGCAGATATTTTGGAACTCAATAATGCAGGCTTTGTGTTTAATCAAACAGGATTGGATGTCGATTTTAGGATTGCCGGTGATACTGATATTAATCTTTTCTTTGTCGATGGAGGGACAGATAGGGTTGGTATAGGGGTAAATACACCAGATGCCTGGCTTGATATTAAAGCTGCAACTGCAGGAAGCGCTCAGATTAATTTGACCAGCTCAAGTGGTGTTAATCCTTCTGCCCCTGTTTCCGGAGACCTATGGTGGAATGGGACAAGTTTATATTTCTATAATGGGACAGCTAATATCGATTTGTTGGCCATCTCTCAGGGAGGGGAATCGTTATTTACTGATTCCGGGAGTCTTACTTATTTGACAAGCGTAACTGACGATTTCGCTATTGGGGGGGACACACTAGCTTCAGTATTTAGTGTTGATATTGATCAGAATACAGTAAGAATCGGCTCCGGCAGCACTACTAACGCAGTATTAGGGATGTACTCGTCAACTGGAACTGGAGGAATTTTGGTTTATACAGATAATGGTTTTGAACTAAGCAGTCATCTCCTTCCTGCAATAAACGACATGTTTACGTTAGGTAATTCTAACTTTAGGTGGAGTGACTTATATTTAGGAATAAACGGTATCCATATAGGCACAGATGGCACAGAGGGTGTAGTAAGCTACGATGCCACAAATTATAGGTTAGGGTTTGATGCAGATGCGGATGGGATAGATGAGTTATTTGTAGGAAGTACTGGCAGCTTAGGAATATTAAAGGTAAACGATACACCTTCCCAAGTAACTTCATATGGCCAGCTGTATGCTAAGTCAAGTGATGGGAACTTGTATTACCAAAATGAGTCTGGTGAAGAATACAAAATTAATAAAAATGAACAGCAGACAATTCAGTCCGTTGTTGCACCTGGATATGAGATAGCTGCGGGGGATCTTGTAACCAGAACAGGGCCGGTCACAATAAAAGGTACTCTCCCGGATGTAAATAGTGGAGGGTCTCCTTTTCATCCAGCTGTAAGTACATATCCAAGGGTAGTTGACTCTGACTTGTTAGATACAGACCGCATAGTTATAGCTTATTCTGAGTATGATAGTAGTATTGATAAAGGTGAAGGAAAGGTAGTATTGGGTGAGGTTATAGAAACATTAGTAAATTATGGAGATGCCCATACATTTAGTTCTAATGATGTAGATAATATCAAAGTGGCCAAATTAGCTACTAATAAAATTGTTATTGCCTATAATGACAAAACTACCTCTCAAGGAATGGCTATCATAGGCGATATAAGTGCTGACTCCATTATCTTTGGTGATGCACAGATGTTTAATTTAGGTAACGCAGAGGATATTGACTTAGTAGCAGATCCTGAAGGATCCAGATTTGTTGTGTCATATTTGGATGAAGCAAACTCATCTTTTGCGACAGCTATTGTAGGTTCTGTTGTTGACAGTACTATAACATTTGGCAGTGAAGTTGTTTATAAAGCAACTCCATCCAAGATGACCGCTGTGTCAGGATACGTTTCAGGAGGATCTGCCAGTAACCGAATATTTAGAGGGCTAATAGCTTCAATTAGTAATGAGTATAGTAATCCGCCGGTAACACAAACGTATTCTTTAGATGGGACAACAATAACCCTGAGTGGAACAGAGAGCGAGGTAGCTGGAGGGTTGGATTTAAGTATATTGACCGTACCTCGTTACGGTGTATATGGACACTCGACATACCCAGAATTCTGGGTCATATCAGGACAAAAAATTAATATTTTTGAGGGGGGCTATAGTAGTATAAGTTTTAAGAATTTTACTGAGCAGCCATTGAGTCCGTATGGTCCAGCTTTTGATCCGCAGAAGGGTATAATTGCTGCTGCTGTTTCTAACAATAAAGTCGTTTTTGCTACTCAACGGCACAGCGAAGCTACAGGGTTATATATTAGTATCGGTGAGAAGGTCGGAGATGAATATTGGCAATTCTCGAAGTCAAGAATCCTTTCCGAAGGTTCTAGGGCGAATGCTTCTACTTTGCTTAGCTTAGGAGACGGTGCACGTTATATGATACTTAATACCAGGGGGAGAGCCTCAGTACATTATTATACAACGGAAGCTTTTAGTGGTATTGCTAAAAATTCTGCCGTATCCGGGGAATCTATAGAGATAGTAGTGAATGGACTGGTAGAGAATCTTTCAGGGCTTACTCCGAATGCGGATTATTATGTTGCGGATGCAAATACTTATTCTCGTGGAGACATTTATGATATTATCGCTTCTCCCACATATCGTTATATACAGCGGGATATTCTGGTCGGAAGGTCCTTATCATCTACGAGTTTAATTCTTGAATCTGATAAATTGTTGGATTTTACACGGTATGAACCGTTTGGACAAATTGAAAAGACATTAGCCGGACATTATTTCAGCAGTGGTTCTCTTATATTTGGATATTCTAATCAAGAATTTACTGAATATAGTATATCGCCTGCTGCTGTTGGGTTTATTAAAGCTACAGGAGTAGAAACTAATAGCATAAGAATGACCAGTGATCTATACTTTAACTATGGCGATGATCCAAATCTCATGTACAGTAATAGAGGTATTTACTTTGGGGGAACTGGGACTGCCAGTTCAGAGTTTTTCATTTGGGATGGCTTTGATAGTACATTTTATGTATCAGATGGTTTAAGTCCCTATGTAGATAATGACTCTAACTTAGGAACCGCAACCAAGGCCTGGAAAGACATATATGCTTACAAATACTATGGGAAAGATGTAACAATCAGTAGCTTTGATCTGGCTGAAGAATATGAAGTAGACGATCTGGGAATTGGTGCGGGAGATGTAGTGAAATTAAAGAATTCCGGGGCTAACCTTGTTGTGGAAAAGACTGATACTGTTTATGACGATGGAGCCATTGGAGTAATCTCAACTGATCCAGGACTATACCTAAAAGACTGGAAAGAACATAAAGAAAATGGCAGACCAGTTGCTTTAGTTGGGAGAGTCCCTGTTAAGGTGACAGATGAGAATGGTTCAATTAATAGAGGGGACTATCTGACTCCAAGTAGCACACCTGGTTATGCTATGAAAGCCACGGAAGGTGGAATAATTATAGGAAGGGCTATGGAAAGCTTTAGTGGAAGAGTGGAAGGAGATAGCAATCTAGTTCAGGCTAAAATTGAAGAGAATAAAGAGCAAGCGCAAGAATTGGTCGGAAAACTCGTGGAGACTGGTGAATTGCAGGAGAAAGAGACTTTAGAGGTTATAGAAAAGGTAGATGAAATAGTAGAGCATAAGCAGCAGGTCTCTGAGTACAAGACAGGAAGGATACTTATGTACGTTGACTCTGGCTATGTTCCTACTCAATATTACGAAAAGTTAAATAGTACTGAGGATGCTTTGGCAATAGAAAACTATAACATTGCTAACGGTGATAATTTGTTTGAGATTACTGATTCTCAATTATTGATCAAGTCTGATGTCAATATTGGCGGTAAAATTGTTGCAAAAAGGTATACTTCGACGGATGATTTGATACTTCAGCTTTCTAGACGGGATCAGGCTTTTATTCTAATAGATGAAGGTGACAATGAGTTATTTAAGATAAGTGCAGAAGGAAAAATCAACCTGAAGGAAACGGAGAATGGTAGCATCGGGCAGGTTTCAATCAAAATAGGCGAAGTAAAGGAGGAGGTAGAGAACTCAACTATTACAGACAGATCTAGGATTTTAGTTACTCCAGATCAGTTTGTTGTATACAAAGTCACAAAAATGGGATCGGGATTTATGATTGAAATCCAGGACCCCGCTATTCAAACTGTTAATTTTGACTACTTAATAATTAATTAATATGAGTAAACTAGTTACTATTATTTTTGGGGTATTCCTTTTATTTTCCATCGGGCTTAATGTTATTTTATTAAATGACTTAAGAGTGGAAAAGAAGGAGCCAGATGATATAAAAGAGAAGGTTGGAAGACATATTTTAGTTTCCTCGGAGGAGCCTACTATTGCGGAGATTCAAGATATCGAACAATTACAAGATAGTAACCCAGCGTTTTATCAGAATGCACGTAATGGAGACAAAGTTTTGGCTTATTCAGATAAAGTTGTGATCTATAGAGAGTCAGAAGATCTTATTGTGAGCGTAACTGTAGTAAATAGAGCAAGGACCATACAAGAATCTAACGAATAGTTATAATAGTGTCAGGACAAACATAAAGGGCGCCGAAGGCGCCCTTTATGTTACAACTTTTTTTTAATTAGTAGAACCTAATAATATAACAGCGTCAGCATCTGATGGAGCTTCCCCATCCGGCAGGTTTTCTGTAATGGAATTTGTGCCGCTATGCGCTATAAGATTTTGAGACATTTTGGGTTTTTCCTGTCTGTTTAGAAGTGTTACAGTTAACCCTTCAAGGTCATTATCAGTCTGTGTGGTCGCTATTACTTCATAGTTTTGACTAGCTGATTCTAATGCATTTTTAACATTTTCTACTGTTTGTTCCGTAACGTTCATCGCATATCTGATTTCTACTGTAAGTGGTTTTTCAGCAGTATCTATTTGATCCTCAGGAATCACGTCTACTTTGATAGAATACGTGGAGAAATTAACTATTCTGTTTGTTGCTTTATCATAGATAATAACTCTTTGAGATTTGGGGAGTACAACTAAATATTGCCCATTTGCTGCATTTTTGTAGAAATTTGCATTCTCCTGTCTGAGGGTATCGACATTATCTATTCTTGCTACATTGATTTTTTCATCTTCCTCGATATTTATCAGTTTTTTTACATTTGTAGTTACAGTATTGAAGTCTTTTTGATTTGGATCAGTTTCGTCTTTTAAATTTGTGTACATCAGGTAGAGTAGAATAGTGGTTATGGTTAAGCCCACTATTAGGAGTACTAAAACGATATTTTTAATACCAATTCTCGAGATTAGGTTCCTCTTTGCCTGTTGCGGCACTGTAACATCTATGCTGTGTGAAGCATTCTTCATCATAGGAGCAGTCAATAATAAGTATTTTTGATATAAGCATTAGTATAATTTAGGTGGAGACAGAATGCAAGATATTATTACAGCTGTTTTAACATATCTTTCAGAGTTAGTTCCTTGCTTCCTTTTATTGCCTGGACTTTGGTTCGTCTTCGGGATATTTTTTCTTTTTTAGATTTAATTGAAGTTGTGTCCTTTTTGTTCATTTTAGCCTCAAAAGATTTTACTCGATTTTCCGTGTCTACTATTCTTTGTTTCCCAGTATAGAAAGGGTGGGATTTGCTCGAGATTTCTACCCTGATTAACGGATAAGTCTTTCCATCTTCCCATTCTATTGTTTCATCGGTTGAGGCTGAAGATTTTGTCAGAATTGTAAGTCCACTGGATATATCCTTGAACACGACAGCTCCGTATTTCGGGTGAATATCTTTTTTCATGTCTTTAGTAATTAAGTTTAAAACAGGAAGTATTATAACATAAATATGTTTTTTATAAAGTTGAATGTAAATTAATTTATTATTCAGGGTAGAGCAATAATGTTATGTTTTCAAATAAATTCATTGCTTTAAAGTTATGAATCATACAAATTGTTACAAAAGAAATAGAAATGTGGGTAGTTGGATTTTTCTTTTGGGGGTGCTATGATAATTTATATTATTTATATTTTAATTAAGAAGGTTATCATGGAAATAAAAGAGAGAGCTGGTTATTTTTTGCTGAAAACAAAGGAGACCAAGGTTGGATTAGTATACTCAAATAAACCAAAGGTAACCGATGAACTGGATTTAGTAATTAATGCAGATTTAAAAAATACTTACAGTCTAACTGAACCCGGAGAATACGAAATTAAAGATGTCTTCGTAATAGTTATGAAAAAAGAGAAGGGCAGCGTTTATATTATCAATGTAGATGATATTAATTTGCTTTTAGTTGATGCTGAAATTGACTTGAACGAGGCTGATTTAGATGCTATAGGTGAAATTGATATTCTGATTTTTAATGATGGAGTGGCAGTCAGCTCTGATACAGCTAAATTTGTTAATAGGATAGATCCTCAGGTTTTACTAATTGGAGGTAATCTGGCAGGTAAGAAAGAGGAATTAGTTAAAACTTTTGGAGAACATTATGTAGAGGAGCCTAAAAAGTATAAAGTCTCTACTACCGACTTTGATAACGAAGAATATAATCTTCACTTAGTTCAAATAATAGATGGTAAGTAAAAAAATAATTACAATTTTAATATTATTTTCTTTTTTAGTTGTTTTTTTAGGTTTTTACTACTTAAACGTTAGTAGAACTGGAGTAGGGAATGGTAATAGCGACAAGACGGCCAAATGGGAGGAAATTAATATTAAAAATTGTTACTTGGTACAGACAGAGTTTAAATCGTATAGAACGAGTATCACTTCTGAGGAACTAAAAGACACACAAGTTTATACAAGTTCTCAGGAAGTGAAGCAACTCAATAATTTAGGGTTTCACTATGTAGAAGGTGTTGGGGAGTTAAATGATGTATACCTTTACTATCAAGGACTCAATAAACAGGCATTTTTCGTAGTTCCTTTGGGATTAACAGACTATAGGTTAAAGACACTAAAAGTAGACGATGTGGATTTCTGGTTACAGGATAATTTGGAACAATATCCCCTATGTCTTGAAGAAAAATTTCAAGTTCAATCCAGCGAAAAAGAGAATGTTTTAGCAGCTTATTATTTATTTGAAGGTTACTACTATAATTATGACCCTGAAGAAATAAATAGCATTTTTATCGGAGGAGAGATTATTCCTGCAAGAGCGGTTGATAGAACCTGGTTAAATCTTTCTAATAATTACACACTATTATTTGACCGGCTAAGAGACAGAATTGAGAATAGTGATTTGGCTATTGCAATGCTTGAAAACCCTTTACGTGGTGATCCAGAGCCATGTAGGGGATGTATGATGTTTACAGGAGATGCCAGAAATGCGCAAGGGTTTCGAGAAGTTGGATTTGATGCTTTTGGAGTCGGGAATCATTTTGGTGATGGAGGACAGTCTGGTATTGAAAGCACACTGAAATTATTAGAAGACTTGGATATTGGTTTGGCAGGTGCAAGCAATTCTACACTTGATGCAGCTTCTCGGCCTTATGTTATGCAAATGGGAAATTATAAAGTAGCTCTTTTGAGCGCAGAAGATGTTGCTGCTTATTACTGGTTTGAGGGCAGTTATGGTACTAATTACTATTCTAAAAAAGCTTCTACGGGGGGTGTAGGAATGATTGATAAGGATAAGATAAGCTCAGACATAGCAAAAGCTGGAGAATTAGCAGATATCGTCATTGTAATGATGAGCTGGGGGAGTGAGTATACAAACCACTCTAATGCCCATCAACAGGCTTTAGCTCATGCTATAGTAGATGCTGGTGCTGATATGATAGTTGGGTCGCATCCTCATTGGGTTCAGGAAATAGAGGTTTACAAAGGTAAACCAATAGTTTATAGTCTGGGTAACTTTATCTTTGACCAGACAGACGAGGGGCTTAATGTTCATTGGTCAAGACACAACGGAGAAACCCGCCAGGGGATGACAATGATGGCGTACTATTATCAAGGTGAGTTAAAAAGTATTGAAATGATTCCACATATTATGTGTGGTTACAACCAGGTTGGAGGAGAGTCCTATAATAAATCACGTAATTTGGCCTGGGGCATTCAGGAGGGTACGATGACGTATGAAGAGGTAGATAAAATAGATGAATCAAAAGGGTGTGTGTGGTACCAGCCAACACCTATCAAAGAGAGCCATAAAGTGTATAAGTTTTTATGGGATAGAGTAATGGAATTTACCAATTTATAAGGTCTTATATTTATGGCTGATTTAAAATTACCACCTCAAAATATAGAAGCTGAGAAGAGTGTTATCGGTTCCATTTTAGTGGATGAAGAAGCTCTCATCGTAGCTTTAGAGCTACTACACCCTGACGATTTTTATGTGCCTGCGCATTCAATAATTTTTGAAACTATGCTCCAACTGTTTGACAGGCAACAGGCAGTAGATGTTTTAACAGTCTCTTCTAGTTTGAAGAAAAAGAAACTTCTTACAAAAGCAGGAGGTGCCGCTTACTTATCGGAGTTAGTTGCCTCAGTTCCAACAACAGCACATGTTCGAGAGTATTCTAATCTCATTAGACAAGCGGCAGTGAGACGTAAGTTAATTGGTTTTTCTGGCTTGTTAAATGAAATGGCATATAGAGAGGAGGAGGATGTAGAAATTCTATTAGATAAAGCGGAGTCAAAGTTTTATGATATTACAGAGGCAAATATTAAACGCGATTTTGTCCATGTTTCTTCACTGCTTGAGTCG
>Ga0265293_10013102_pt1 | contig 10836 bp, 7 predicted proteins | sample Munlanlewell138R_FD_192505 | JGI IMG/M metagenome (GOLD analysis project Ga0265293, IMG submission 192505) | Leachate microbial communities from a municipal landfill in Southern Ontario, Canada - Leachate well 138R | ecosystem: Engineered > Solid waste > Landfill > Unclassified | place: Canada... | reverse complement strand
AAAATTCAAATAAAAAAAATGAAGCATGGTCATTCTTAAAATGGTGGATGCGTTCGAATACTCAACTAGCTTATGCAGAAAACCTAATGGCTTCTTTTGGTCCTGAATTCATGTGGAACTCAGCAAATGTTGAAGCATTTGAAGGCATGAGTTTAAGACGTGAGCATAAGCAAGTATTTTTAGAACAATGGCAATGGGTGCTTGATACAGCAAAAACACCTGCGAGCTATATGTTAGAACGTGAAATTTCTAATGCATGGAACCGAATTGTTTATGATGGTGTCAATGTGCGAACAGCAATGGAAGATGCCATGGTTTTAGTTCAAAAAGAAATTGACCGTAAGATGTTAGAATTTAGATTTATTGATATTCAAGGTAATGTGATTACACCTTACTTATTACCGACAAAAGATAACTTAGGAAATTGGGTGAATGCCTCATGACAGAAACTAAATTACCACCTAAAATATCTAAAAGAACAAAAGAAGAACTATCAGGGATGGGATTTATATTCCCATATGCACTTGCCTTCTTAACGTTCATTATTGTACCGGTTGTTATGGGAATGCTTTTGTCATTCACTTATTTTAACTTGCTTGAAGCACCAAGAGTGGTGTTTTTAAGTAACTATGTGAACTTATTTACAGCAGATGATGTCTTTATGCAACGTGTCATTCCAAATACTGTACAGTTTGCATTAATTGTAGGTCCTGTTGGGTATATGTTAGGTTTTTCACTAGCATGGTTACTTGCTCAAATACCACATCGTGCTCGAACAATCCTAGCACTCATAATATATTCACCTTCAATGACTGCTGGTGTTGCAATGAGTGTGATGTGGCGTATTATCTTCTCAGGTGATGAAGCAGGATATTTAAATGCTATTCTTTTACAATTATCACTGATTCAAGAACCAATTCAATGGCTAACTAACCCAGACTATTTACTAACGGTTATGATCGTAGTAACACTTTGGTCATCTATGGGTATTGGTTTCTTAGCAATGTTAGCAGGTGTATTAAACATTAATCAAGAGCTTTATGAAGCAGCGGCAATAGATGGTATGAGTAATAAACTACAAGAAATCTTTTATATCACCATACCTTCAATGAAACCGCAAATGCTATTTGGTGCGGTCATGAGTTTGGTTGCTACGTTTAATGCAGGATCTATTGGGGTCGATTTATCTGGACAAAACCCAACCCCTCAAAATGCTGGTCAATTGATTGTTACACACATTGATGACTATGGGTTTATAAGGTTTGATATGGGTTATGCAGCAGCGATTTCAGTAATCTTACTGATTATGGTACTTATGTTTAATTATGCAGCACATAAATTATTTGGGGAGCGTGATTGATATGGCAAATTACCAAGGCACACGCATTAACCCTAAAAATTACCATCGTTCACAAATTAAGTTTTTCTTAATTTTGGTTCCGATGGCAATCTTTATGGCATTACCAATTTTATATATATTCTCAACAGCATTTAAACCAATCAATGAACTGTTTGCATGGCCACCAAGATTCTTTGTAGTAGAGCCAACCATGAGAAACTTTGAAGTTTTATTTGTTGAGGCATCTTCAACAGGTGTACCAATGACAAGGTACTTGTTTAACTCTATTGTTATTGCAGTGATTGTTGTCTTTGCAAGTATCTTCGTTTCATCACTTGCAGGGTATGCACTATCAAAATTAAAATTTAAAGTTAAAAAACCATTGCTGGTTTTAAACAATATAGCTATTATCTTTGTTGGTGCAAGTGTTGTTATTCCAAGATACTTGGTTGTTGAATCACTTGGTTTAGTTGATAACTTCTTAGTACACATCGTACCTGGACTTGCTATTCCTGTAGGACTTTTCTTAATTAAACAATTTATTGATCAAATACCAGATGAGTTAATAGAAGCAGCAAAAATTGATGGGGCAAATGAGTTTGATATATATGTCAAAATTATATTACCACTGATTAAACCAGCACTTGCAACCATCGCAATCGTATCATTTCAAGGTGTATGGAATAATGCAGAAACATCAACAATTTACATACATGATGAGACGATGAAGACATTTGCATTTTACATGTCAACGTTAACAAATCGAGCCAATGCTGTAGCAGGTCAAGGGATGGCTGCTGCTGCAAGTTTGATTATGTTTATACCAAACCTCGTTATCTTTATCTTCCTTCAAAAGAATGTCATGGATACGATGGCTCATTCAGGTATGAAGTAATATGAAAAGAATATTATTGATTACCACATCCCTTATGTTCGTGCTACTTTCAATTGCAATCTATCCAAGCAGTAGTCAAGCTGTTGTATTTAAATCTGCACCATATGATACCTATACAATAGGTCCAAATGGCGATTTAGTGTTAACTCAAACAGCATATGAACCTGCTGGATTACTGGTCTTTGATGATGATTTAAACGACCCTCAAGATTTATATATTAAAGATGATTTACTTTATGTTGCAGATACAGGTAATAGACGGATTGTTAAAATTAATTTAGAGGGTGACTTTGAAGTTTTACTTACAAATTTAGGTGAACCAACAGGTGTCCATGTTGATCAAAATAATCAACTATATGTTGCAGATAGATTATACCGAACAATCACTATTTATGATGAGACGATGAATCTACTTCAAACAATATCAAGACCAACGGAACCAATCTTTGGTTTAAACACACCATTTGTACCACTAAAAGTTGCTAGTGGACCACGCGGTGTTATATATGTAACCGGTGAAGGCTCTGTTTCAGGTGTTATGCAGTTTAACCGTCATGGGGAGTTTTTAGGGTTTTTAGCAACCAACCCAACTCAACGCTCACTCTACCGTCAAATACTTGAATTCTTTAATCAAGACTTAGCCCCAATTACACCGGTATCACCAGATAATCTTTCTATCGATGAAAAAGGTTCTGTATTTACAACCTCAAGAACTCAAGCGATGCCACTAAAGAAATTTAATATTGCTTCACGTATTGTAGTTGCACCAAATCATTACACCGAAGTTTTTCCAAGTGCAGTACATGTAAATGATTTTGGTAATATATACACTGTTACAGAATCTGGTATCGTACATGAATACGATACAAGTGGTAATTTATTATTTGTCTTTGGTGAGGCAGATGCGAGTACTGAAATATTAGGTATCTTTAATAGAGCAGTAGATATTGTAACCGATTCTAACTATAATCTCATTGTATTGGATAGAGGTCGTGGACAAATTCAAATCTTAGAGCGTAGTGCATTTACTGCTTTAGTACACGACGGTTTAAAATCTTTAAATCAAGGTATATATAATGTTAGTGAATGGGAAAACATATTAAGAATGAATTCTGTTTTCGCACTAGCAAACTCAGTTATTGCTAGAACGTACTTCCGTACAGGTGATTATGAAACGGCATTAAATTATTATGAGATTGCTCAAGACAGAACAGGATATTCTGATTCATTCTGGCAAGTACGAAATAGCTTTTTAACGGCATATCTAGGTACCTTTTTAGCCATTGGTATGGCACTAGGTATTGTATATATTGTCTTAAATCAAATTGATAAAAAGTATGCAATTTATAAACCAATTAGAGATTACAACAATAAGTTAAATGATATCAAAATTATAAGAGAACTTAGATTAGGTAACAAAGTATTTAGACACCCAATTGATACATTCCATGAAATTAAACATGAAGGTAAAGCATCTGTTAAAAGTGCAAGCATCTTATATGCGGTCTATGTCATCTTAAATGTACTGGCAGTATTATTAACAGGCTTCCTATTTAATACAAACAGTCTAGAATCATATAATGTATTAACCAGTTTCTTAAGTAGTTTTGGGATCTTAATGTTATTTGTTTTCTCAAACTATTTAATCTCAACCCTATCTAGTGGTGAAGGTTGGTTTAAAGATGTTTATATTGGTACAGCTTATGCACTGATGCCGTATATCCTAATGACCGTACCACTGATCTTACTTAGTCATGCTTTTACATTAAATGAAATTTTTATATATCAATCCATACTCTTTATAAGAGATGGATGGATGTATCTATTAATTGTATTAATGGTACTTGAGATACATAATTACAAGTTTAGAGAATTAATCAAGAATTTATTGTTAACAGTATTTACAATGGTTGTAATTGTTGCAATCATGCTACTGATTTATTTACTAGTAAATCAAATGTATGATTACATTTCTAGTATTATCAAGGAGGTGGTGAATCGTGTTATCTAAATATAAAGTATTGATAGCAATCCTAACTGTAGCTATCCTGTTGTTTACAGGTGTAACCTATGCATATTTAAAAGACTATACACCTCTATTTGATAACGTAGATGTCACAAATATACCTCCAATAGCATCTACACTACGTTCAAATCGCTATACACAACAAGATGATTTAACCAACGTCAGTAACAATCCATATATAACATTAACAGACCATGAGTTCTTAGGTACAGATACAGACACCAACCTTTCGTTATATGTACACCCTGAGCATTTAAGTTTAAGAATTGTTAATGAATCTACAGGATATATTTGGGGTTCTAATATGGATCACACATATTTAGATCCAGAAAGTCCGCTATATAATCCTGCTAACCCACAAACCAATATTAGACAAGATATTAGTCCGGTATCTATTTCATTTTATAATACCGCACAAACAACATTAGTGCGCCAAACAGAGTATTTCTTTGATGGGGCATTTGATGGGTCCTTTGTTCGTCAAGATTTTGATGATAAAGTCGGGTTTAGAGCAAATATTAGAATGCCAAGATCAGGTATTCGGTTTACCTTATCGGTTTACCTTGATCAAAACGGTTTAAACATTGAAGTTCCATTTAGTTCTGTTCAAGATAGTGGTAATTTCTTAATATCAACAATTACTGTTTATCGTAACTTTGGTCTAACAACGAAAGACTTAATACCAGGATATGTATTTATACCCGATGGTATCGGGGCTTTAATTCGATATGATGAATCTATGAGTAAAAACTTTAGTAAAAGATTTTATGGACCGGATCTTACATTAAATACGCCAACCTTAGAACGCTACTTAACCGCTGGTGTATATGGAACTGTACAAGGCATTGGACAAAATGCAATGTTTACAATTTTAGAATCCGGTGCAGCTAATGGTAGTTTAATCTATCAGTCCCATAGTCCAAATGTTATATTTAATAAACTTTATGCAACCTTTGAGTATAGAGATAAATACATTCAAAAATTAAATGCATCTGGTACATCTACAATTGAACGTATTCAAGAAAACAAGAATGTATTTGATATTCACTATATTCACAAGTTCTTAGAAGGTGATGATGCAACCTATGTTGGATTTTCAAATGTATATAGAGAACATCTACAGTCTAAGGATATGAACTTAGCACCGATAGTGCAAAGTTCAAGTATTCCACTTAATTTAGATATTTTAGCCTTAGAAAATCGTCGTACATGGTTTGGTCGTGAAACATTTACAATGACCAGTGCACAAATGATTGATACATTTACAGATACACTTCAATCACAAGGTATTGAACAAATATACACAACAATCCATGGTTGGCAAACAAATGGATTATCACGTACCAGTCCAAATTATCGTAATATAGATTCAAAATTTGGAGACATACGCCAAATGGAAAAACCAGGTGTAAACATATTTTATGCAATGACACCAAGGTTTGCTCATATAAATGCAACCAGTTATAGATCAAGTGATATTGTGCAAAATCAAGGTAGTGAATTTATGTCTCTTGATGATTATTACTTATTAAATCCGAACCGTGCACTAGAAATTTTAAATGGTCATTATAGACATTTAAGTCAAAAAGGTATCACCAATTTAAGTTTTGAAGATGCATCACTGATTTATAGTGACTACAATGAAATCATTAGTCGAACTGAAATGATACCAATATTACAAATGTATTTAAACGTTGCTGATCAAAGTATGGTGAGTGCACCGTTTGATTATTTATTTGGTGCAGATGTCATTAAAGAAATAGAACTCTACTCATCACAACGTATGATCTTTACAGATACAGTACCATTTTTAACACTTATTTTAGGGGGACATAAACAAGTCTTTGGTAGAAGTTCAAACTTCTTTGCTAACACGCAAAATGAACTACTTAGAATGGTAGATTATCAAGTATACCCAAACTTTTATATCACAAATGAATCAGCACAAAAATTACTTAATACAGACTCTAATATGATATTTACATCTAGATTCTTAGATTGGGAAAGTGAAATCATTCGCCAACATCAATATTTAAATGAAGCATTAAGTCATGTCATTGGTGCACATGTAATAAGTCGTATGGTATTAGAACCAGGATTTATAAAAAATACATACAGTAATGGTGTTGTAATCTATGTAAATTATTCTGGCAATGATTATATGGATGGTCCAGTATCTGTTAGTGCCTTAAGTTATGAGGTGGTCTTATGAAGTGGTATCAGAAAATTTTAAATTTTATAGGACATATCAATAGGGGTAAGTTTGGTGTTGATGAACTTATTATCTTTAAAGTCATAAAAGTAAAGTTAACAAATAAAAAGAGACAAGCAATTGCTGGATACCTCTTTATTGGTATTTGGGTCATAGGCTTTATTTGGCTTACGCTTTATCCAATCATTATGAGTCTTATTTATGGTTTTTCTAATGTGACAATACCAGGTGGTTCTGGTGTGCGTATTCAGTTTATTGGTGCAGATAATTTTATTACTGTCTTAAATGATATTCAGTTTATATCTGTACTTCAAGCTTTTGTTTTACAACTCTTACTCTATTTACCATTAACAATTATCATTTCAATGATTATTGCTATATTACTCAACCAAAAAATAAAACTTAGAGGCTTTTTTAGATCGATATTCTTTTTACCGGTTATTATTGCATCTGGTCCGATTATGGCAACCTTATTTGGTAGTAATGAGCGTTTAGGTATTTTATCGAATGTAGGTGATGAGGTACCAGCAATATTAGAGTCTCTATTACCGGTATTCTTAGCAAACTTTGTAGGAGATCTATATACACACCTAATTAATATCTTATGGTTTTCAGGTGTACAGATTATCTTGTTTTTAGCAGGGTTACAAAAAATAAACAAAGAAGTTTATGAAGCAGCGAGTATCGATGGTGCAAGCCCTTGGGAAAGTTTTTGGAAGATTACCTTACCAAGTTTAAAACCAATTATATTAGTCTCTTCAATATATACAATCGTTATGTTATCTACATTCTCAACCAATCAAGTCTTATTCCGCATTAACGTGGTTAGACAACAATCCTTTGGCCAGGCATCAGCCCTTGCATGGGTATATTTCTTAGTTGTAGGGCTTGTTTTAGGTGTTGTTGTATTCTTACTTACCTATGAGAAAAAGACGGTTGAGAAGAAGCTTTTAATGGAGGTGAAACGCTAATGCAAAAAACCAACCATTTCGTGCTTTCTAAAACAAGAAAGCTATTGTTAGGTAAACACTTTTCAGATGGTCTCATCTTCAAAGTGTTGGTATATTTTTTACTGGTTGTCATTGGCTTTGTCTTTGTTTATCCAATTTTAGTGATGTTATCTTATTCACTGATGAGTTTAGAAGATTTAATCAATCCAATGGTTTCACAGGTACCTTCAAGTTTTTATTTTAACAATTATGTAGATGCATTTCGTGCTTTAGACTATATTAATGTGTTCATTCAGTCTTTAGTTGTTACGTTACTACCTGCACTTATTCAAACCTTTGTAGCAAGTTTAATTGGTTATGGTTTTGCAAGGTTTGAGTTTCCATTAAAGAAATTATGGTTAGCACTCGTTGTTATTGTCTATATGATTCCACCACAAGTTTATATGATTCCAAGATTTGTATTATTTAATGACTTAGGACTTTTAAATAATATTGGCGCTATTTTAGTACCAGCAACCTTTGGTCAAGGTCTAAATGCATCGATTTTCATATTGATTTTCTATCAGTTTTATAAAATGATTCCAAAAGCATTAGATGAAGCAGCTCAAATTGATGGTGCAAGTAGACTATATATTTACTTTAAAATTGCTATACCGTTATCAATACCATCATTTATTACATCATTCTTATTTTCATTTGTATGGCAATGGAATGAGACATATCAAACATTTATCTTTTTAGGTGATGGATGGCAAACACTACAAACAAGACTTGCAATCTTTGTAAGTGCTGCACAAGGTAACCAAGTCACAATTATTGAATCTGCCCAAAATGAGGCACAAGCCATGGCAGGTAACTTATTAATCATTATACCGATGCTAATTGTTTACTTTATCCTTCAAAGACACTTTATTGAAGGTATCGACAAATCGGGAATTACAGGAGAGTAAAGATGAAAAAAATTATAATATTTAGCGTCCTAATCTTAATGATCTTAAGTTTAGTGGCTTGTAACAATAATGGTGGTTCATCCATTGATGATCCACTTACAAGAACAGAAAAAGAAATACTTGCACTTGAAAAAAGAAGATCATTTGATTTCTTTTGGGAAACGGCCAATACCAATATTAATGATAATGGTTATGGCTTAATACCCGATAGATACCCAACCAATCCAAGTATTTCATCCATTGCATCGGTTGGTTATGGACTAGCTGCTTATGTGGTTGGTGCGGATGAAGGCTGGGTTACATTTGAAGAAGCATTTGACCGAACAAACCGTACGTTAGATACTTTACTAAGTCTTGAGCGCACCAATGGTTTCTATTATCACTTTTTAAATACAAGAACAGGTGCGCGTGAATGGAATTCTGAAATATCTATTATTGATACAGGGATCTTAATGATGGGTGCAATTGCAGCAGCAGAATATTTTGAAGGTGATGTCGCTATTAAGGTAAATGAAATATACCGTGATGTGAATTGGGGTTGGTATTTAAATCCAACAACGAACATGTTTTATATGGGCTATCGTCCAGAATCTGGATTTGTTGGTGCATGGGATCACATCTCTGAACAGCTAATGCTTTACGTACTGGCAAGTGGTTCACCTACATATTCCATACCAAGAGGCCCATATAATACAATGATGAATGTCATGCGTACGAGTTATGTAGGCACATATACATCCACATCAAATCCAGAGTTATCAGTGACAACACCTTTTTACTATACGTTTGATGGTTCCTTATTCCAACATCAATTTTCACATGCATTCATTGACTTTAAAAACTATACAGATGATTTTGGAACCAATTGGTTTGAGAATGCAAGACTTGCTACATTAGCAAACTATGCTTACACACAAGATTTTGCACATATCTATAAGAGTTATGGTCCAAATAGTTGGGGTATCTCTGCAGGTGATGGTCCTGGTGAATATCACGCATATGGTGCAAGACCAGCAAAAAATAATCGTCACAATGGTACGATTGCTCCATATGCATCAATTGCATCTATAAACTATGTGCCAAAGCTAGCTGCACGTGCAGCATTGCACTATTATCAAAACATTGATGGACTCTTTGGTACATATGGTTTCAAGGATGCATTTAACCTTGGATTACATGATGAAACGATGAATCCAACACTAGCTAGTCGTACACCGTGGGTAGCAACGGATGTCATTGGTATTGATAAAGGTATTACTTTAGTAATGCTTGCAAACTATGATAATAATATTATTTGGGATTTAGTGATGCAAAATGACCAAGTACGTGCTGGTATGACCATTCTAGGTTTTACAAAAAACACATAAATATCGATTTTTAACTAAAATACTTGAAAAAGTAAACGTTTTCATATATAATATATCTGTATTTATCGAAACGTTTCAATTTTGATAAAACACACAAAAAAATAACAAAAAAACTATAAAAGATGAAAAAAAGGAGAAAGAAATGAAAAAAATTCTTACAAGCTTATTACTTGTATTAGGTATTGTTGTTCTAGTTGCATGTGACCCTGTTGATAATGGGGAAGATGCAGATAAAACATTACCTGTAATTATTGGCGCTGACCCTATGACAATCAATGTTGGTGACACATTTGATCCATTAGCAGGTGTGAGTGCAACCGATGATGTAGATGGTCCAATTACGTTAACACTTGCGAATGTAACAGGTAGTGTTAACACAGAAGCTGCTGGGACTTATACATTAACTTATAGCGTATCTGATGCGGCCGGTAATGAAGCTGTAAAAGAAAGAGTCATTACTGTTGTTGAAGTTGGTCCATTAGGTAATTTAATTGGCGGAGACTTTGAACGTGCAACGCTTAATGCAGTTGAAGGTTGGGCAACTTGGTTTGATGCAGGTAATGATTATGATGTGACCTACACAATCGTTGATGGTGTCTTAGAAATTGATATTCTAGATTCATCAGAAAGCGATACACAATGGTGGGCAGTTCAAGTTCAATATAACCTAATCAATTTAGAGGCTTTCCAATCTTATAAATTAGTGTTTAAAGTTAAAGCAGATGAAACACGTTATATGAATCACCAAATTCAAGGTGGTGGTATTCCTGGCGGGAAAGCATATGGCGAACTAAACTTCACTGAAATTACAACCACATGGCAAGAAGTTGAAGTGGATTTCTATGTACGTGGCGATGCTACAAATGCTCAATTACAATTCTCATTTGGTAACTTTGCAGCTGAAACTGGTGTTCCAGAAGCGTATAGACGTGTAATGACTAAAGTTTATCTAGATGATATATCAATTGTTGAAGGGCCTGAATTAGAAAATAGTGCACCAGAAGTTACAGCGCAAAATCTAGTTATTCGTACGGGTACACCGACAGGTTTAAAACAAGGTATTAGTGTTGTTGATGATTTTAGTGATATTCAAGTTG
>Ga0265293_10013101_pt1 | contig 10837 bp, 11 predicted proteins | sample Munlanlewell138R_FD_192505 | JGI IMG/M metagenome (GOLD analysis project Ga0265293, IMG submission 192505) | Leachate microbial communities from a municipal landfill in Southern Ontario, Canada - Leachate well 138R | ecosystem: Engineered > Solid waste > Landfill > Unclassified | place: Canada... | reverse complement strand
CCCATCCTCCTGCTTCGCGAGGGGGACGGTAGTGGCGGAGAGTGCCGCCTCCATGTTCACGTAGCGCAGCTCCACGGCGGTCGCGTCCTCGTAACGGTCGCCGTTCCGGGAGAGCGTCACGGAGACTCGGTTCGGGCCGACGTTGCCGGGCGCGATCGCGGAGCGGATCTCGAGGCCGGCGTCCTCGCTCTCCGTGACCATTCCCTCGGCACGTTCCTCGGACGCCAGTTGCTGACGCGCGGGCTCAATGCTCGTGAGGACGCCGGAGGAGGCCAGCACGAGGACGATGAGGGCGACCTCTGCCGCGAGGAGACGACGCAGCCAGCGCGCCCCCGCGAGCACCTCGCGCGGGTTGCCGACGCGACGGCGCACCCACGTGGTGTTCATCGCCGCCACCGTGACGAGGAGCGCGAGGAGCAACACCTTGAGGGCGACGCCACGCCCGTAGGCGGTGGCGATCCCGTCGAATGCGCCGACGTGGAGCCACGCCGCGTATATCCCCGTCACGGCGAGCGTGAACGTCGCGAGCCCGCCGAGGACGGTGAACCGCGGGACCGCGGCGCGGAGCACCTCGGACTGGGCCCGCTCGGACTGGCCGCGCCCGCTCCGGACATGCCACGCCAGGACGAGGAACGCGACGAGCCCGCCGCCCCACGCGATCGTGGCGAGGACGTGCATCGCGTCGACGAGGCCCGCCATCAGCGCGTAGTCCTCGGCGGCTGCGCCGTGACTCGTGAGGCTCACCGAGAGCGCTGCTGCGAGCGCGATCGCTGGCAGGAGGGGCCGGACTTGCCTTGGGAGGCGCGCGCCGCGGACGAACACGGGGAGGGCGTACCCGACGGTGGCGATCGTGGCGAGCACGGTGCGTAGCAGCCACCCGGCGCCCCAGCGGGTGTCCGTGAGCAGTGAGAGGTCACCGCCGGTCTCGTTCAGCTTCAGGACCAGCTGCATCGCGCCGGCGAACAGCACGACACCGCCGCCGAGGACCGCCAGCTGCTCGACCTGCTCGCGGAGGGTGCGGGCCTCCTCGGCGGGAGTTGCCCCCGCCAGCACGAGGCCGAACACCCAGGGTGTCCCGGCGAGCAGCACGAGCCCGAGGAGCACGCTCCAGCGGGTGAGGGGTTCGGCGACGGGGAGGGCGTCCCCGCCGTCGTCGCCGGGCACCACTGTCCCCTGGCCTCCCGTGGAGGGGAAGGTTCCGGAGCCGATGAAGAAGACGTATGACCCGCTCAGGGTGTGGCCGTCGACGGAGGAGAGGTTGTTCCACGCGACGGTGTAGATGCCCTCGGGCAGGTCGGCGGGCAGCCCGACGCGCAGCGTGAACGGGTCGCCCTCGACGCCGCGGAGGTCATCGAGGTCGACACGCGCGCCGCTGACGTCGAGTACGTGGATCCCGCTCTGCTCGACCGCGACCTGCTCGGTGAACGTGATCTCGACGCGCTGTGGCGAGCGCGGGAACGAGGAGCCCTCGGCGGGCGTCGAGCTCGCGAGGTCGGCGTGGGCCTCGGCGGTGCTCGTCGCGGCGACGAGGCCCGCCAGCAGGGCGAGCACCGCCGCCGCGAGGAGCGCGACGAGCGTGGATGGGTGGCGTGTGGAGACGCGCATGATCAGACGGTAGAGGGCGCAGGGCGGTGACCGCCCCGCGCCCCTCCCGCGCTATGCGCGCTTGCGCAGGGATGCCGCCAGCGCGCCACCGCCCGCGACCAGCCCGAGCCCGCCGAGGACCAGCGCGATGTTCGCGCGCATCCCCGCGGATGAAGCCGCGTCGTCGGCGTCGGCGGCAGCCGTGGTGGCCCCGTTCACCGCGTTCTGCAGCTCGCGGCCGGAAGCGACGCGCTGCGGGAACTGCAGCTCCTCGGTCGGCAGGATGTTGCCGAAACCGTCCACCTCGGAGGTGAACGCCTCATCCACGGCGAGGTCGCCGATGTTGCCGAAGAAGCGGAACGTGTACTGGCCCGACACGGTGGGGAAGAAGTCCGCGGTGTAGCGGCCCGGGGTGCCGAAGACGGTGCGCAGCGGCAGCGTGATCGATTGGTCGCCCTGGGTCACCTCCACCTGGAGTGTGTCCTGCACGCCTTCCACGGGCTCCTCGTCGCCGGTCGCGACGCGGAGGTCCACGCCGTTCTTCTGGCCCTCGAACCCGGGTTCGACGAAGAATCCGACTGTGAAGTGGTATTCGCCGACGTCTCGCCCCCCGTGGGCGGAGACGATGGAGGGAAGCAGCAACAGGGCAGCAACCGCGCACAGAGCGGCAAGGCCAGAACGTCCAGCAAAGTTCATCTCAGGATCCTCTCTCGGGACTGGTCAGGTGTGAGAGAGGTCGCCCTTCGGGGGTGGTGCGGTGGGGACGCTTGCGGCGGAGGACAGACGCTGCGCCGGCTCCGCCTCGACCGACACGGAGAGCACGGAGATCGCCGCCGCCCCGCTTGAGGGCACCTGGATCGCCGTCACACCCGGCACGGAGTCACCATGCGCTGTGTACGCGAACCCGCCCTCGTCGCTCGAAGCGGTGCTCGGGCCGTCCTTGACGTCCCACGGGTGCGAGTGCTGCCCGACGAACCCGGCGAGGGAGGCGTGGCCGTGGTCGTACCGCCACGCATTCCAGTCGGCGTTCACGATCGGGGTGAGGTACGTCGCCGCCAGGGCGAACAGGGCCGCGATCGCGAACACGCGTCCGCGCAGCGTCCTCGAGCCTCCGTGCCTGAGCATCGTCCCCATGTCCCGACGTTAACACCGGACCTGGTTACGAGACCGCCTGTCGAGGGTCCCGCCCTGGTTGGGACTTCGGTCCTCCAATCGGTGGACATGCACAAGAACGCCCTCCCAGTCGGGAGGGCGTTCCGCAGGGAGCGAGCAGTGGCGACCGGCGGGATGCAGACCGCCTGAGTCGCCGGAGGCTAGCGAACTCCTCGCTCCTCGAGCTCTTCCTCGACCGGCTGACCGACGGTGCGGTCCGCGGCCTCGGTCGCACGGCCTTCCTCGTGCATCTCGGCGCGCTGCTCGGCGAGCTCCTCCAGCATCGACTCGCGGTTCGAGGCGGCATCGTCGTGCAGGACGCCCGTCTCCGCGGCTTCGTCGAGCGTCTGCGGAGGACTCGCGACGGAGCGTGCCGAGATCTCGTCGCTCGGGAAGCCGAGGAGTACGGCCTCGTGCCGGGCCTCGCCGAAGTCGGCGCGTGAGATCCAGACGGAGCTGACCTGGTCTCCGCCTCGCAGCTCCACGTAGTCGCCGATGGTCTCGCCAACGGTGCCGACCTCGCGGCCTTCGGGGTCGGTCACGATCGCGCCCGGGGCGATGATGTCGTATTCCTCGCGGACGTATTCGTTGAGCTTCTCGTCCATTGAGTGCCTCCACTCGTGGCCGAATCCGCGCAGGAAGCGGCATCCGGAACGTTGTGAGACGAAGCTAGATTCGAACAGCGGGCGACGGCATTCCCGTCCCGGCGTCCCGAGTCGCGAGTCCGTGTCAGCACTCCCAGTGCCGCAACAGCAGCGTCGCGCCGGTCGTAGACTGCCTCGCGAACCCGTATTCCAGCGCGACGAGGGGCCGAGGCCGATGGAACTCCACGACGTGATCGAGGGCGTCCTGCGAGACGAGATCTCCCCGCTCCCAGCGCCCGAGGAAGCCGCGTGGCTTACGGCGTGGCGGGACCGACATCTCAGCGATGAACCGATCGAGGTCATGTCCGCCCTCGGCGGTGCGCTTGCGGACCGGCTCGCGTGGGTGTTCCTCTCGGGGTACCAGGCGACGATCTACCGCTGCTTCCCGGACCTGCCGCGCGAGCCCGGCTGGACCTCGTTCGTCAACACCGAGGACCGCAGCGGGCAGCTACCGGGCACCTCGCTCACCGGCGAGGGCGACACGCGCCGCCTCAACGGGTGGAAGGGCTGGCTCGCCGCCTCCATGCACGCCGGCCGCCTGCTGGTAAGCGCGCAGCAGGAGCACACCCCGTTCATCCTCCTGCGACGCGATGCCCCGGGCGTTAGCATCACCCACCGCGACGCCCCGTCCTACCTCCCGGAGCTCACGCAGGGCCGCGTCCAGTTCGAGGACGTCGCGGTCCCCGACGCTCTCCTCACCGGCGACGCGCAGACCTTCCCCACGTTCCGCGCCGGCGAGTCCGCCTACATCCGCGTCGCCCTCAACGCCTTCATGCTCAGCCACGCGAGACGCCTCGGTGCGTCGCCCGACGTGCTCACCGAGATCGTCGCGGCGCTGCTCGCCTCGGCGGGGATGGTGCGCATGCCCGTCCCGTCGCTCGCCTCCCTCGTCGCCGCGCGAGCAGCGGACCAGGCGACCCAGCGCATCATCCCCGTGTTCGAGGCACTCCTCGCCGAGGGCGACGCGGTACTCCTCGAACGGTGGACGCGAGACCGCCGGCTCGTCACCGGGCCGAGCGAGCGCCTCGCCGAGCGGGCGAGGACCGAGATCGGCGGGTAGGGCGGCGCGCTAGCCCTCGCGCTGCAGGCGGGCGCGGGCGGGCTCGTGAACGCTGGGTTGTGAGGTCCTACCGTCGCGATGTATCGCGAGGAGGAACTAATGAGTGAGCCGGAACGCGCGGCGGTCGCAGAGTGCCTTGATCACGCGCGCATCATTCGTGTGGTGGGCAAGTATTTCCGTGCCCTGGACGAGAAGCAGTTCGACGAATCCCACTTTCGGCAGATACTCGCCGCCCAGGCTGAGGTAGTCCGCCCGAATGGCGCCGGTGTGGTCGGGCCAGCGAACATCGTGGACAGTCACGCCCGCAGCTTCGCTCGTTTCGAAGCCACCCAGCACCTCCTCACAGGTCAGGACGTCGATATCGACGGCGGCGCTGCCATAGTTCGGGCGAATCTCGTCGCGATCCATATCTGGAAGGATCGCCCCGCCGACGCGAGCATGCTTGATCGCTCATTCACCGCGGGTGGCGTCGTCACGGCGTCCCTGGTCCGCACGTCGGACGGCTGGCGCATCACTCGAATGGAGAACCGGGTGATCTGGCGAACCGGCTTCTTCGGGGACATGCTGCAGTTCTCTTACGATGCGCCAACGCCCTCCTGAATGGAGCCTTCTCGAACCGGCTTCACCTGCGCCCGGTTTCAGGCCCGGCGTCAGCCCTCGCGCTGGAGGCGGGCGCGGGCGGCCTCGCGGGCGTCGGTGACGCGGGCGGGGGCGGTGCCGCCGGGGACATCGCGCGCGGCGAGCGCAGCGTCGAGGTCGATCGCGAGGACATCGCGGTCGAACGCCGGGTGGGCCTCGCGGTAGTCCTCGAGCGTCAGGTCTTCGAACGTGCGGCCCTCGCGCTCGCACCGGGCGACGAGCGCGCCGACCGCCTCGTGCGCCTCGCGGAAGGGCACGCCCTTCTTCGCGAGGTAGTCCGCGATGTCCGTCGCGAGCGCGAAGTTGGCGACGGCGGCGGTGCGCCCTCGCTCGCCGTCGAACGTCATCGTGGGCAGCATCGCCGTGACGACGCGGAGGGTGATGAGGATCGTGTCGACGCTGTCGAACAGCGATTCCTTGTCCTCCTGGTTGTCCTTGTTGTAGGCCAGCGGCTGGCCTTTCAGCATCGTCAACGTCTGCACGAGGTTGCCGATGACCCGGGCGCTCTTGCCTCGGGCGAGTTCAGCCACGTCGGGGTTCTTCTTCTGCGGCATGATGCTGGAGCCGGTGGAGTAGCGGTCGTCCAGCCGCGCGAAGCCGAACTCCGCGCTGCACCACAGGATGATCTCCTCGGCGAGCCGTGAGAGGTGCACGGCGGTCAGGGCCGCCGCCGACTGGTAGTCGAAGATGAAGTCGCGATCCGACACCGCGTCCAGCGAGTTCTCCGAGACGCTGTCGAACCCCAGCTCCTCGGCGACGGACTCCCGGTCGATGGGGTAGGTCACCCCGGCGAGGGCCCCCGCGCCGAGGGGCAGCACGTTCGCCCTCGCGCGCGCCTGGATGAACCGCTCGGTGTCGCGCGTGAACATCGCCTCGTAGGCGAGCAGGTGGTGCGCCAGCAAGATCGGCTGCGCGCGCTGGAGGTGCGTGTACCCCGGGATCACCGTCTCCGCCTCGCGCTCCGCGAGGTCGATGAGGGCGCTCCGCAGCCCTCGGAGGAGCGCCGCCGTCTCGTCGCACGCGGCGCGAGTGAACAGCCGCGTGTCCGTCGCGACCTGGTCGTTCCTCGACCGGCCCGTGTGCAGCCGCCGCCCCGCGTCCCCCACCCGCTCGGTGAGCACCGCCTCGATGTTGAGGTGGATGTCCTCGCGGTCGAGCCGGAACTCGAACGTCCCTGCGTCGATCTCCTCGCGGATCCGCGTCAGCCCCTCGACGATGGCGTCCCGATCCCCCTCGGAGATGATCCCCCGCCGCGCGAGCATCCGCGCGTGCGCGATCGACCCCGCGATGTCCTCGCGGTACAGCCGCCGGTCGAAGTCGATCGACGCATTGAACTGATCGACGAGCGCATCCGTCTCACCGCTGAAGCGGCCGCCCCAGAGCTTGCTCGATGCCGGTTGTGTGTCCTCGGACGTCATGTGCGGAGACTAGCGGTCGGGGGTGTTGGGGGCGATGGATCGGGTACGCTGGCGGGGCTGGAGGGCGTCATGTCCTGGGAAGACCGGATTGAACTCAACCCCGAGATCCTCGTCGGGAAGCCCGTGATCAAGGGCACACGGATCTCCGTAGAGCTCGTTGTGGGGCTTCTGGCGGACGGCTGGTCAGAGGACGATGTCCTCCGCAACTATCCGCACGTCACGCGCGAAGACATCCTGGCGTGCCTCGACTATGCGCGAGAGCTGTTGCAGGAGTTCCGCCACCTCCGGCTCCCGGCCTGAGTCCCGTTGCCTTCCTTCGTCCCTCGCATCCTCGCGGATGAGAACGTGCCGCTCGATGTTGTGACCGGGCTCAGAGAGACTGGGCTCGATGTGGCATGGCTCGTCGAGATCGCACCCGGCACGCTCGATCCGGAGGTACTGCGCATGGCGGGTGCCACGGGACGCGTGCTTCTTACGATCGACAAAGGATTCGGCGATCTCGTCTTCAATCATGGCGCGATGGCACGGAACGGAGTGATCCTCCTGCGCGCTCGTGCGGACGAGATGCTGCCGCTCTTGCTTGATGCGTTGGACACCGACACGACGTGGGACGGTCACTTCGTCGTTGTCGACCGTCTACGCCTACGTGCCACGAGGATCGCGCCCTAACCCCTCGCTGACTCCCTGATCGCGTCCAGCACCTCCTGGCACCGCACGCCGTCCTCGAAGCTGGGGGAGGGCGAGACGCCTTCGCGAATGCCGCGCTCGAATTCGCGGACGAGGAGGCGGAAGGCGACGAGGCGGTGGTCGCGGTCGTCCTCGAAGGGGCGGCAGTGCTCGGGGACGGGGAGTGCCTCGAGCGTGCGGTCCGAGGACTTCCCCGCGAGGACGACGCCGTCCGGCTCCGGGTTCGGGCCGCGCTGGGTGGCGACGAGCACGCCGTCCGAGCCGGTGATGGTGATGCAACCACCCTGCGAGGGAGACACCGCCGAGGACGCGGTCATCGAGACGACGACGCCGTTCTCGAACTCCAGCGTGAAGGCGAAGGTGTCGTCCGCGTCGGCCTGGACGAGGGCGCCCGTGGCGGGGTCGGTGCGGTCTGGGCGGGCGGTGCGCAGGGCGCCTCGGGTGGTGGCGATCTCGCCGAACCAGTGCCGGAAGCCATCGATGAAGTGCGAGCCGAGGCCGCCGAGCATCCCGCCACCCTCGGCGGTGCGGGCGTTCCAGGTGAGCGGGGGAGGATCGCCGGCCGGCCGGCCCATCAGCAGCTCAGCGGACACGAGCAGCGGCGTCCCGATGTAGCCCTGCTCGAGGAGCTCCTTGATCTGCGCGCGCTGCGGTGCGAAGCGGAACTCGTGCGCGACCATCGCGGTGCGCCCTTGGGCCTCAGCGAGGGCGCGCATCTGCTCCGCCTCCGCGGCGTCGAGGGCGAACGGCTTCTCGCACAGCACGTGCTTCCCCGCCTCGAGCGCCGCGGTCACCATCTCCAGGTGCGCGCCGGGCGGCGTCGCGATCGCGACGGCGTCGAGGTCATCGCGCGCCACGAGGTCGCGCCAGTCCTCGGCGACCTCGGCCACACCGAGGCGTTCCGCCGTCTCGCGCGCCCGCTCCACCCGTCGCCCCCAGAGCACGGGGACCTCCCAGCCCTCCGAGAGGAACCCGGGCACGTGGACGGCCGCGCCAAACCCCACGCCGACGATGCCGATGCGGAGCGGGCCGCGGTTCTGAGTGGTCATGGTGGGCGTGCCCTCCTGTGCGCTCGTGTTGAGCGGCGGGAGGGTACACCTCGGAGGGTGGTGTGGAGGCGCTCGAGGCGGGTAAGGACATCTTGTGGAGCTCGTTGTGGCAAACTAGCGACTCACGAGAGGCAGATGTACATGCTCTGGTATCAGGCCAGTCATGGTGATCAATGTCGGTCAAGAACGTTCCCGATTGTCTGCCGGGACTGTCGTTCACATGTGTACTTCTTTACCTGCGAACACGGCTCGAAGGTCCTGTTCGAGGAGCTTGGTCCTCCGTGGCCGCTGCACACCTGTCGGGTGCTGAGAATGCAGGCTCTGCGGCGGGAATTCCAGGAACACCTTGCAGACGGAACCATCAAGATCCGGTTTGCACGTGACTACACGAAGCGTGTCGTGGCAAGCGAGGCGAGGGACCGTGTTCAGAAGCCGGCTCCTCGCGAGATCCAACGAATGGATCCGTATGAGGGCCTGCGGATGACCGAAGTTGGTGTCGTGCGGGAGCGTCAGATCGATGTCGACCTGTTCGCCCGTCTCGACCTACCCGAAACCACAGTCAGCCGCGCGATTGTGGGTGATCTTGCTCTCGGCCCCGTCACGCAGATCACTCTTCACACACGAGCGGTCGGTGACGAGGACGACTTGAGCTTTACGTTCTTGGCTCCTGCGGCGGTGGCTCGCGATGCCGAATATGGCGGTGTGGTCTCCGTTGAACTTGGCGGTCGAGTGATCGGTGACGTGAGTTTCTGGCAGGGACTCTCGATCGATTCACTGACCTAGCCCGTCGCCGCTAATCCTCGGGGGCGGCCAGCTTCAGCAGGTCGCCTGCCTCGGTGAGCATCTGGGCTTGCGCCTGGACCTGGGCCTGCAGGCCGTGGAGGCGGATGAAGCCCTGGGCGTGGGACTGGTCGAAGAGGTCGCCGTCCTTGTTGTAGGTGGCGAGCCCCTGCGAGTAGAGGCTGCGGTCCGCGCGGCGGCCGATGACGGTGGTGGTGCCGTGCCAGAGGCGCACGCGCACGTCGCCGGTGACGTGGCGCTGGGTGCTGACCACGTACTGCGCGAGGTCGCGGTGGTGGCTGCTGAACCAGAGGCCGTTGTAGACGAGGTCGGAGTATTCCTGTGCCACGGTGTTCTTGAACCGCATCTGCGGCTTCGTCAGCGTGAGCTGTTCGAGGGCCTGGTGCGCCTCCAGGAGGATGACCGCGGCGGGGGACTCGTAGATCTCGCGTGACTTGATGCCGACGAGGCGGTTCTCCACCATGTCGATCCGCCCGATGCCGTGCTCGCCGCCGAGGTCCGACAGGCGCTGCACGAGCGGCACCGGGTCCATCGCCTCACCGTCGAGGGCGACCGGGATGCCCTCCTCGAAGCGGATTTCGACGATGGCGGGCTGGGCGGGGGTGTCCTCCATCGCGCGGGTCCAGAGGTACACGTCGGCGGGGGGCTCGACCCACGGGTCCTCGAGGATGCCGGCTTCGATCGAGCGGCCCCAGAGGTTCTCGTCCGTGGAGTAGGAGTGTTCCTTCGTCTGGCGGACCGTGATGCCGTGCTCGGCGGCGTACGCGAGGGCTTCGTCGCGGGAGACGGAGTGCTCCCGGGTGGTGCCGACGATCTTGAGGTCCGGCGCGAGCGTCTGGACGCCGACGTCGAGGCGGACCTGGTCGTTGCCCTTGCCGGTGCAACCGTGCGCCACGGCGGTCGCGCCGATCTGGCGCGCCTTGTCCACGAGCAGCTTCGCGATGAGCGGCCGGCCGAGGGCGGTGGCGAGGGGGTAGCGGCCCTCGTACATCACGCCGGCCTGTAGGGCGGGGAAGACGAAGTAGCGGAGGAAGTCGTCCTTCGCGTCGACGATGTCGACCTCGGCCGCGCCGGCCTGCGCGCCGCGCTCACGGATGCCCTCGGTGTCCCCGAGGTTGCCGAGGTCGATCGTCAGGCAGTGGACGTCGTATCCGCGCTGGTCGCGCAGCCAGTGCGCGGCGACGGAGGTGTCGAGTCCACCGGAGAACGCGAGGACGATCTTCTCGGGCATGTGTGTCCGACTTTCGGAATCAGAGCGGGGCTCTCGGCTCAGGGGGCGTGAAGCCTGATCATATCGGGCGTGTCGGTAGCGTGAAGGCGAAGGTGCTGCCGCTCTCGCCGTCCGACTCCACCCAGATGCTCCCGCCGTGCAGTTCGATGAGCGACCGGGCGATGGCGAGGCCGAGGCCGGTGCCGCCGGTGGTGCGCCGGCCGGTGCTGGTACGGAAGAACTTCTCGAAGAGCTGCGTCTGCTCCGTCACCGGGATGCCGATGCCGTTGTCACGGACGCGCACCTCCACCGAGCCCTCGCGCTGCTCCACGGAGACCTCGATGTTGCCGCCGGGCGGGGTGTACTTCACCGCGTTGTTGACGAGGTTGGCGAGCACCTGCAGGACACGGCGGCGGTCGGCGAAGGCGAGGAGGTCGTCCGGCAGTCGTGCGCTGAGGCGGTGGTCCTTCGCCTGGGCGGTGGGTTGCGCGTCCGTCACCGCCTCCGCCACCACCGTGACGATGTCGATGGACTCGGGCTGGATCTGCATCCGGCCGGAGTCGAGGGCGGACATGTCCAGCAGGTCGCTGATC
>Ga0265293_10013099_pt1 | contig 10838 bp, 8 predicted proteins | sample Munlanlewell138R_FD_192505 | JGI IMG/M metagenome (GOLD analysis project Ga0265293, IMG submission 192505) | Leachate microbial communities from a municipal landfill in Southern Ontario, Canada - Leachate well 138R | ecosystem: Engineered > Solid waste > Landfill > Unclassified | place: Canada... | reverse complement strand
AGCATGTGTCTCATCCAGAATAAGATAGTTAGCATCAAGATCTAATGCCAACACTATAGCAGCAGATTCACCTGCATGAAGGCCTATGGTATTTATTAGATGTTTATATGAATCATTACAAACAAATTTATTAACACTTATCCAATTGCAGTTTGTAATAATTTTTAATGTATAACCTTTTAACTCTTTAAAAACTTGTTCCGGGATAATTATTTGGCCAAACAATTCCTCTAAAATCTCCAAACGGCCCACTAAAGAAAAATTAATAATTGCAGTGGTATTAGAAACTACGATCATAATAGTTCTCCAAAGCCACCGATGCCGTCATCAAAATCAGACTCATACCTAAAAGGTATTTTGTGCTCATTTAAATACTCTCTGAAATCAAAAAAATCCATATTTGCCACGCGTAATACATCGTTAGTTTCAAGCAAACCATTGGAATACAAGGAAAAAATTGCATCCCTTTTACCCACGCCATCACGCATCTGCCTTTCCGTAATCAAGGTATCAATTAGAAATTCAATTCTTTTTTGTGATTCTTTTAATATTGCACCCTCGCTGTTTTTTATAACATCCCAGGTGCGACTTTGTTTTTCCATTTCGCCACCCCTAATAAGCGAATTATCTTGGAGTTTTTCGTTGCGGATGATTCTATAATGTGCCCCACGAATATGCTTATCATTACCCATAGATAAATCAACTTGTGTAATTTCCATAATTGTATTTGGCAAACCAACTTGCCATCTACTGTCATAATCCTCCATGTCAGTTTTGAAATCCCAATTAAAACTTGTGTCTTTAGTATGTTTATTCCCCATACCCTCATTATTAAAACCTTTAAAGATAATATTAACAAATGATTTTTGTTGCATCTAAAGACACCTCCTTCTCTAGGACTTCCAAAATATCTGATAACCTGTCTATCAATTCAGATAATCCGTTCTTGTTCATTTCGATTACGAGTTTTTCCGAATTGCCGGGATCAATATTATTTCTTATTTCAAAAGTAATCTGAATAAACTTAATGAGTTCTTCTTCAGAAGGGGCAAATAAAATACGATAATTTAACATTTTAAGCAAACTGCCTGTGCTTTGTTTTAAAAATTTTATTTCACTTTGATAATCTTCAGTAAAAAACACATCATTAACTAGAGTAATTTTTCCCCTAATATCTTTTTCGGCCTCGCCCTTCTTTAAACGTGCTCCAATTAACTTGTCACCCCGCCCTGAAACTAAAGCCGCAAAAACTTCAAAAATATCCTCTAGAAAGACTTTATTTGAATCGCCAATTATCTCCAGCACCTTATCTGCAAAACTAATATTTAGCCCTTCATTATAAACATTAAATCTAATCAAACCCTCGGTATGCAACTCTTTTGCCTTATACAGTATTTCCTTGAATCTTTCCATTTTAACCTCCCCCTTGGCAATCAATTAAATAATATATTAAATTATTTAATTTGACCTAATTGCGAAAATTCCTGTATAAAATTTCTGAATAATTAACTTTCAAACTTAAGATTTGAAATGATATCCTTATTTTTATTATACACAAGAACGTAAATTAAGGCCACCCCAACTTGTTTATGCAAACCGGGGTGTAACTTGGAACAGGTCCCAGTTCTCCTTTGTGCTATAAATTGTATTCCCTGAGTCCCGCCCGCTCCATGAACTACCAAAAGAGAGAGGACAAAACCTTGGATTTATTGATGTTGTTTGTCATTAGTTATTATCCATTTCGTTTTAGTTGGCGCTTGATTTGATTAGTAAACACAAAATAAACAGCCATTACAATGTCTATTAAAATTTCGCCTTAATTATAAAAATCCCTTTATGTTATGACATTTTTAATAATAGTTAATAAAAAAAGAAAGAGGATGTGCTTTTTGCCTTTCTGTTATCCTCACTCTGACAATTCCTCACGGATCCTACCAGATAGAACAAGTTGTCTTGTATTCATATCTCTATCCCCTCAATTTCAAGTGCTTTGCTCAAGGATTCCCTACAATCTACAGCATCAACCAAATCTATTTTAAAATCCGCGGTTAAAGCCGTTACCACTCCTACCGCCGCATAAAATTTGTTTTCTGGTACTCCCCATACCGCCAAATCTGTCCCAGACCAAATACTACTACTTTCGTTGCACCATAATTTGACTTTAAAACTATCGCAGCTTTTTTGGCAATTTCCCAAGCCCTCTCGTAACGCATCGTTAGAAACGGTTCATCTTTGGCAACAGCTTTTGTGAAGGTAAAGGGATATTTTTGTTTATAGTTTTCGGCTAATTTTTCAGTTCCTACATTCATTTTTATACTCCCAACATAATTTTTCTATGTAAAATTATACCACACAAGTTTTCTTATTTCAATTTCTTGCTATGTAGAGTTGCTGTCAAGAATCTTTGGGTAAAGATTTTCTTCATGTGAAACCATTTATTACCTATCCTTGAGATAGCTAATTCCCGCGAAAATCAAACCTAAAATCTTTTTTCAACCTGTTTTAGCCTTTTAAACCTTCTTTTTGGCATGGTAAAGTATTCCACGTAGGTATTTCACTTAGTAAAACACGTCCATACTGATTTTCCTCATGGACCTGGCAAAGTGTCGTGCAGCCTGATTAGATGACTTGCTTCCGGGCATTGTGGCGCTACACCAGTCCCCTGGGTCTTGTTTTCAACCCATCTGCGGTTCTGCGCCCCCAAAATCCTTATGTAGTCGGCGTGGCTTGCCGGTTTTTGTTTTTTCCCAACTCCAACAAATCATCCAATAGGTAGGTATAGACTTTCAACCATTCGTTGTTGCTTTGGGACGGTATCTTCTTGAAAATGATATGGGAACAAAGCTGCTTTCTATGTTTCTAATGTGATTGTCTTTGACTTCCCAACCTTGACGCTTTACGCTGCACATTACGTGATCATCTGTTTTTTCTAATACTTCCGCTAAAAGGGTGTAGAACCGTTCTTGTAAAATTTTAAACAGTTTTTCCCTTAAACCATTGAAATTTAGGTCATTTGACAGTACACTATACATAAGCTAGTTGATTTTTGCGTGGCTCATTAATGGGCTTTCTTTAAAATCGGTCTCAGGGGCATTTGTTTGTTTCAGGGCAACGCTCATAGAATTACCCCCTTGTGTTACAGTAGTGTGTTGCACGCGGAGGTTTTCTATTTTTTTACCAAGATTCCTTGTTAATTGTCTGAGTTTGTCCCAAGGTTATTTTACAGTAATGCGTATTACCCCTTTAACTCTACTTATAAGTTTTGTTCTTAAATCGTTTTTCCAGCCATCCTGCATTTTAAAACTTCCAATCGAATCTTTTAGATTATTTCTACCCCTTTTTTTCTTAGCTGTTACTTTTTCAATTTCTTTTTTATAAACAAATATTTCAATAGCACCTTCCTCCCTTGGGTCTGCATAAACTAGGTGTCCATCATACTCCATTATAAAGGTATGTTTCTTTTCTTCAAAATGGTGATGAAAACCTAAATCCCTAAGCCTGTTCAAAACCCAAACAAAGTCTTCACTGTTACGTATTCTGCTAACATCTTCATCTAACAGCTTTCCAGTTTGTCCCGGTCCTAAAACATAAGTTTCTTCTGTCAATTTTCTTTTTTCTAATTCTTCTTCTTTTAGTTGATATAACTCCGAAAGTTTTTTACCGCTTAGCCAAGGTAGCCTTGAACGACTATATGGGTTCTTATTTTTTAGGGTATCAACCTTTTGGAAAACATAATTTATAAATGGATCATCATTATTTGCAGAGGCCCTTGAAAGTCGATCTTCTAATACCTTATAAGTAACTTCAGCTGCTAACGCAGGAAATAACTCAACAAATTCATCTCCGTCATCCGGCAGCATATATGAATGCACATTTACACCATAATATTTAATTAACTTGGCCAACAACGCATCTTCATTATCATAATAACAATTAAAAACTTTTGCACCGACTCTCCTCATGGCCCAAATTATCGGGGTATATTTATTCTGATAAAAACTATCTCCTTCACATATATCGATAATTACTGTATCAATCTTTTGTTTTTTGATGTCATTCAATAAGGCTTGCAAGTTGATTAGTTTCTCTAAATCCTCAGTCCTGGGAAAATTAATATCAACATAAATCTCTTTTATATCAATTTTTATTCTCAATTTCTCTTCCAGCGCTTCACAATACCTTAAAATTCTAAGGTATTGCATTTCAATTATACGGGGTTCCCTGTATGGTCCATGTCCAAATAGATATAATGCTGCCTTAAAAGGAACCTTTTCCTTCAGTGGAAATTTATATATCTGTTTATTTGACACCTTATCACCTCTGAATCTGACGTTTTCTTCTAATCTTCTATCATTATTTCTGTTTTTATATTAAATATAATATACCCAATATTTGATAACTAACAAATACTTCAACAATATCATCGGCATCACCCTGCCCTGTAGAAAGTCAATATCGGAACGGTTAACAACGAAAAACATCTGACCAAATTAAAGTAGCACAAACAGATTCAAGAATTAAAGCAAGTCGGCCTCTCCAAAAAGGCTGTTGCTAAACTGCTTTCCATGGGCCGTGGTACGGTGGCAAAATACTTGAACTATAGCGATCCTGAAAAGCATAAGGCGGCACTGGCTCCGATCGCACGGTTCGGCGTTACGTGTCCAAAATTCGGCCACAAAACTCAAGGGAATACAAACCTTACGAAATACCGCCCGGTGAACAGGCCCTAACTGATTGGGGCCACATGGGTGAAATTGTAGGGAACGAGCAATGGAAAAACTATGCATTTTTGTATTCTACTTGGGTTGGTAAAGGCAACGCTACGTGGAATTCATTACCTCACTCAATTCGTAAGCGTCAAACGCAAACGCACCCCTAATAAAATCCATCACCCTCCATATCTTTTACAGAGTTAAACTGTTTTCTGATTAGGCTTTTAAATTCTGCATCGGATAAACCGTCACCCAGATCAACACCTGTTTCCGAGAGCTGATCATAAAACAGTTCCGCAAATGCCTTGTTTTCGCGCACCATTTTTTTGTAGCGGGCTAAAATTTCGGTTTGGAAGTCCAATTCAAATATGTAACGTGGGGTTTCACCGGACAGGTATGATTTAACCATTCTCATCATGAAATCAATATTTGTTGTCATTTTGGTCCTCCTCACAAGCATGTTTTACTGGCCTTGTATTACTGGACAGGCTTGATGATGTCTTATTTTGACATTATTTATCTAATTTATCAATTACAGTATTGCCCGTTTTACGGGTTCATGCATAAGGGATTCTGCACCCGGTCCCGACCTTTTAATGTTAATCCAAACCCGTAGTGATTTGTTTTAATTTTGCCCTTTCGTCCATGGCAAGTATTTTTTCTTCCACTGTGCAATTTAATTTTCTAGGCGCTCCATCCCCATTGTTGGAGTTTAGTAGTTTCACTTGGGCCGAAAAAAACCAGTAACTAGCCATAATAAACCAACCTTGCGATTATGGCGCCGGTTAACGTTCCCCCATGGAAAATTCTTTTCTACCTTATTCAAGAGTTGTTAACTTCCATTGTTTCAGTTTTTATTTTGCCAAAAACACTCCACTGAGCTTTCAACAATTGAATCAGACAAACCGGCAGGTCCGTCCCCATGGTTTGTCCAAATTGTTATTTTAGTTGCCTAACGTACATCCACAAGGGCCAGACCCCTTCGATACTTTGATTCGTTCATTGGTTGGAGCTCGGGTATATTTTTCTCCAGGTAGTCTGACAGCATTTTAAGATTAATTCTATGGATATAATCGGATTTCAATTCTATTTCGATTTGATAATCCGGGCTTTCCTTGCCACTGGTACTGATATACCTCACATCATCAAATACTAGTTCAAAAACTATATTATTTTTTGTTAAAACAACTTTTCTTCTTTTATTTTCAATGATTAATGCTCTTTGTAGACTGTTCCAATTGGCGTCGCCGGCTAGCTCCGGCAAATATTTTATTATATATTGCCTGTTCACGTCCTTATTTTCATCTAGGACATTTACCTCATACTCAAATCTTTCACTTTGCATATTATTATCTTTATCCCAAGCCTTTGTAGGTGTTTTTATCGTAAGCTTGTAATCATCATCCCTGACCCTAAACCTTAAAGTTTTGTTGTTTCTAAAAAGACCCCTTTTCTCAGTATCGTAATAATAATCTTTTTGAATAATAAATTCTTCATCGGCATTTATCTCATATTCAGCCCATTCACGCAGTAGCTTAAAAACCTTTTCAAAAACGGAACTATCCTCCATAATATATTTTTTTTCTATTTCTATGTGATTTCTATTATCATAAATTTTAATCAAATCCTTCACATCCTTAACTGCCTGCTTTAATTGCCCCGATTTCACCATTTCCTTTAAAATCCTGTAATTAATGAATGTCATATTTTTCTCGCTATTTAAACCTTCATCAACTACCTTTGAGATATCACAAATATCGTCTATTGTACCATCATTTTTTAATATCCAGATGTTGTCTTCATCTTTTTTGTATATTTTATAGGGCATCGATATCTCCAAAAAGAAATAAACCTTATTATAATCATCAATCAAATAATCATACTTTCGTAATAATTCTCTGAGATCATCTTTAAACTCTTTTATATCCTCTTTTGTGCTATTTAAAACCTTTACCTTGCTAAATTTTTTCCTGTCTATAATGCAAGAACATAAATCCCTTAAAACCACATCCTCTGATTGCATCCATTTAGTAAAAAGAGAGAGCAATATATTCTCATCTAATGAGACATACTCCTCAATTGTTATACCTTCACCTTTGAATAATTTAAGCAGCGGCAGCGGGAGGGTAGCTTTAACCAAATCAACATTGTTATAAATATCATATGCCCTTTCTAGAATTTTTTTAATGATAAACTCCATTTCGCACTTCACATCATGCAGGTACACTTCTTTGAGCATTTGATATCTAGCCAAAAGATAGTTTTCAATATCAGACAGATATTTGTCCATTATACACACATAGTAGTTATCTTTATATACTGTTACTGTTATAGCATTTATTAGGCGTTCTATATCTATGTTACCAAACACTACACCGGTATAAAAGGAATCCCGCAATAAATAATCTATTCTATCAGCATCAAGCTGACTGCTGACCAAAGAGGACAGGATAAAAGATAAATTTATCTGGTTTCCCCCCTCGTTCCTTAATCCATTATTTTTAATCGCTTTTTCTCTGCTGATAAATTGCGCTAAATCATTTGGGAATTCTCTATCAAAATTATCTATTAAAACTTTGTTAACATTACTATCGGGGGAGGTTATAATCCGCAAAGTCCACTCTTCATGATCATCGTTATTAGGAATAGCTTTTTCAAAAGCATGAGAAAAAGGACCATGCCCAATATCATGCAATAAGGCGGCGGCCAACGCTAGGTTTTTATCTCTTTCGTCTAATTTAATATTTAATTTATCCATCAAAGGTTTAAAATGATCTATGATTTTTTGCATTACATGATATGTACCTATAGAATGTGCAAATCTTGTGTGTTCAGCACCAGGGAAAATAAGATACGCTACAGAAAGCTGATGAATTCTACGAAGTCTTTGAAATTCAGGGGTATCAACTATTGATAAAAATTTATCCGGCAGGAAAATGTCCCCGTGAACAGGATCCCTAATGGTTTTTCCTTTAATCGGTACAAAATGCTTACTCATTTTATGCACCCCTTTAAAAAATCACGATATTTTTCTTGATTATGGTTAAGCATTCTTCAAAATACAATGGGTATCTTCCTGCTTACCACACTGAGTTTAGCCCGTAAAGCATCCTATATTGCTCTATGGCATATTGATCAGTCATTCCCGCTATGTAATCACAAATGGTCCGTAACAACGCATAATGGTATTCCTTCAATTGAGATTTGTGTAACCTATTTAAAGTTATTCTCAGCAAACCGGAAGAATCTTTTTTTAAATCATCCTCACTGATGTCATATTTATTTAACTTCTCTTTAATTTCTTTTGAACAATTAGAATTTTCCAGTCTTACATTTAGATTTTTAAATAAGGTAATGATCGTGTCATCAGGTAGTTGGTGTGGATTTGTTACAAAGGCCTTGGTTATTTGCCTAAGTAAGTAATCAGATTTGCCATCCATCCTTTGGGCTAAATAGGAATTAAGTATAATCTCGTAAAGATAGTATTTAAATTCGCTGTCTATTTTCTTAAATTCATCATCGTAATTTATTTTTGAACGTTTCTCAACAGAAGACAAACTGTTCCTTATTTTCATGAAATCACAATAATCCTTGATTTGCTCTTGTTCCTTGAATTTTTCAAGGTTGGTTCTGGCTTTCTCAACTAATCTACTTTCCAAAAGGTTGATTATAAATTTACGAAAAAGGGGCATGTAATACCCTTTTTCATCCTCATTTTTTATTTTCTGAATGAGCGCATTATCCTCGTCACTTAAAAACTTTTTAAACAACTTTTCGACCTTAGCTATCAAATCCTCTTTTTTTAGAATACCGGCTTCAATAGCATCCTCAATATCGTGATGTCTTTGGGCAATCTCATCTGCCCTTTCAACTACGAAGGCCTCATATGACCAATCATAATCATCATCCAACTGCCCGCTATATTGTGAATAAAAGTCTACTGAAAGCCTTCCCTCCCATGGACAGGGTTTACCCTTTTGCATATATCCGCAACTGTAGATTTTTTTCTTTACCCCATTTTCTTCTTCACTGCATAACAAGTATCCACATTCATCATAAGTGGTATTGGTATGGTGGAGAATCCCCCACCTTGTAAAGTTAGTTAGATTAATCCCTCCAAAGCGAAAGGCTCTATCATGCCTCTCTAAGGTTGAAATAACCCTGAGTCCCTGCCAATTATGTTTAAAACCTCTTTCGTGCTCAGGTAACTTATTATTGAGCCCTTTTAGCTCGTAACAACCATTCATCATCAAATTTAAAAATTTTTCCCCCTTGTGTCCAAAAGGAGCGTGTCCGACATCGTGACCCAGGGCAATAGCCTCAGTTAGATCAACATTCAGCCCCAGGCTTTTGCTAATAGTTGTTGCTATTTGCACCACCTCAAGCGTATGTGTAAGCCTTGTCCGAAAATGATCATCAAACCCAGCCACAAATGCTTGTGTCTTCCCGCTTAATCTTCTAAATTCCTTAGAATACAGTATTCTATCCCGATCCCTACAGAAACAATTTCTAAAACCATCTTCCTTTTCCTCAAGTCCCCTCCGCATCCATTCACTTCGAATTCCAAAGCAGCTTAAATCCACACTCTTTTTCCCCACGATTCAAATCCCCTTCCATAGAAACAATTAACGTGAGCGGCTTTCTTAATGATTAATAAGCTGTATTTTTGTTTCGTTATTATCTTGGTACCCTATGCCTTACAACATAGCAGACTGACCAAGCCCGCCTGTTTAATTCTTCCCCGACCGGCCACGCAAGCCTCCAAGCCTTCCCAACTGCGCCTCCTATGCTGCCTACAAATCCTAATCCATTGTCAGCAGATATGGTTGTTGCCGCCTATTCACTTCGCTTCCACTAAGTAGGTATCGCCATTAATTCCTACTGAAAACAGGACTCGAAATCTACCCTAATCTCCAGTTTCAACTCATTTCTCTTTCCCGCTCACACCGCTTTTATTCTACATCTTTGGCATCTGCTAAGTAGTCAATCAACAAAACCAGCGATGCGGAAGCGGAGGGCATTGTTCTGTAAACTTTATTATTGATTACCAAGATGTCAGGCGCAATATATATATTCTTTAAATCTTCCTTTTTAACAAAAACCAACTTTTTTCCATCTAATTCCGTACTTTTTATCTTGTTCGCTCTGTCTTTCCCTTGGTTCCTTAGTGCTTTACAGAAAAATGCGTTTGCATCTTTCATAGATATTTTTGATTTTACATAAAACAACAATTGAGGTTTGCCACCTTCTACTAGATCGCGATAAAGGCTAATTATATTTTTCTTTGAGGAAAATTGATAATCTCCCTCTTCAATTCTCAATTCATTTAATAACTCTTTTTTTATGCTTTCCTCCAACCCTCCGAGAGTAAAATTCCCCCCATCATCTAGTGCATAGGTAGATTTTAAAGCCGCTGCCACACTGCAGCCCAAGGTTCCTTTGCCAATTGACACCTTCTTGCTACGGGATACAAAAATTATATAACCATCACTGGTCTCAACAAAGCCATTAAACCCCAAATGATTTGAAAACTTTGATTCATCAAGCCTATCAATAAATGGTCCTGGATTATACAATTCCCTATTAGTTAGATTCAGGGACCATTGGTAATCCATTGCCCGATTAGTAACTAAAGAATCATAATATGTAGTCCGTGATGTCATCAGCTCGACAGCATTATTAGTTAAAACATAATTGTCTAAACGAATGTTCAGTTGGTTATAAACCTTGGAATATTTATGGGCCTCCATTATCCTTTGATAATGTTTTTCTACTTTGGAAGGCAACACATATTGATTTTTACTGTCAATAATTTTAAAAGACCTATTTCCACAAACCGCCTCTAAGGTAACAGGAAAGACATACCTATCTGCATCTTCTTCCTCAGTACTTTTTCTTTCAGCGGAAGTATACTTTCTGCCCTTTTTAAAACCCGATTTGGCGGTGTTACTGTATTCAATCATTTTCGGACATCGAGGGTATTTCGAAATAATTAAATTGTAGTTTGTATTAAGCTTCATGTGATCCTCTAATTTACCTTTCAGCACATCAGATAATTGGGCACTAATCCTGGTGGCCAAAAATGCAATCAGGAGGCTCGTGATTATGGTTGTCTTTGGCAAGTAC